>JAEEGL012326887.1_pt1 | contig 16955 bp, 16 predicted proteins | sample 9134231 | NCBI WGS metagenome assembly JAEEGL01 (sample SAMN16246548, study PRJNA631951) | gut metagenome | biome: gut microbiome; feature: rumen; material: fiber-attached | host: Bos | place: Iran: Karaj | collected 2018-10
CCTTTATATCATACATAACTGTTTTAAAGGTAATTTCATCTCTTTCTTCAATATTACCAAATAAGATATCCTTTTCAGTTAGATTCAAGTGGCATATACCATTGATAAGTAATAGTAAATAATCACGTCTTTCAGTTAAAATCTCTTTAAAATAGTAATCAGTTAATCCTATTTCATGTAGCATTTTTTCACCACCTTTCCAAATGTTCATAAAATAATAGTCAGAAAGTGAAAAAATTTATCATAAAAATAAAAAATTCCCAAAAAACTTGGGAATTTTGATTGTTTAATTATTCTTCTTTAGTTTCTTCAAGCTCTTTAGCCTCAGCTTCTTCCTTCTTAGGCTCTTCTATAGTCTTTTCAGGAAGTGGCTTTGTGTTTGATACATATGCTGGCTCAATAGTATCTTCCTTAAGATATTTTCTATCAATAATTAGATTTACTATTGCTGCAACAACAAATCCACCAACTAGGAATAATAACACAGAGATTAATAGGCTTAAGCCACCCTTAGAATCAATAGCCTTAGATGTATAATCAAAGCTTGTGTTTTCATTGATAACAGACTTAGATACTGCAGTATATGTATCAGTCTCATGTACTAATTGATTATAATAAGTTGTAAGCTTAGCTTCAAATGCTGCTACATCTGTTGCGTCTCCACCTTGCTCAGATAATTGCTTTTCAATATCACTTAGCTCATTTCTCATTTGAGCATTAGATACTGTTAAGTTAGAAATCTGTGTTGTATATGGAGCATATACCTCACTTGATTGAACCTTTCTAATATCGAATTCCTCATCTGGTCCTGGATTATATAATCTCTTCATTTGATCATATAATGAATCAATAATCTTTTCGTTATCCTCTATTTGCTTTTCAAGTGATGCTTGTCTAATTTCAAGCTTTGACTTATTATCGTTGAAATTCTTTACATACTTTCTTGCAGTAAGCTCATTGTCAAGCTCTGAGAATTTATGTAATTCAAAATATGAATTTAAATCTAATCTAAATTCAGAAAGCTTCTTAGCATTAGTTTGATTTACTGTTGGGTAAATATCACCAAACTGAGAAATTATTGAATCATATTTAGAAGTTAAATATGTAAGCTGTGCCTTTAAATAGTTAACCTGCTCATTATAATCATTTGCCTTTGAATAAGCATCTAGATTAATTGAGTTATTTGTATCCTCAATGATTTGTACTGTTCTATCTACTGGTATAGATAATACTGCAGCGAAGAAATCTCTTGCTTGCTCTGCATTTTGGAAATATCTTCCTGATGCTGTAATTGTAAATACAGTTTGAGATGATGTTTTATTTTCATCCTGTACAATTTCCTTCTTAATAGAAATCTTTTCCTTCTCAACTAATGTCTTTACATCAATTGAAGAATATTTATTATTACTATTCTTTACCTTTTCAAGATTTGATAGCTTTACTAAATCACGATAGTTAAATTGTGAGTTATCTGCATATACTCCATCATTAACTCCGATAGCGTTATATACTACTGAAGTTGTATAATCAGTTTTTAATTTATTATATACTAATTGTGAGCCTAAAAGTCCAAATACGAAAATTATACCAGTTATAAAAAGTAGTAACTTCCATCTTCTAAAAATAACCTTGAATATCTGGCCTAAAGATATTCCCTCGTCCTCATATTCCTGCATGTTAATCCTCCAAAAAAATTACTCAATTAATTATATCAATTAAAGTATCTTTTTACAATAATAAAAATATTTGTTATAATAATTTTTGGGTGATTTACTATGAAGCCACTTGCATATAGAATTAGGCCTAAATCATTTGATGAAATTGTAGGTCAGGACCACTTAGTTGGTAAGAATGGTGTAATAACAAAAATGCTAAATCAAAATAAGCTTTTTTCCATGATTTTATATGGTGAGGCAGGCTGTGGTAAAACTACTATAGCGGAGATTATAGCAAGCCAATTTCCACTAACATCATATTCATTTAACGCATCTACTGATACTAAGGCTAAGCTTAAGGATATAACAGATGGTGCTAAATATCATGAGAATACAATTTGTATTATCGATGAGATTCACAGAATGAAAAAGGATGTCCAGGATTTTCTTCTCCCGTTCGTTGAAAATGGTGAGCTAATTATAATTGGCTTAACAACTGAAAATCCATATAGATCAATTAATCCTGCTATCAGATCAAGATGTCATATCTATAGAATGAATGAAATAACTAAGGATGATGTAATAAAGCTTTTAGAAAAAGCTATAATATCAGAAAAATATAATGAATTACCAAGGGATATATTAGAATATATCGCAATAACATCAAGCTGTGAAATACGTAGTGCATTAAATATGCTTGAGGTTATTGAAATGCTTGATAAGGAAGATTTAAATCTAGAAAATGCTAAAAAGCTTATCGGTAAAAAGGCATTCCAGCTAGATGATAAGGGTGAATACTACTACGATATTGCAAGTGCGATGATTAAATCAATTAGAGGTAGTGACCCTGATGCGGCTTTGCATTATTTAGCTAGATTACTTGAAATTGGTGATATCGAATTTATATCACGTAGATTATTATGTAGTGCCTATGAGGATATAGGCTTAGGTAATCCTAATATTGGTCCTAGAGTTTGGGCCGCAACCGAGGCTGCAAGAGCCCTAGGCCTACCTGAAGCACGTCTTCCACTTGCCTACGCAGTAGTTGATCTTGCTACATCACCAAAATCTAATTCTACCTATGTAGCCATAAATGATGCTATAAAGGATTTAGAAACATTAACATCTATGAAGATTCCACCACATATTCTAAATAAGGAATTAAAAAGTGGAAAATATGAATATAAATATCCACATGATTATAAAAACGGATATGTTATTCAGCAATATCTTCCTGATGAATTGTTAAATAAGGTATATTATAAGCCAAAGGATACAGGCTCATACGAGCGTGGTATCACAGAATATATGAAAAAAATTAAATCAGAAGCAAAAAAATAAGACAACCCTTGAGTTGTCTTATTTTTGTTATTATCTTATATCTCCCTTAACCTGAGTAAATATATCTACAAGCTGAGGATCAAGCTTACCTTCCTTGGCCATTTCCTTTAATATAGAAAGTGCCTTAGGTGTTGGCATTGGCTTCTTATATGGTCTATCAGTTGATATTAATGATTCATAAATATCAACGATAGTAATAATTCTTACTAATAATGATAAATCATCACCAATTAGATGATCAGGATATCCTGTACCATTTAAGTATTCATGGTGCTTAGATGCAATATCCTTAACCTTAGAGTACTTCTTACCAAAGTTAATCTCATTTAATATTTCAGATGTATATACTACATGCTTTTCTATTTCTTTTCTTTCTTCCTTAGTTAATGTACCCTTTTCAATTAGAGCATTCTCTAATTCCTTAGGCTCTAATATATTAAGCTTACCAAATTCAGTATCATATGATTTATCCTTTAATCTATTGATATAATTCTTATCATCCTCTGTTAGGAATGAAGCATCATTTAATCTAATCATAAATGATTTAACATTATCAATAAATATCATTTCATTATTGTATTGGCTACCTGTTAATTCATTCTTTAAATATTTAGTTTCAATACAAGATTTAATTAAATCATATCTAAGTAGCATCTTATCTAATAATCCTTCAAATCTTGTTGCCTTATTTAATACCTCATTAGGAATAATCATTTTACCTACATCATGTAGCATAGCAGCAAGTATTAATTGCTCCTTATCATCAGGTGATATTTCCATTATTTGATGATTATTAATATAATCAACAAATTCACCACAAATTCTAGCTACATTATTAGTATGGAAGGCATTATATGGTGTTCTAGATTCAATAGCCTTTACCATAGCTCCTACAAATGAATATAATAAATCCTTAATATTGTCATATAATGACATATTATTAAGTAATATACCTGATAATGAGGCTAATGAATAAATAACTCTTTCGATATCCTTAGAGAATGGTACAACCTGACCAAATTGTGTAGCGTTAATTAATTGCATTACACCCAGTACATTCTTATCTCTATCAAGTAAAGGTAATACTAGTACTGATTCAGTATGATATCCTGTTAAATCATCATACTTCTTTGGCCCCTCCCAGTTATATTTAGTATCTGAATAAACATCCTCAACATTAATTATTCTTTTAGTTCTAGCACATAGGGCAGATACACTTGATGAATTAATATCTACTGGAGGTAATTCTATTTCCTTTCCTACTCCACCATCTCTAACATTTAATGATTTAGTTACCATGAAAAAGAATTCAAGCTTATTCCCCTTTAAAAGATATAATGTACCAGCATCACATGACGATAGATCCATTCCATCCTCTAATATGCTTTCTAAAAGCTTTGCATAATCTACTTCCTTTGACATGCTTATAGTTATATTTAAGATTTTCTCTAAGTCCTTATTTAATATCATCAAAAGCACCTTCCTTCAAATATCTAATTGAATTAACAGTTTTTGTATAATCCTTTATTTCTATTAAAATACTTACATCATTAGCTAGACTATTAATATATTTATAAGCATTTTTATAATCGATAATACCCTTACCTAATTCAGAATGTGAATCAACTATTTTATCATTATCATTGATATGAATATGCTTAATATATTTACCTAATACTCTAAACCATTCTGATATATCTACCTTAGATATAGATGCGTGTGCTATATCTAAGCATACACCTATTCTTGGATGGTTTATTTCCTTAACAAGCTCACCTAATAGATATGGATCTAAATCAAACATATTCTCAATATATATTTCCAAATCCTTATATTCCTCTATTAGCTTTAGATAAGCCTCCTTATTCTCCTTAATCCACTTATTCTTATAGAAATCATCCTTCATCCAGGTAATATAATTTGTATGGAATACTACTCCCTTACAATTTAATTTAGATGCTATGTCTAAAGATGATTTTACTCTTTCATATGATATATTCTTTATTTTAGAATCACTAGAATCTAAAACTATATCAAAAAATACTCCGTGTAATGTATCATTTTTTCTATTTAATAATTTATATTTATTAATAATTTCATTAAGCTTCCTTTCATCATCTAATAAATCAGGCATAAAGAAATCATTATATTCAAATCCAAGATTATGTTCTTTAGATAATTCTAAATATTTATCTATATTTCCTATGTCAGGAATTACATAATATTTATTCATTTTATTCCTCCCTTATTTTATCGATTTAATAAAATATCATTTTATTATACCAATTAAAAATGAGTATTGCAAACGTTTTAGGGATTTTGAATAGAAAAAAGCCTCAACAAGTATGCTGAGACTAAAAAATACAAATATTTACTTTATTGCTGTATATCTGTAGATATTAATACAGGTATGATTATAGGACTCTTCTTTAGGTCCTTATATACATAATGAGATATCTCATTTTTAAGCTGAGTTTTATATTCACTCCAGTTGATAAATTTAGTAGCTAAATTAACCTCTGATACCTGATCAAATACCTCTTTTACCTTGGCCATAAAGTCATCACTACCATTAGGGAATGTAAATCCCTTAGTTACGATTTCAGGTCCTAATACAACCTTCTTTGTTTTAGGGCTTACATTAGCTGTAATTAGGATTAATCCATCGTTTGCGAGTAGCTCTCTATCACGCATTACGACATCACTAACATCCTTAAATGCCTTACCATCCATTAATACCTCTCCTGATGGTACACTACCTGTAACACCAATATATTTACCATTTTCAAATGATAATATATCTCCATCATCAGCGATTAGTATTTTATCATCTGTATATCCTATACAGTTAGCAACAATTCTTAAAGCATATTGATGTCTATATTCACCAATTACAGGGATGACATATTTAGGCTTAAGAATATTAATCATTTCCTTTATTTCCTCACGGTTAGCGCTTGGATCAGGAAGTAATGATTGACTAAATGTTTTAACCTTTGATGTTACATGATAAATAATATCAAGGGTTTTAGCAGCCATCTTTTCTGTTCCTAGATATGGATTAGTTAAAATAACAACTGTATCGTCTGGCTCTAGATTGATTAATCTATCAATCTTTCTACTCATTCTTTGTAGCATGTAATATGGTTCATGACGCTCACCTGTTACTAATACTACTAAATCCTTATCATTATTCTTATTCTTGGCTTTTTCATCAATAAATCTTAGATTTACGAAATTCTCCTCAGGTATTTTTAAATAGCCAAGCTTAATTGCAGCCTTAACCATCTTTTGAGTTTTAATACCGATTATAGCAATCTTCTTACCCTGCTCTATTGCGATATTACAAATCTGCTGGATTCTTAATATATCAGATGAGAATAAAGAGAATATTAATCTACCATTTGCCTGAGAAATTAAATTAGTCATTCTTAATTTAAATTCTAGGATAGTACCTCTTGATTGCTCATTGTTCGCACCGAGTGATTCACATAGTAGGGCAAGTACACCCTCCTTTGAGAATACTGCAAGTGATCTAAACATATGTGAATAGTCAATCTTAGAGTTTTGGTCAAAGTTAAAATTAGATGTATAAATAACATATCCATCCTCAGTGTTTATTGCAACACCATAGCTTTCAGGAATATTATGTGATAATTCAAAAAATCTAACTGTTATATTTCCAAAATGAAGTGCAGTTTTAGGAGTAACTGGCTCTAGCTGATCCTTACCAGGTGTGAAATCATCATCGACGAATCTATCCTTTAAGACCTCTAGTGTAAATTTAGAAGCGTAAACCTTTATCTTCTTTTCCCTTAATAGATGGACAACACCACCTATATGATCATCATGAGAATTAGTTAAGAATATAGCTGCGACTCTATCAATGTTTTCTACTAAATAGCTCAAATCATTTACTATTACATCTACACCATATAGTTCACTTGTAGGATATTTTAATCCACAATCTAGAACAAAGATTCTTTCATCTACTTCTATAGCATATAAATTTTTACCATTTTCCTGAACTCCGCCTATTGCGATAAAATTAATTTTACTCATACAATAAAAGCTATATAAATAGCTTATCCTCCTTTCCGTATTAGTATCGAATTCTTTAACTAGATATATTATATAATAATATAATTCAAATTTCAACTTATTTTAGCAAAGTAAAAAGGCACCCTAAGGTGCCTAGTAATTTAAAATGCTTTTAATTACTTATTGAAGCTTTCTGCCTTAGCTTCTACAACTAAGCCCTTAGCAGCAACGAATGAGTGGTTAGCTACTTCCTCACCGAAAGCACCCTTCTCAACCTTATCCCAGCTCTTGCCAGCTAATACCTTGAATTCTACAGCCTCACCAGCTTCGAATTGCTTAGATAATACGCCTTCCTTAACCTCAACAGCCTTCTTAGCGTCCCATGCGCCTAAATTATCTGTTGAACCACATACATAAAGCTTCTTAGCATTACCGCTTACATTAATTTTTACACTAACCTTTGCCATTTTAAAATCCTCCTCAATTATTTTCATTTATAATTATATTTCATTATTATTATAATTCAACTAATAAAGCGTTTACTTTTTTGAGAAAAATTAAAATTTTATTAAATAAAACAATAATATGGTAAAATATTATTGGTGATTAAAAATGGCACTTAACTTTCCAAATAGGAAAACTCCTGCTAAGAATCCAGTTAATAGAGCTAATCTAGGAATGGATCTTGAGCAAATGATTAATGATTCAAATGAATATTATCTAGCAAATGATATCGCTGTTATCCATAAAAAGCCTACTCCTGTTCAAATAGTAAAGGTAGACTATCCTATGCGTAGTAAGGCAGTTATTACTGAAGCTTATTATAAGACTCCCTCTACTACTGACTATAATGGTATTTATAAGGGTAAATATATCGATTTTGAAGCGAAGGAAAATCATAATAAAACTGCCTTCCCTTTAAAGAATATTCACCCACATCAAATAGAGCATTTAAAGAAAATAGTTGAGCATGGTGGTATAGGATTTTTAATTGTTGCCTGGAATTTATATAATGAATACTATCTTCTTCCATTTGATGTATGCCTAAAATACTGGGATGATTCAAATACCGAGGAAGGTAGAAAATCAATACCATATTCTGTATTTAAAGAAAAAGCCTTCCTTATTGAGGAAAGCTATTTACCAAGATTAAAATATTTAAATGTAGTTGATAAGGTATATCTAAAAGAGGATATAGCAAAACAAGAAAAATAATGATGTTATTGCTATATTAGTAATAGATGAAATTAATATAGAGCTTGCTATAGAATAATCATAATCAAATCTATCTATTATCATAGGTATAGCAAATGCTATATAGCTTGAAGCTACAACACTAACAAATAATATTAATGTCATATCTGCAGCGAATTTTATAGAATCAGAATTATAATATACATTATCAAAATAATCTATTTTAAATATCGTTGTAACAAAATAAATAATAACGAATGAAATAATTGAAAGCACTAATCCTATGATTATGCTTTTTTTTACTTCGTTATATAGTAATCTAAGACCACTAATTACTGTATTATTTCTTTTTCTTAAAAATGATAGTGATGCAGCTACAGATTGGAAGGCTACACCATTAGATACTAATAATATCATAAATAAATAAAATGCTAATAATGGTACCTGTCTTATCTTATCAATAAATGTCATAGACATCATTGATAGTGCAAAGCTTGTAAATAATGATACGAATAGCCAAGGAAGCTTTCTTCCTAAATGCTCATTATCAGTATTCAATCTATTTTCTGTAATACCTGCAAGCTTATAATAGTCATCATCCATTTCAAACTCAAGTAGATCATTTAATCCCTTATTAGATAAAGCACCTATTAGCTTACCATCCTCTATTACAGGATATGCCTCTATATAATAATGGTGATTATATCTAATAAAATCAGATGTATGAAGCTTTGATTCTACCTTAGGAAAGTTATGCTTAATATGATTATTAAGCTCATCATTTTTATTTATTAGATGCTTTAAATAACAAATACCTAAATAGTTTTCTTCTCTATCCTTAACAAATATTATATTTGATGAATTATGGGTTTTAATAATTACATCTGATGCTTTTTCATCAGAATAAAAAATATTTTTATTAGATATATAATAGCCTATATATTCATTACCATAATGTAATGCCTTATATAATAAATTCTTATTATTCTCATCTAGATATGTATAATACTTCTTATTTGAAATAACAAATTTTCTAATAAAATAAATATCTATCCTATTTATTACATTTCTTATTCTAGGACCTAATGAATCTAATATGAAACTCCACGATTTGGTATATGGTATTATCTTAGATAATCTATCATCATCTAATTCAGATATTAGATTCTTATCTAAATTCTTATCCAAATACTTAGCTATATATACATCAGAGCATGAAAAAAGGGATATGTCTGAATCATTTTTTGTTAAAATATCCATACATATCCACACTCCTTTAAATTAATGAAAAATCAGTTGAAAAGGCATTAATGAAATCCTTATGGATATTTCTATTAGCTGCCTTGAATTCATTTAATTTAGCTGTTAAATCTCCCTTTTCTCTAGCAACAGAGATTTCATTCTTTAATGTTTCCTGCTTATTATATGGGTAGCTATTTTGCTTCTTCATATAATCAGCATTAATATTCTTCTTTATATCATAATAATATCCTGATATTTTAGTGAAATCCTCTTCCTTATATTCAGGGTTAGTAAATATATTCTTATTTAATGATAATATCTCCTTATAGCCAGAATAATTATTCTCCTTATACATTTTACTTATAAGCTGGAATAATTGCTCCTCCTGATCAGAGATTAAGCATTTTACAATTGGGTGATTAGTTTTTACATATTCTAAATAATCAATTTCAAATTGCTTCTTATCCTCATTTGATAGCTTTTCATTATTATCAACGATATTCTTTGCAAGCTTATCCTTAAGCGCTAGCTTTTCCTCGCCATCCTTAAATGCTTTCTTTTGCTCCTCTAGGTATTTATCAATCTCCTCCTGAGATTTACCACTAGTCTTTAAGGCAATTGCAGTAGTCATAACCTTGCTTTCGATATCAGTAGTTCTCATCTCTCTTAGGATGCCACCAAAGAAATTAGTGTAGTAGCAATCATTAATTGTTCCACATTTTAAGAAATACTCATATCTATATATGTACTCTGCAAATTCATTTTTCATTTCTAAAAATTCATTTAAATTCATTTTAATACCTCTAAATTACATTGAATAATAGCATAGCTAATCCATAATAGATTAATAATGCTGTAATATCGTTAATAGTTGTGATAAATGGTCCAGAAGCAACAGCTGGGTCGATATGTATCTTTAGGAAGATTACAGGGACTACAGCTCCTACAAATGATGATACTGACATCGCAGATAGTAATGCTACACCAACGATGCTTGCACCCTTAAGTGCCTCAGGCCATGAGAATTGTGTATCAACCTGGATTCCTTGCTTTGTTATAAATAGGAATAATAATACAAATGTGAATGATAATGTTCCTAAGATTAAACCATTTATAAAGCCTATTCTTAGCTCCTTTAGGACAGCCTTGAATATTTTTCTTTTACTATCATCAAGTGTTGAAATACGTCTAATTGTTACGGCTAGAGATTGAGTACCAACATTACCTGCCATATCAAGTACTAATGTTTGGAAGAATACGATAATAGGTAATAAAGATACAACACGCTCAAAGCCTGTCATAGAGAATGATTGAACCAATCCTAATACTAATAGTATTATTAGCCATGGAAGTCTCTTCTTTACTGAGTGTAATACTCCTTCGTTAGGATCCTCCTCGTCTGTTAAACCGGCAAGCTTAGCATAGTCGTCGCCTAACTCATCATCGATAGCCTCAGTAACATCTCCTGATGTGATAACACCAACTAGTACATCATTCTTATCTAGGATAGGATAAGAATCTAGTGAGTATTCCTTCATGTCATTTAAGCAATCAACAACTAATTCAGTTGCTCTAAAATATGGGTAATTAGTTTTTATAATAGTAGATAAATCTGTATTAGATCTTGCAATAATTAAATCACGAAGCTCAATAACTCCAATAAGCTTTTCCTTTTCATCTACCACATAGATATTAGATACATTATCATTATCGGCAGCTTCCTCTACGACACGCTTCATAGCTTCCTTAACTGTGTTAGTATTTAGAATACTAATATAGTTATTAGTCATTCTACTACCAATCATATCCTCATCATATTTTGTGATAGCCTTGATATCTTCCTTTGCTTCCTCTTCCATTAGGGAAACAATCTCTTGTCTTTGCTCTTCGTCTAGCTCCTCTAGTACATCGATGGCATCATCGGCATCCATCTCTTCGATGATATCGGCAGCCTTCTCTGGCTCCATATCTCCGACTAAGTCCTCGATGTGCTCAGCATGGCTCCATACATCGGCAATGTTTTCATTTCCAAGTAGACGATAAAGCTCAGCACGCTCATCCGAATTAAGCTCATCTAATAAATCTGCAATATCACTTTCATGGTATTGTAGTATCTTATTTTTCTTTTCTTCATCCGATATCGGTAGGGATAAAATATTCTTTAACTCTTCTAAATATTCTCTTTCTTGATTGTCTTGCATACTATCCCTCCTTCATACCCTATTATTTTATCATAAAATAATATAAAATATACATATATTTTAAAAAAATTCACTTGAAATATAAATATAAATAGTATATAATATCGAACGTATCGAGTTAACGAACCGTAGCTCAGCTGGATAGAGCACTCGCCTTCTAAGCGAGCGGTCAGGCGTTCGAATCGCCTCGGTTCGGCCATCTTATAAATTAATTTCACGAAAGTGAAATTTTTTTTTGCTTAAGACAAGACTTGTTCGTTCAAGTTGTACGAACAAGTTTTAAGTAAAGAAAAAAAGATCATTACTGATCTTTATTCTAAATTATTCATAAATTCCTTGAAATAATCTGGTAGCTCACTATCAAATTCCATCCATTCATGAGTTTTAGGATGATAGAATCCAATTGTTTTTGCGTGAAGAAATTGTCCTTGATCACCAATAACCTTTCTTCTACCATAGGTTTTATCACCAACTAGTGGATGACCGATATATTCTAGATGAACTCTAATTTGGTGAGTTCTACCTGTTTCAAGCTTACATTCAATATAGGTGAAATCCTTAAATCGTTTTAATACTCTAAAATTGGTAATAGCTTCCTTACCATTTTTTACTACTGCCATTTTCTTTCTATCAATTTCACTTCTAGCAATAGGAGCGTTTATTCTACCCTTGTTTTCAGCTATAACACCATAAACTAGGGCATGATATACTCTATTACATTCATGCTTACTTAATTGCTCTGTTAATGATTTTGATGCTTCATCATTTTTAGCAATCATTAATAAACCAGTAGTATCCTTATCTATTCTATGAACGATACCAGGTCTTATTACTCCATTAATAGTTGATAGGCTATCAAGCTCATATAATAGGCCATTAACTAATGTTCCCTCATTAATACCAGCACCAGGATGAACACTCATTCCTTTTGGCTTATTAACAACCGCAACATAGTCATCCTCATATACGATATCTAGTCCTAAGTTCTCAGGTAAAACATCGATATTTTCTTCCTTTTCAGTAATATCGATTTCGTCATTAAGCTTTACCTTATATGAAGGCTTTTCTATTTTACCATTTACAGTAATTAAGCCATCATCAAGTAATGCCTCGATATAATTTCTTGATTTATCAGTAAGTATATTACTAATAGCCTTATCAAGTCTAATATTTACATTATTCTCGTCTATTCTGATTCTTGCCATTTTCTCTTTTTCCTTTCACTAAAGAAAATATAATCAAATGCGAATACTAATATACCAGTAACTAAGAATAAATCTGCTAAATTAAAGATACCATATGATAAATGTATTTTTTCCATTATCCATTCAAATGGGTAAAAATAAACCATATCTACAACACCATCCATGACACCAATTGATGTCATAAATCTATCATATAGGTTTCCAACACAGCCTGCAAGTGTCATAGTTAAAGCTACAGCCTGAACCTTATTTCTTTTCCAATCATTAAATTTAGTGCAAATAATGATTAAAGCTATAGTAGCTAATAAGCTTATTATTGTAAAGAATATAGTTGATTCTTGTCCACCCATACCAAAGGCAGCACCTTTATTATAGGTAAGGTTAAGCTTAATAAAATATCCTTTCCCATCTCCAAAAATGTATATAGGAGTATTTCCGTGTTTAACCATCACAAATTTTAATATTTGATCAAGCATAAATAAAATGAAAAATAATAATATTGTTATGCCCATACTAAATAGTTCCCACCTTAGCCATCAAATATATTAATGCTAGACCAAGCACAAATACTACCATTGTTGGAATAATTATTAGCTTATTAATATTAGCTACTCTTTTTCTTACTATGCTTTCATAGTAGATTTTTTGAACCATAATCATTAATATTGTAGTCATAGCTAAAATACCTAGAGCTAATAGGCCTCTATATTGACGGTATATTAGTAAATTAACAAATAAAATAATTGGTCCAATTACAACTGCTAAAGAGATTATAAAGGAGATTAAGGCCTTTATAGCCTTTTCTTTTCTTGGAACATTTAATTCCTTTATCTCTGCATTAATTTCTGAAATCTTTTTAACCTCCATCATAATACCTCCTATTACATATTTTTTAAATAATTTAGTGCATCATAGAATGTATCTATTTTTACTAGCTTCATTCTTTTACTATTAGGTAATGAATTATAGGCTAGTAGTGCATCTTCATAATTAACACTTGGGCAAAAGAATACATCAATATTGTTATCTACTGCTGTAGGTACCTTTTCCTTTATTCCACCAATTGCGCCAACCTCGCCCTTGTAGCTAATAGTTCCTGTACCTGCAATCTTTTTACCCTTTGTTAAATTATTACCAGTTAATCTATCATAGATAGATAATGTTTGTAGTAATCCACCTGATGGACCACCTAAACTTGTATTTTTGATTTTAAATCCTGGCTTAGTATTATTAGCATCTATATCATACATACTATAGCCATAGAAATAATCATCTGATGTAATATCAATATCAATTAATTCATTATTTCTTTCTATTGTGATTATATCACTATTAAATGTAAGATTATTAATAGCCTTTCTAAACTCTGCTTCATTAGTTGGTAATATTATTCTATCATTATAATAATGAGATTTTATTTTTACTATTCTATCACCAATTCTAAAGCGAGATTTTTCACTATAATAGGTTACATCATAGCCTTTAAATTCATAAACGATATTGATATTATTATTTACCTTATTTGCTTCCTTATAGGCTAGAATTAAAGCATTACTTATGCTTGAATCATATTCAATCTTTGATGCCCTATAGGAATCGATATCACCAATTGAGGCACTATCTGTAGACATTGTATATCTTTCGATAGTTGGATCATTTTTAGTGATTAGATTTTGAAGCTTTGTAGAACGCTCCATACTGATTACATAAAGAGTTGAGAATGAGCCTGAAACCTTATAATCTGTATCAATTTCAACAACATCAACGAAATTATTAGCTCCACCCTTTAAAATCAAAGCTTCATTTGTCCTATACAATCCTAAGTAGGTAAGTGGTAGGCTTATAGCTAAGCTTAATACTATTAAATACCAATACCTTCTTAGCATATATAGAATACTATTTTCCATTAACTAAAACCTCTACCTCATCCATTTGTGAATAGCTAACACCGGCAGCGTCAAGCATCCTACGTGAAGCGATAGTAGATTCCTCACTTCTATATTTGTCATTCATATATACAACATGCTTAATGCCAGCTTGAATAATTAATTTAGCACATTCATTACATGGAAATAATGAAACATACAATGTCGAACCTCTTACGCTTGAGGCTGAATTTAATATTGCGTTAGCCTCTGCGTGAACAACATATGGATATTTTGTATTGAGTTTGTTTGTGTCAGTCTTACCCCAAGGGAATACAGAATCCTCACAGCCCATAGGAAAGCCATTATAGCCAATTCCTACTATTCTTTTTTCTGGGTTTACTATACAAGCACCAACCTGTGTATTCGGATCCTTACTTCTTTTAGCACTCAAAAGTGCTACACCCATAAAATATTCATCCCAAGAAATATGCATAAATTAATCACTCCTTTAATTATGGATTTAATCTATCTGGTCCACGGAATATGAACATAGAATCCTTAATACCCTCATTGAATAATATCATAGTAATTCTATCAACACCAATTCCGAATCCACCATGTGGAGGACAGCCGTACTTGAAGAAATCAAGATAGAACTTAACATCATTCTCAAGACCCTTCTCCTGGCATTGCTTTAATAATACATCATATCTATGCTCTCTTTGAGCACCAGTAGTGATTTCGCAGCCCTTCCAAATTAAATCGTATCCACATGGAACACCCTTTTCATCTCTCATATGATAGAATGCACGGCATTCCTTTGCATAGCCAGTGATGAATAGGAATTCATGACCGAACATATCCTGGCTTAGCTTAGCTACTAATCTTTCACCTTCAGTAGTTAAATCACCCTTTTCAGATTCATCAACCTTATAGCCATATCTCTTTTCTAGCTCATCATATACATCATGTAAATCCATTACTGGGAATGGTAATGTAGGTACTACAACATCAATATCGTATACCTTCTTAATTTCATCACCATATTTTTCCTTTACACCACGTAGTGCATATTCAAGCATTTCCTCTTCCATATGCATTACATCATGGAATGACTCAATATATGAGAATTCTAGGTCGAAGCCTGTGAATTCTGTAGCGTGCTTACGAGATGCGAACTTCTCTGCTCTAAATACTGGTCCTGATTCATAAATACGCTCAAATCCTGCAGCCATAGCCATTTGCTTATAGAATTGTGGTGATTGTGCTAAGAATGCATTTCTATCGAAATAATCAACCTTAAATACGCCAGCACCTGACTCTGATTCAGCACCAATTAGCTTTGGTGTATGAATTTCAGTGAAATCTCTAGCATTTAAGAATTCTCTACATTTATTTACAAAATATGATTGAACCTTAAACATTAATGTATTCTTATCAGTTCTAAGATCAATCCATCTATAATCTAATCTTAAATCGATATTTGTCTCCTCTCCCTTAGGAGCAACGATTGGAGATGGTTCTGCAATTGTAGATAAAATTTTAACATTATCTGGATACATTTCCATTCCGTTTAGCTTTACATATTCACTAGCAACAATCTTACCCTCTGCCTCAATAACAGTATCGATTGTTATAGATGCAAGCATCTCCTCCCAATCTGGGTGCTGTGCCTTCTCAATTGTAATTTGAAGTTTTCCTGAAACATCTCTTAATACGATAAAGCACATGCTTTTCTTATTTCTGATGTTCTCTACAAAGCCCGCAACCTTATTAACCTCACCAAGGCTAATATCCTTAATCATTTTTCTCATTTGAATCCCCCTTTAAATGACAGCTTGAGCATGCTGATTGCTTATTTAACTTATTTACCATATATGGATAGCAATCATATAATGATATTCTTTCCTGCTCATCTGTTAAATTATCCTTTACATTGATTTTATATTCATTTAATTCCTCATCACCAAGAATTAAAGTGAATCTTGCGTTATTCTTGTCAGCCTTTTTAAACTGAGATTTAATACCTGATGCCATATAATCCATATCGCATGATAGGCCACCAATTCTACAAACATTCATAAGCTTAATTGCTTCGCTTCTTGCATTATCACCAAGTGCTATAAAATATGCATGAATTGAATTTTCTCTTGCTAATACCTTATTAGAATAATCAGAAGCTAGTAGTAATCTTTCAAGGCCAAAGGC
>JAEEGL016616408.1_pt1 | contig 16955 bp, 11 predicted proteins | sample 9134231 | NCBI WGS metagenome assembly JAEEGL01 (sample SAMN16246548, study PRJNA631951) | gut metagenome | biome: gut microbiome; feature: rumen; material: fiber-attached | host: Bos | place: Iran: Karaj | collected 2018-10
CTGTGAAGTGACTTCCAGTCCCCCAAATAAGTGCTTTCATCGATGCTCTCCTACTCCATTTAGAAATGCTAATTCAGACATTCATTCCTGTAACTATTTCGATCCAATTATCAAAGTGATCAAAACTTGTTATGTTTAATTCCAAAAGTTTATGTATAATTTTGTGGTTCACAGAAGGACTATCTATCATTACCAAAACAAAAACATCATCACATTGTTTTCCAAGGTCATCCGGTGAAATGCATATCACTCCTTTTTCTATTTCCTTTCCCCACTTGCTTTCATCGCTATCGCATATGTATTTCAATTCATATGCTTTTTTTAGCAACTCGTAGTTCCTATGAAATGCTGTTCCGGCCCCCCAACAAACTATTTGTTTTTTACCAATTTCTTCCAAGAACAACTCACATCGTTTCTTCATCAGATCCCCCACATCAAGCCTTGAATCTCTAATATCTCTCCAAAAAGAAAAAACCTCTCCTGAGCATGCAGCAAGTGCAAGCAACGCCTCATCTTCTGTAATCCCTATATCAAACCTAATAGCATCTGGCGCAATCGGTAATTCGCTTCGGAATTTTGAACCGAAACATGACTCCAGTATCGGATAATGTAGTTTTCCTTGTTTCCAAAAGCAAAAAGTCGAAAGATGCGGAAAATTAAAGAAATAGTCAAAGAAATGCATAAATCTCAAATTCTCAAAATAAAACGTCTCTATTCTTTCTACCCTCTGCCTCCTTAAATATGTAAAATACCAATCAAGATTTATATCTTTATCAAATGGAAATGTCATACTTCCATATTCACTGTCTGTACAGTGTTCAAGCAAAATATCTTTCCACGAAACCGAATTATCTACATATACTACACCTAATGACCAATTATCTCCCTTGGGCCATTTTTCGTTTATTGACATCGTCCGCCACATATCCAACGATATCATTCTAATTCCACTCGCTCTGCAATAATCCTCAACCTTCTTAAAGAGTTCGACCATCCTAATCGGGTCAAGACATATAAAAGTATCATCGGCATCAATATTCCAAAAACTATCATATTTGCTTTCATCTGCGTGCCAATGCGTCTTAAGATGAGCCTGTCCCACCTTAACCCATTTGTTTACCCTGCAAATGTTATTAAGAACACGATTAATCTCATCGTTATTTCTATCACTTTCCAAAAATGACATGCGAGCATTATCAATTTTGAGCTCACTAAGTATTCTAGACTTCAGCTCTGAATTATCACAAAGAATGTATGCGTAGCTTCCCTCATACATCATTACTGCATCTAACCAATGCTTCAAATTTGGTAAAACATAACTATTATTCCTGTTTACCTTCAAATAGAAAACCATCCAAAGATCCTCTCTTATATAAAAAGCTTTGATTTCATGTAGATTTCACGCAAAAACAGGTCCTCATACTCACAAACAATAATTCTGCTCTTATCAACACCAAGTCCTAGCAATTGTGAAAGAATAGCCATACTGTATTCAACGCTTACCACAATAATAGGCTCATTGCATTCAAGGCATTTTTCTGCAGGGTACACCTTAGCCCCCATGAAACCGCTACTCTGCAACTGAACACTGTTGTCTACAACCGTTACAGTTTTCCCAGAGAGCGTTAGAAAATCATAAACAATGCTCCCGAAGTGCCCAGCACCGAACATTATCACTTTTCTGGTTTTCTCAAATTTATCTCCTCTAAAAAAATCAAATGCCCCTACTCTGTATTCATCATTATGAGTCATAGCATCAAAAAATGATTCTTTTCCACTATATAACGCATTTATAATACTTTTTGTCTTGTGATAAATATCCAGCTTACCATAGTCATTAGCTATGTTCTGACTGATAAGCCTTTCATAAATCGTTCCGATAAGACCCGCTTTTTCATTTTGTGAAAATTTGTCCAAAAACTGTTTGTAACTACTAATCTCCCAAACCAAAAACATTTGTGAGTAACTATTCCAAAGTCCCCTTTTTATCAGCTCATCCTTCAAAAGATCATACTCACGGGACAGTTTTTCTATACACTGAAGTGAATTTACCGAAGCCTCAGGATTATCTATCCTATAGCAATGATAAGGTTGGCTAACAAACATATATCTACGTGCGTAAAGCTGGGTCAGGAATGAAAAAGTAATATCCTGGAACGAAGCCCCCTTTGTTTCATTTTGATGTATATCTTTTGAAATTAGAAATTCTCTGGAGTATAGTCCATTCCAATACCCATTTACAAACGTTGATAAAAAGAACTGATTAGCTTCGTTGTTTTCAAAAACAATTCCATATAAAGATGGCGATGAGATATTAACAAGGTATCTATATTCCTCATTATTGCAGTCGAAATCAAGATAATAAGCTGCTCGCAAGACGTCCAGGTTATATTTATGAGCCAGCTCATACTGTCTTTCATACTTATCATTAAGAATAAAATCATCGCCCTCACACACTGCAATGAATTCACCTTTCGATTTCCGAAGTGCGATATTAAACTGTGCTCCAACGCTTCCCACACACTGGATTAGCTGTATCCTCGGATCCTTCTCTTTTAGTTCGTTAAGTATTTCAACAGTACCATCGTTGCTCCCACCATCAACAATTATTATCTCTATATCGTGAAGTGTTTGGTTAATTATACTTTCAACACATTTACGAATATATTTCACGCCATTCTTAACGTATGTTATTGACGAAACCTTAGGATTATCAACCATCATAACCTCACATGTTTTCTATAGTTCACTCAATACAAGCAAAGAAATTGTCCATAAAATCATATTCAACACTCATATTCTTAAGCTGATCTTCTATCTGTTGCACTATCCTCCTGCTATAAACCAGAATGATAACTATGGTTTCTTTCATGGCGCTAAGTTCTTCCGGAGATATGCATGTAACACCCTCTATTATCTCTTTTCCCCATTTAGAACTGTCATTATCGCACACATACCTTAGATCATATATGTATTTTATTTTTGCCAGATTCTTTTCTAATGCATTACCAGCGCCAAAACATATAATCTGCGGTTCATCTACCTTCTTATACCCGTGCTTTTCTTTAAACGCATCAAACTTTTTACTGCATAACCTTTTATCTGCTATATAATCAATGTTATAAAAACCACTTAAATCTTTTCCTTCTCTTGCATAAAAAGCCAATATCTCTGAAGCCTCATAGTCCTGTATTCCGACATCAAATCTGATAATATCATCAGGGATTTCGTACTCTCCAAGTGCCTTGATTCCTAACCCATAATACATCAATGGATATATAAGTTTTCCATTCTTCCAATGATACATTCCTGAACCAACAGGCTTTTCGAAGAAATCATTGGAATAATGTATATATTTCAGATTTTCAAAATAAAACGTCTCTATTCTCCTACCACTGCACTCACTCAAATAAGTAAAAAACCAATCGACGTTTTGATTTCCTTCTTTATCCATGTCAAAATATGCCTGATCATTGCACCGCTCTTTACATAGTCCAATCCAGTCATAATCTCCATTTACGTAAGTTACGCCAAAAGACCAATGCCTTCCCAAAGTCTCACTGCGCCACATATCCAAGGAAAAGCAATCTATATCATTGGCTTGTGCATACTCCTGAGCACATTTTAAAATTTCCGCCTGTCGCTTGATTGACACGCAAAATCTTGTATCATCCGCATCTATATTCCAAAACTTTTTGTATTTACCATTTGCATGCCAAAAAGTTGTCAAATGCGCATATGATGCATTTACCCAGTTCCTGTTAGCAATATGATCCACTATATAGCTGAGAGGTCCAGTTTTTTCGCTCTTTATATATCTAATATCTGAGTAGATAAGAAGATGATTTTGTATTCTCTTTCTCAGTTCTTCACTGTCACAGACTATTATACAATCAGCCCTCATTAAGAAAGAAACATCTATCCATCGGCTTAAATTCTTTAATGCGAAATCTTCCTGCCTGTTGATTTTCAGATAAAAAGCCAAATCAGCCATGCTTGTCTCCTGTAATCATTTACACTCTACTCATTTTCAATATCGAATAACACTTCATCTATTATTGACTTAAGAATAAAAACCCGCTGCTCTCCTTCTTCAAAAAGCTTCTTTGCCATGTTACCATACCGAATTGGTGTAACAACGACTGCATCATATTTATATAATTTCATATTCTCTGGCGCATCCAGGTTTACATTATATTTATCAGGAAGTTGAATATCCTTAAAGTTCCTATCTGCCACGACGCTGACCTTGACACTGCTTTGTGCAATCGCATCCAACAGCTTCATCCCAAATTTACCGGCACCATAAATTGCTATTGTTTTTATTCCACGCTTAAAAAAGTAAGATTCAATATTTGAGACGTTATTACTAATAATCTTTTCCATTCCTTCTGTATAATACTCACCTAAAGCATAATTTACCCAATTTCTCATAACATCCGACATTATATCCATTATCTGCATCGGCTGCTTATAAGTAGAGGATTCATTTAGCATCAAAATCTGCGATAATAAATTCATGACCTCTACATTCATATTCGAGAAAAAGTATGGATGATAATCATTATTCACTCTGGCTATCAGTTTTCTGTATAGAATCCCATAGCCTCTTTTATCAGCAATCATCAGATTGTCAAGTATGCCCCTAAGGCAATCAGAAATATTCCTTTCAATAGCATCTTGATCCTGCTGTCCAACTCTATACTTATATAGCTCTACAGGAACTACCAAAACCTTTTTTGCCTTATCCATAGCTTTAAGGCAAAATACTGGATCCTGGTATCTTAAATAATATGGAAAAAAAATCTTATTATCTATCAAAAAATCTCTTCTAAAGAAATAATTCTGATAGTGATAATCTTCCTGATAATCCGCAAAATCTAGATACAGGCATTCATTATCGCCATAATCTATATCTCTAAATAGCTGATCTTTGTATTCTCTTTCATTTGAGATTACCACCCTTTGTCCCGCTACCGCCAGCGCTTTGTTAGCTGTCGCAAGGCTATACATCTTCTCAAATGCAAATTCATCTACATACTCATCGTCAGCATCCAAAAAAGCCACATATTCCCCACGTGCTTTTTCTAAACCATAATTTCGCGCAGCACCAGACCCTTTGTGTTCATACGAAAACACTCTTATCCTGGAGTCCTCTTTCGAAATCTCATCAAGTATGCGAAGTGTTCCGTCACTAGAGCCATCATCAACAAAAACAATCTCTATTTCTTTAAGAGACTGCTTACAAACACTTTTATATGCACTCTTTATATAAACTTCAGCATTATATGTTGGAATGATTACGCTTACTTTTTTCTTCACCTATATCCTCATAAGCTATGCCATAGAAATATTAGTTGTCCAATGTAGATACCACTCTTATTGTACCATATTTTAAACGATATTTCGTGTGTAGCTCAAAAACATCCCCACAGTAAAATAGAGAGAGTCTCCAACTCTCTCTACACGTATTACCTCTATTTGTCAAACTGTTCGATCTTACATTCGTGAGTTTTCTTATCTTCATCATAGTTGATACCCACAAACAATAACTTTCCCTTATAGTACTCCAGCGAATCAAAATATCTTTTTTCTTTTATCTGATCGATGGCACTTTCTGCGCACTTATTGTGCTTAAGTTCAACAATCATGGCAGGTATATCTGGCACAAAAGGAATAAACACCACATCTGCAAATCCTTTTCCTGCAGTCATCTCTTTTACTATTGTATATTTGTTGAGTGCATATATGAACGCCAGGTAAATTGCACTCTGCAATGCATCCTCGTTATTGTAACTGCGATTACTGGTAACATGAATATGACTGGTATCAAGAGCAGCAGCAACGGCTTTTTCATTCCCTATCAATGTTTCTTCAAGAAGCTCCTTGGATGCCTCAATTATCTCGTTTGTAACAGAATATTCATCATCTGTCTCAACAGCATTGTACCATTCCTGTCTGATCTCCCTGTTAGGTATACGGCATGTCTTGGTCTCCCTGTCATAGGCAAGGTATCCAAGGTGAATCAGGTATGTAAAGACATCATTACGCGACTCGAAAGAATCCATAGTATTTAAAAAACTTGTGACATTAACATCAATGCTCTCGCCCGCAAGCATGCGGATAACACAGTCTTTTATGCCCTTGTAATTGTATTTAAGCCTTTCACTGATAACTTTATAAGTAGAGGTCTTGCCCCAATAGCTGTCAAAATATTTGTCAGTAATGCACTTTACCACTGATTCCGGATTATAAATGTCATACCCATTTTGAGAATAACCGTCATACCAGCTTTTACAGGTTTCATAATCTACAGAATTCTTCCGACATAGTTCTTTTACCTCGTCTGAAACAAAACCTATATACTCTGTAAATCTTCCGGCATTCAAAAAAGTGTACTCATCAAAGTTGTTAAGCTTGCTCTGTATTTTATCCCTTACTATGGGTAATATTCCGGTAAGATAAGCAAGAGAAATTGCCGGGCGCAACGTATTACTCTTAAACAGCCCATTAAGAAACCCGAGAAAGCTGTCAAACAAAGACTCCGCCACCTGTTCGCGAGCCAGGACATCATATTCGTCGATAAGAATAATGAACGTATCTCCTGTTGCAGAATACACCTTCAAGATTGCTTCCGCTAAAGTTTCCTCTGATTCTATCGGTATTTCAGGATACTCAGTTATAATCTCTGATTTTACTTTTTCGGAAATAATATCTATGAGTGCATTTTTGTCCTTAGTATTCTGGTACTCGCTATTTAGATCAATATATATTACATTATAGTTATTAAGATATTTCTCATAGTCCAAAACCTTTGAGATTTCAAACGCTGAAAAAAGAGCAGCAGAATCACACCCCTTAGAATAATATGCAGACAGCATATTACCAGTAACTGTCTTACCAAAACGTCTAGGCCTTGACATACAGATATACTTTTCCGCGCTATCAATCATACTGTTGGTAACGCTTAGCATTCTGGTTTTGTCTACATACCAGCTCATTCCTGAGATTTCTTTGAAGTTCTCATTCCCTGGATTTAAGTAAATCCCCATTTTATTACCTATCCTTTAAAACGATTCGCCTACAATGATTTTACGGATGCAGCACCAAAGCAAACAGAATACTATACCTATTTTCTATTGCATCCACTCATTTTTCTCTTTGTTGGTTACTTTCCATTCACTTTTCTCCAATGTTCCGCTTTTGCAAAACCTGCAAAAAGGTATTGGAGTTGCCAACTTTGACAACACATTATCTCCATCGTTCTCGGTAAAAATATCAATATAATCATCACTGCAATAATCTATATTGGTATCAAAGATATCTTTAAAATGATGAAAATGCGCCGGAACTGGACACGTAAATAATCTGCCTTCCTTGGTAAGCGTTATACACTTATTTGCCATGGAGCAATTGCAGTAGTTTTCCTGGATGTCACCATTACCGCCTTCGTTAAGGGCTAATTTCATCCACTTATTTCCTTTTTCTTCGTTAATCACATAATTTATTATTTTATTTTCTATTATGCGAAATAGGCTTTCATATTGAAACTTAATTGGATATTTTGTCACAGCAATTAGAACACCGTTTTCATAAAGAGCGTCCCAAAAATCCTCCCTCATTCTCTCGAGAAGAATACCATTCGTCACAAGAGAAATTTGCATCCATGGCATTATTTCTTTAGTTGCACGAAAAAACGAACAGAGATCAGGATGAAGAAGCGGCTCTCCACCAAGAAGAATAACACTCGCCGCCCTTTTACCCAATAGCTTCTTTATCTGCTCTAAATTCCTTCGATACATTTGAACATCTGCATACTCTTCTTTGGCAATACAAGAAAAATGAATACAACCAGCGCAATTCAAATTACACTGTTCAACCACATGATAGTCGAACCACAAAACATTGTTAGACACCCTTTTCTTACAGTTTAGAAGTTTATAGTTTTCTTTTGTGACTTTTTCTAATAATTCCATCCCTGAATAGACATAAACCCTGTCTTCTAATCCTCTATTGTTCAAATCCAGGTACATGCTCTCCCAAGGCACCAATTTAGCTATGATTATTACAGCTTCAGTTAACACTGCTTGTGAAATAGAATCGAATGAATAAACTCGTACTCCATTTATGTCCAGCCCTTCCTTTTCAGTATTATTATCCAAAAAGAAATAGTCAGCACAGATATCTTTAGCTTTCAGACGCTCAAGGCACTTTTTTCCATAAACACCAGCACCAAATATAATTATTGTTTTCGATAGATTAGGAAGTTCTTCAAATTTGATACCCATCTACCAACCTTTCATTTATATAAGACTAATTTCATCCCATTAAAGTTCCAGAGTAATTCCTTTATTTTTCATGTGTTTACACCTGCCACAGGGTGTATCAGAGGCTGACATTCCATCTTTTTCAAGCAGTGCCAAAATTGCCTCTTTGTATCTTGGTGAATTAAGTGCTTCAAGTAATCCATCTGTAAATACATTAACTCCCCAGTCTTCATTCATCACCCTGCAACATCCAAGGAGCCTTCCATCATAGTTGATAACGGGCTGAAAAATCATCTGTCTACAAATCTGATTTACAAGATAGCTTTTTCCTGTAATATCCATATAATCAGTACGATTAAAAGCACCCAACCCTGTAAGCTCTTTTAACTTTTTCTCATTCTTAGGTTTAAAGTTGCCACTCCAGTCAAGTTTAAAATATATATCCATTCCTAACTCTTTAGCAAGCTCTATAGCTTTGGGAACATCATCCTCATTATGCTCAAAAAGAATGTACTGCCATGCGAGCTCAGGATATCGAGAAACATATTTCATCTTGGCATCATTAAGCTTACGAATATTATCTATTACTTTATTAAAATCGCCTTTTCTTCTATATTTCTCATATACTTCCTGGCTGGCACCATCTATAGAAATGTTTATCCTTTTAACCACTTTGCTTCGTGCCATAAAGTCAATCTCATTTTCAGTTACATCATTGAAATTCACTCCATTGCACATAGAAAGAGCAATATTCTTTTGGCTGGCATAGTCCAATATTCTTTCAAGCTCTGGATTCAAGAACACTTCACCATAATTTGATAACTCAATACTTTGAATAAATAGATTATCATCTAGCAACTTCTTGAATTTAGAAAATTCAAGATATCCTGCTCCAAGGATGCCATAATTCTGTATCCTCATAGAGCACTTAGTGCAATTTAGTTGGCAAAGAGTTGAAGCATCAAGCATAATTGACACCGGCCTAAGTAAAAGCCCTTTACTAGAACACAGCAGGCCAATTAGCCACTGATTCACAGAAACGATCTGTTCGTTTTCAATGCAATAATTTTCTATTGCCTCTCTTGTGATGTCTGATCTATCTTCGTCAGAACGAACGCATATAACAAGCTGGCAGTCATTATTTGTGTTTAATACATCCGAATTGTAAACTTTTCTATTGCAGAACGACTTAACATTTCTATCTATCAGAATATCTATTCTGTCTAAAAGTCCCGGGAAACAATCTATTAACTCCTGCAGTTTTCCACCACATCCCCATACAGCTGTTTTCTTCATTACATTCCCTCGTACTATTCAATCAAAATCTGCAAACCAGGAAAAAACATCAACAGCAATACTCTCATAGATATCTAGTATTGGAACATCCACTTCAGTAGTTTTGCATTTTTCCAACATAGCAACACGGTGTTCATAGCTTGAAATAATAATATAATCCAAATCCTCTGATAATTCTTCAATAGACTTTACTACATCTCCATCAAATTGCTCGTTTTCCTTAGGACAAGTCACATAGAATTCCAATTTCGAACTGGCAGTTTCCCTTACCAATTTATACATCTTCAGAAAGCCAATTGTATGCTTTCCGGTTCCGTAAATGCCATACTTCTTATTTGAATCTGATAAATCTATATCCGCCAAAGCCTTAGTATAATCACAAATACATTCACAAGATGATTTAACAAAAGAGCTATATGTTTGTTCTTCTTTGAGACCCAACTCACCTGTCTTCTTAGCTTCGTCATAATAAAAATGACCAATCAGACAATTTCTTATCAGATAGCTACATATTGCCTCTTTCTTCTCAGAATAAATAAGTTCATTGGAAAATAAATAATTAACAATTTCCGTAGCCACAAGACACCAGTCACGAAGTTTCTTCCTGTCATATTCAGTAGTAATAACACTGCCCGGTCTTATTCGTCTATGGTACAATGCGTATGGCAACACCTTAATCCTTTGTGCATTGATTAGCGCCAAAAGAGAAAAATACTCATCTTCAAAAATTACATTCTGAGGAAAAGAAATCTTTTCAATCAAACTTTTTTTGTAAACAGCCAGTCCTGGCTGGACAAGCATTTGTCCTTGTTTAATACATTCTGCAAAATAGTCTATGCCGCTGATATTTTTCTTATTTACCTTATGCCGGGTATAAACAGGACTTACATCTTTGACTCCTTCTTCAATCAGCTTACTCCCATCAAAAAGTATCAGATCACAAGTGTTGTCAAGCTCACTTGCTATTATTTCCGAATAATCCTCATCTAGAAAATCATCAGAATCCAGAAACACTAACCAATCCGATATAACATGTTGCACCCCAAAGTTCCTGGCAGCTCCAGCACCAGCATTTTGTCTGTGATACACCTGAATATTGTTATATGCCTTTAAATAGCTATCACAAATATCCCCTGAACCATCTGTTGATCCATCGTCTATAAGGATTATCTTAGAAAACCTATACTTTTGATTAACAACACTATTCAGGCATTTTTTCAAAAAACTTGCCGTGTTAAAAACAGGTATTATAACTGAAATATCTAATGTCTCATTGTCCATTATTACAGTGCTCTTAAACCAACTCTTCTGAATAGTTATCAACTATCATCTCTTCTATAACATAATCTAATGACAAAACATCATTTAGTTTGGCATAATCAATCTCTTTCAAAATCTCATCCTTATAATAAATTGATGTTATCATGAAACAATCGTGCTCCGGATAAACGCCTTGAGGTGAAATCACTGGACAATTCAATTTTATATCAGCAAAACGTTTATCGACCACGCCAGCTACCTCAAGTCCACCACTTATTAGGTCATCATATAAGTGCCTTCCAAAAATTCCATTACCATATATGAGAATCTTTTTATAACCACATTTTTTTAGATAACCACTTATCGAAAGTCCCTTTTCCATAAGCCTCATCCATTGATCCATCAAATTAAGATACAGCTCATGCTTTTCTCTTTTTGGCGAGCAATGGTTTATGTCATTAACATCAAAATTAGTACATTCTGACTCTAAGCCCTCATAATTCTCTTTTTCACTTTGTACTTTCTCCGCAGCTGATTTAAGTGCCTCAAGATAATGATATCCATTTCTCTCATCCGGCTCGAGATGCATTCCCTCCCCCCATTCGTTCCATGCATTCATGAAAACAAATTCATTGCCATACTCGTTATTTTTCCTAATAAGGTCGTATGCATAATTGCAAAATTTCTCAGGCGTGTTATTCGTAATGCACCTACCATTAAGCCCTCGCCGAGGTGTATCATCATAGCCAACCACACCCCCGAAATAGCACTTTTCTCGATTGGATTTGTCAGAAAGAGAGCTTTTACAAAACTCATCATAGTCGTAACATCTGACAGGATCAGCTTTTCTTTTATGATAATCCTTCCATATGGTCACAGTTGGTTCCATAAACAGGTTGGCATCAAGAAATGTTGATGTATTATCATCACAATTGATGCCAATAAAGTTTATATCTGCTATCCCAGCCTTTTTGGAAAGCCTCTTCCAAAAAAGTATCATTTCCGATAAACACTTGATCTCTCGAGGATTATAGAATACAAATACAGGTGCGTTGTTTACTCTTATATAACGTTCATCTTGGAAAAATGGTAAAAGATACTTAAAATGATTTTCCCACTGCTCATATGCCCCATAGGATTGCTGTAGCAATACTTTCTCTGAGGTTTGATTATCATCACCAAACTTCCAAATATTAACACTTTTCCCTGTCATCAAGGAAACCTGATCCCAGCTTCTTGCCCAAGTCTCATTAGCCCAGCAAAAACAAAATGGCATATCAATATCTTTCCATTTTAAAAGGTTCTGCTCTGGCTTTTCTAGTGCTCTTCTACCCTCCTTGAACCAATAATGGTACATGCATATTCCATCCACACCAAACTTATGCATAAGGTCTGACTGCCATTTCATCGTATTCTTGTCTAATAGATTGTAGAAATTATCATTAAGTGGAATATGTGGCTGATAATGCCCATCAAAAAGAGGCTTAGCGTTCTTGGCGCTAACCCAATCAGTAAAATTATCTCCCCACCAACTATCATTGTCGGGAGTACTATAAAACTGTGGTAAATACATAGCTAATATCCTAGGTGTCATTACTCTTCCTTAAAAGTTGAAGTAGAATAGTGAAATATCAAATTCACAAATCTCTTCTATTAAGATTTACACATCACGTAAAAAGGATATTCATTGTAGAAGGTGGAGTAATCTTTCTAACAGTTGACAGATCCCCTGTCTTCAAAGCTTTCCTCACAAGAGATGCACTTATTTCCGTTTTTTCTCCTGGTATTAATTTCCTTCGAATCTCGATTACCTCTATGCCATATGTTGGCAAAACTCTTTTCATACATTCATTATATGCTTGGGTTACACTATCATTTTTTTCTTCGCCTACGAATCTATACATTATATTGAGTTTTGGAGCAATTTTTTCTCCAAAAAGTCTTATATCGTATTCCACATTATTGCAAAGATCGTTATCAGTTATTTTCATAAAGTATTCTGGGAATGTCTGCTTAGAAAGAATATACTCACCACTTGGTACAATTGAAATATTTTCTAAATCAGAAGTTCCCTCTACCACCATAGCAAATCGCTCTTTAAATGAAAATAACGATTTATCTTCTTCAACAACAAATATTATCAAACTGTCGACCCTGCATAGCGCTTTTTCAATCAAGTATCTATGTCCCAACGTAAACGGATTGCAATTCATCACAATGGATCCCACAATCCCTTTTGGTTTATTCTTCCCAAAATACCTACGTATATATGAGTCAATAAAAACATCCGAGCTAATCTCCACTCTTCCTACTACCTCACTAGAATTTCCAATAAGCCATTCTCTTGGTATGTGCTTATAAATGTCTTCAGCCCATAAATTACATATTTTATAATTAACATGCTCAATCGAATCAACAAACCATTTCGAGGGTATTCTACTTTTTTCAATACATTCATATAGATTAATTGTAGGAATGCCATCAAAAGATTCGTTACCAACATATGAGCATACAATATCACCCTTTTTTAATGCTGTTGAACAAATCCTAGCTAATCCTTGTAATTGATTTTGCCAACAACCAAAATTAACCAATCTTACATTGTAACCATTTTCATTGAATATTCTTTGCAACTGAGATTCAACTGTATCGGCGTCCTCAACAAATTGTCCAACCACAAAACATGGTCCGAAGAAATAAATGGTCTTATTGTACTCTTTAGGCTGACCTACGGTTCGCCTTTCTCCATTTTTTACATTGTAATATTGGCTTTCACAATCTGAGAGTTTAACATCAATTCCCGATCGGGTAATACTGAAAGCAATCCCTGCTACATCTTTTGCATATTCAAATGTATACTTATCGCAAAAAAAGTCTTCCCAAAACTCTCTATAACACTTTGTTCTTCTTTCTTTACCGATTGCATAAAACTTGTGATCAATCTCGTCATCAAGATTTCTCCAATAATTACTCTTTGCATTGTCCAACTGAAGTGTTACAACATGTACCCCTTTGCCAATAACTTCTTTTAACACCTTCTCTGCCACATACTCACTTTCGGTATTATGTATTGAATCTCTCAAAAATCGCTCAGCCAAATCTAGCGATTTATCGATTGTTACAGCTCTATTCCATTCTAAACACTTATGTAAACACCTATACGCAGTTACAGTTCCCTTTTTTTCTTCCTCATCAATAAAAAAAATAGTTTGATATCTTTCAAAAGCGTCCGTCAAATCAGTTCTATCAATCAAATCACAGTACACAGAATTTTTATTTAGAACAGCCAACCATTTGTACATAATCTTTACTTTAAAACTAAACAAACTGTTGGGACGAACAATGGCTGATTTTCCCAGTTTTCTCCAGTACTTGTCGCAAAAATCATCAGTATTCATATAATCAAGGCATAAAGCCCTTACATGATCATCCCATCTTGAGAATTCCCCTAACAAAGAAAAATGATCATCTATTACTGGAATTGAATTTATCCCACAATTATTTAAAAATATCTGCCTAGCATTTAAACAATCATATTCACTTAATGATGTAAATGACTTATTGATAAAAACACTTTCCATCTTATTGTCTATTGATCTTATAATATCCCCCATGCTTATTAAGCCATATAATTTGTTCTTTTTTACAAAATATACCATGTTAGATGGGTTATTCATAAGAAGTTCTGCCAAGCTTTGATAATCAACTTCGTCATCTTCAAAAGAAATATGTATAATGTTAAGATACTTTGAATTTGTATAGCGCATTTCATATCATCCTACACTCAGTTTTCCATCCATCTTTGCCATATGATTCCCTGATCGTCTTTACTATAAAAATGATCCATGTCTTTATTATTCTTATAGTAAAAATCGATATATTCCTGATCAAATGCAATATCTTTTTTAGTTGCTTTGTAAATATTTGAATATACTTTTGAATTGCTCTCATTGGATTTTTTTATGAAATTTAATCTTAATCCCAAAAATTCTTCCAGTATATCACTAAGAGTATCAAGTTTTTCCAACTGCATAATAAGTATCTGTGTTCCTTCGTTTTCGATAATCGTATATCCTTTTTTTCGATCGAATGAATAATCAAAAACATTAATACCAGTGGCAACAAATAATTCTTCTCGAAACCAGTCAAACATTCGCCCCTTTATTCTAAACATCAGATTTTTTACGGAATCCAAGAATGAATATCCTTTCAAATACTGTTCATTTAAATATCGGTCCAAATGTCCAGTTCCCAACCATTGAAATACAGTAGAAAAATCTGTGCTTATTGGTTCGCGTACTAGTGTTATAATTCTCTTTCCTTTGTATATTCCGCGTAAATCTCTCATATTTCCAGTAATTTCACTAAAAGATACATCTACTGCAAACTTACTTAACTCTGTCCCGCAAATAAGTTCTCTTAGTATATCTTTATAGAAATAGTTCCTATGAATCTGAGCGCAATCAATACCAGCTTCAGCGAGTGTTATAAAAAGACTACTGGATCCGACTTTTCCATTTTGATATACAAGTATCTGTTTTTGCATAGCGTTCCAGATATGATCAATCCGCCACACCTGCTCGTTATACCATCTTCTGGCTACATTCATTCCGCTTGGTCCATAGTCAAAACACTTTCTATTCCACAACTTTTCTAAAGAAAAGAAACTACAAATATCTATCTTATCCAACCATGTGAAATATCTTTGTAAATACTTGATTACATCTTCATTTGCTATAGCAATAATCATGCATATGTTTTTATCATTATCAATCGTAGATATACTACGCACAACAGCGTTATCAACCAGAGAGTTTATTTTTTCTGGGTTTCTATCACAAAAGCAAAAGTCATTTACTCCCAACCCACGAAGCATTTTCGCTGTTCGCCTTCCATAGTCCCCAGCCCCATAGATTACTATTTTCCTTTGCAAGATATAGTCATCACTGCTAATGAGTTCATAGTCTTTAATTCTCGATTGTACCGAAACACCTTCGTTATAGGCGTTTTTGATCAAATTATACATTTCATCAAATTGAAGTTTACAATTATAGATGTCATTGCATTTGTCATCTACTGGAACACATAATTTTTCACTGTAATTATGTCTGTAATCTTCTTTTGCCAGAGAATAAACAGATGTTCCTACGGCTTCTTTCAACAACAAGTATGCCTTTATATTATCTACTGTTTTTCGATTAAACAAATCAGAAAATTTGACAAAATAACACTCTTTATTGAATAAGAACGTCTGTATTTTTAAGTTGTATACTTTCCAAAGCTTTATGCCAAAATCTACAGGAATTCCATCTCTTTTATATAGAGATGATGCCACTTCATCCGCATTCCTAATAACATACAGATATACGGGATCAATTCGCTCCTCTTCAAGTATTTCCTCCCAAAGTCCCAAAAAAAACGCTATCCTAGGGTCCTTTATAGCTACTACATCATGATTCAAAAACAAATCCCAAAGTATACTCTTAATTTTCCTCTTATATAATTCTCGCATCGCAGGAGTAAGTTCATTTTCCCTTGTGTTAAGGCTACACCAAGCTTTATCCATTGCAAGGAGCATTTCATCGTGAATCTGACGAATTTTGATATGTTCAAAGTGACCATCTTTATTGCTTTCACTTGCTCCATCAATGTCTCTACTATCTCCTAAATATATGCCTAATTTAGATAAGATATTTGTTAAAAGGCTTGTTCCACTTCTATGCATACCAAGAACTAATATAAGTCTATTCATGTTTCTAAATTCCTTTCACGGATCATCCAATTATCTTTTAAAGATATTTATTCTTAAGATAGTTCCAAAAGCTTTTTTCACTTTTTTCATCAATCCATGGCTTATATGATAGTTTTTGTATTGTTGAAATAGACTTTATGTTTTCAAAGCGTTTTTTATCAAAATCGTGGTTTAGCTCTCGAATAAGTAAGTTGCATGCATATCTTGGCATTACTTCTACTTCTTCCCACTCTTCTCTAAAGTACTCTGCGGACATTCTCAGAAACAAATGAAAAAATGTGTAGCATAATACTGAATTCTCATGTCGCCAGTATTCTAAATGTAACGCCTCAAGTGCCTTAAGAATTCTGCTTGGACTATGCGAAGCAATCATCCAACTA
>JAEEGL017037435.1_pt1 | contig 16955 bp, 28 predicted proteins | sample 9134231 | NCBI WGS metagenome assembly JAEEGL01 (sample SAMN16246548, study PRJNA631951) | gut metagenome | biome: gut microbiome; feature: rumen; material: fiber-attached | host: Bos | place: Iran: Karaj | collected 2018-10
GAGTGTGCGCTGGTCGCCGGCCGCATTAGGCCATTTCCTCGCATATGTGGCGTGTGCGCAAAAATCCCCCTATGCGCATGAAGCGCACAGGGGGACAGTTGGATGAAAATTATGCCAGCTTATATCCAACGAGGCGACGCGCACGACTACCCTCTTCCTTAACCTGAATCTGACCCTTCTCAACCTTGGGGTCATCCCCGCTGGCGAGAGCGCTCAGACGATAGCTAATCTTACCGACGGTGACATCCTCACCCTCAATCTGGGCGGCGATATCTCCGAGAGTCTGGAACTCATCAGTGAGCACCGCGAGCACGGCGTCCATCAGGGGGTCGCCGGCCGCACGCTTGTCAGCCGCACGCTTCCGCGCAACTTCCTTCTTGTGCTCAAGCTGGTCCAGCTTTTTCTGGGCCCACTGGGCAACCAGCTCATTCTCAATGGGCAGCTCCGCCACATCAAGAGCCATGTTGTGAATCATGGTGAAGAAATCCTTATCAGTAATCCGAGTAGTCATAGTACATTCTCCTTTTCAATTAAATATAAGTCGGATTTTTTGAAAGGCGGAAGTTCTTTCTTCCTTTACCTTACATATATATTATATATTATTTTTTTTAAAATTTCAAATGCGATTCTCGGGGATTAGGCCATTCCAAACGCAATGTGCACAGGTGGGTTAGCTTTATCGCTGGGTAAAATAAATCCAATATCTTCAAGGTTCTTTACTTCATAGAGCTTCTGGTTGATTTCTTTTACTCGCTGGCGGCGACGTTCAGCTTCTTGTTCTACGCGCTTCTTATTTCTGATATAAAGACTTGTCGCACTTGGAACAAGAGAGCTATCCACAGCTTTAATGAAATCTTTGTAATGCTCAAAGCTGCGAAAACGAACAGGCGCAATTAAAGGAACATACTGCCACCATTCAGAATGATGGGGTGCTTCCGATATTGCTTCTTCTGGATTCTTGATGTACTCATTAAGACAGGATGCGCAAGTACAAACTGCTCTTGCCTGCTGTCTAGCGTCGGCTAAAACATAACGCTTTTCGGTGAGATAGCCCCTATATTCATCTGCAAATCCAATGCCAATTTCTGCGCCTTCAAACCCACCCTCAGAATCAGGGTCATAAACTTCGTCGCAGATATCACAGTGAGGAAGATTGCTATAGCAATTATAGCAATATTCTCTACCCTCATGCTCATACAAGTCCTCTTCATTATTGATTGCTTCGCCACAAACGCAACAAATGTGAACCTCATAACAGTCATAACAACATACGCTGGACTCATTATCAAACTCACCGCGCTCGCCGCATACCATGCAGATGCTTTCTCCAGAGTAATGAATATCAAGCCATTCGTTAGTGGGTTCCATCGCCTTATTAACGATACACTGATATTCATTATTGCCGTAGAAGTCATTGTACATGGCAGGGCCACAGTTAAAGTTGGGAGCCTTGAAGATAACTTCGCCAGTGGTGTCGTCGCAGCATGCACCATCCAGCTGGTAAGTCTGAGGCGCAGTATACTGCTCCTCCCCCAGAAGAGAGCGAATCCAGCTCAGAGCTTCAGTCTCAAGAGAGTGATTCCAATAAGGATAACCCTTGATACCAAAGACTCCATAGGTAGGATGGACGATGAAGAACTCTCTCCACTTTTTGGAGTTCCAGTACTTACCATTGGCAACATACAAATCGTCATGCTCAGACGGCGTATATGCCACGATAACGTAAGGAGAGTTCATCATTTCAATGACGCCCCGGCGATACTCGCCATCCCAGATATTCATGCAAGAACGCCAACCATTGGAGTTTTCGCTTGCGGTGAGATAATCAAGAGGATGGATGCTCAGACACATCGGGGTATTAAAGGTAGCCTGGTTGCGCACAGTAGAGAACTCAACACGGAAAGACTCAATACTCTCTTTCATGTCTTCAATTCTAACATCACTTGCATCTGAATCATGTAAATAGTTAATAACAACATTAGCAACTTTAACCAAAGCCTTAGACATCTTAGCTTTGTTATTAAGAGTAAAGCGTTTATCTTTGGAAATAAAGAATGTGCAAGTGGGACCATCATAAACATTCTTAATAAAGTTTTCTTCGTTGTTGAAGAATACATCCATGATGCTCTGCAAGGACCACATGCATATATTATCTTCAGGGTTGTCAACATTAACATTTGGATTGCTCCAAACCCAATCGGCGCCAAAGTTAATATGGTCCTTCCACAGGATATTGCACTTTGTCCAGTCCTCTTTGTTGTATAAGCGCAAATAGTGAAGAATCTCGCGGCGGAAGCAGTAGTAGTCGTCGGAGGTGATGATTTCCCGCACGCGCATATGCAGTTCATCATCGCTCTCCTGGAAATAAACCTTCTTGGTGAGAATGAGCTTTTCTGCGAACATATCAGCAATCAGAGGATTCCGCTGTTTATTGTAATTCCAGAAGCGCAGAAAATAATCATTCTCGCAGCTCTGGCCGTGTCCGAAAGAAGACTCCTGGCAGGATTCAGTTGCGCGGTCACGGATATAAGTGAGCAGGTCCAAATCGCGCGCTTCAAGCATTGCATAAAAATCATTCATAAGAAGATTCCTTTCCCTTTCATTCATTTTCTATATATATTATATAATATTTTTTAAAAAAAATCAAGGAGAAGTCCGTTAAGACTTCTCCTTGAGTGTAATAAGCTGTAGGTCATTCCAGTTGCATTTACCAGTAAAGTTAAATGCAAATGCAGGAGTATTATATTGACTTTGGAAGGCTGTAACCTCTTTATTATATTCATTAATGCGAAAATAAATATCTGTATTAACAAGGTCAGTTGAAGTTTCTATAATATTATTTAAATTATTATATTCAGTTTCATACATTGCATATGTATAAGCTTCCATTTGATGATTTTCATAGATTTGACCTTCAGTCATACCAATTCCAATTACCATAAAAAGTACAACAATACCTGTTACGACTTCACTTATAATAAAACATACTTCAAAATCATTTTTAAAATGATTCCATTTACGTTGTAAATACCATTCATCTTTTTCCACTTTAACTTTCCAATTGCTATACAATGGACACGCAATAAATCGCGCAATTAACCAATAGACTACAATTACCGCAAGGATAATCCACCAACAATATCTTACAGCAGGAACAACTAATTCCATATATTTTATCCTCCTTATTTCTGATTCATCATAAAGGCCAGAGGCAGAAGGCTATCCTTGCGATTATCATCCTGCGCAAGCAGGAAGTACATCATCATCGGATTAGACATATCCAGTCCGCCATTCTGCATCATCATCATTGCCATGCACAGAGTGGTAGTATCGGTTTCTCCGTCACCACTAAGGAGCATTAAAGGTAGCATGCTACCAAACGGATTATCAGCATCCGGATTCATCTTAGAAACATTCAGAAGAGAGACAATCTTGGTAACAAAATTGAAACCGAAAGGACTCTTTACAGGCAGAATGTTGGCGACAGTGGAATCTCGATAATTGATGGCTTCAACGGTTCCCGCTACGTTATCAACAGACCTGACGAACATCGGAACCTTCTGATGAATAATCAAATCGCCAGGTTCGAGAGACTGAATTGCGACGGGCATCTTATAAATCAGCTTGTCAACTTTGAAGTTGAAAATATCAACATTCATCATCTCGCTGGTAGTAGGATTATATACAATCCAATTATCTCCCATATGTGCCGCAATTCCATAAGGAGAAAGACGGAAAGCGGAACCGGCGGGACCAAAATCAAAATTAATAATGTTCTTAGTATCCATTGTATCATTCTCCTTTTTATTATTTAAAGCTTTTTCTAACTTAGTAAGACGTTCATTCGTTTCATCAAAAGTTGAAGTTATAGTATTAAAATTTGTAGCCATATTTCCAATGTTAGAACTAACATAAGTAAGAGGGGTTGCATTTGAGATATCTCCACTCACTATTTTACCACGAGTATCGCAAGAAATAAAATTAATTTTATCTCCTGGATTTACAACCGTAGGAGTTGAAGCAACAAATTCATGTTTTTTTGGCTCTGGCTCTGATTCCTTTTCAATTAATTCATTAAACTCTTTAACTGGCCAAAGAGTCCAACCATATTTTGCAAGCATAGTATCTATATATTTTGGCCAGTTAATATCTTTGCCTAAAGGGGGATAAATACCTTGTCTATAAAAGGGAGTATTATAAATGTATTGATTTAGATATCCTGTTGGATAAAGAGGGTCTTCAGGAATATATAAATAATATTCATTTTCAAAATCATAAAGAACACTTAAAAGATTTCTATTAGTAGTGTCTGGATGTTTTAAAAAATAAACGCAACCTTTTTTATCATTAGCAAATTTTGTTAATTGTCGCCAAAGGTTATAAGATATTTTTCTATGGTCACCGCATGCTGCCGCAAAATCATCAAGCAAACTTTTTAAATCCATTTATTCACCTTCTTTCCTAACTTTCTATATATATTATATAATATTTTTTTATAAAAATAAAATAAAAGGGGAATAAGTTAAAACTTATTCCCCTCATTTTTTCTTACACAAATCTTCGGATACCTAGAAAATGTGTAGAATCGGCTTTTCTTTCATGCACTATACCTTTATGTCGGTTAAGTGCTTCCACGATTAATCCGTTGCCATCATATAAAGCAACATGTCCTGAATAGATTATTACATCTCCTGGCTATGCGTTCGCCAAACCATCAACGACAGTTCCACGATTTAACCACTAAGTGGATTTAATCCATCCACCTTCGTAGCCAATGGTATCTCTTAAAACCAGCCATACGAAGTGAGAACAATCGCAGCCTTTGGTAAGAGAGCAGCCGCCCCATACGTAGGGATTGCCAACAAATGAATCAGCGTATGTGACAATAGCCTCTTGCTCCCGAGTTGTTTGTATCTCTTGTACCTTTTGCTCAAGTTCAGCTTGACATTGGCTAGTTTGTTCAGTAAGTATCGTGCTGACTTCTGGGGCTAAAGATACTGTTGCTTCGTCTACTTGGACTCCTAAGAGCCCGCTTGGTGTTAAATCATATTCTATGTTTAGTGTTGGTTGAATTGATTCTTCGTTTTGATTATCCATTATTGAATATGCATGCGCCATACATAAGGGTAATGCAAACATTATCACCGTAATAAATATGCTAATCTTCTTTAACATCTAATCTTCCTTTCTTTTTCGGTAAAAGCCGATTAAGAAAAGAATTCCCTACTAAATCTTTTCAGCATAGAAAGAGATTTAATCTATTCAATTAATATGAAAATTGTGACAAGCAGATTAAATAAAAAAGAGAGGGGTTGCCCCCTCTCATCCTCTTTAAAAGAGGTAGTCTACAATTAATAGAACAGCAAGAATAGGAACGCCAATCGCTGCAACTATAAATGCAAACCTAATATAATCTCTAATCAACTTAATCTTCCTCGTCTGACAGCAGGGTAGTATAACAACGAGTTAATATTGTCTGCTGTGTCATTTTGAAGGTTTTGTGCGCCTTAATAGTTCCCTTTACAAGGTATCTTGCATTGGGAGTGAGACACTTAGCAGTGGTAAACCAGATGAAACAGTTGTCTGCATCGTCGCGCATCACATGCAAGTTATCAACTACATATGCAGAGTTAGTTTCCATAACACGAGTGACGGTCAGTTCGCGTTCGATACGTTCGCCAACTTCTCCCTGGAATGTAGAAGCATCTGCCTCATAAAGAAGAGGCGTAACCGCAGCCTCAACTGTGGCATCGTCATAGAGATTTCCCTCGGTATCCCCTACCATCTCCCAAGCGAGTTTAATAGGGGTGATATAATCCGGAATCCCAAATGGAAGATGCTCCGTAGAAATGGTATACCACTTCCAAATTTTATGATAACGGCAATTAGTATCTTCAGAGAAGAAATCTTTGTCCTTGAATGTTGCGCCTTTGTAGATGGTGATGTAGCCCTTCTCAAAGCCGAGAACCTCTTTCTGAGTCTTAATCCTCCGGACGGGCTGTCCCTCTACGAGGCCGTAGAGTTTGCGATATTCCGCATCATTATACCAGCGCACATCTTTAGTGCGGCCATCTTTAAGAACGACGGTTACATACATACGACCATTCATTTTGAACGGTTCGCCCTGCTGCTGCAACTTCTCATAAGATTTAGCTACCATAATAACCGTCCTTTCTTAATAAGACTCTACAACTTCAAGGATTTTGTACTGCGCCCAGGTGTTATTGAACCACTGCTGGAAGTCATAATCCTTCCAAGAGTTAGGAATCTGATAGCGGTCGGCGCAATCAAGACGACATGCATTAAGGAAATCAAGGAAACGAGTATTTGCACCAGGGTTATTAAACTCGTCCATGTACATATAGGGGGCGCAGTTGCCAGCGGGGGTGTACACATTAACTTCAATAAAGGTTGTCATCCAAAAATTCCTCCCTCTTTAAGTTTCTATAAATATTATAACAAAAATTTTTTAAAAAATCAACTGTATATAGAGATGCGCCAAATAAGGAAGAAGATAATGAAAACAAAAACCGCAGTCATTATTAACGCATGCAAAAGAGGATGTGTATCTGGGCTTTCTTCTAAACGGTTAGTAAAATATGTAAAAAGTATTAAACATATTAAGATTTCAAATAAGAATCCCATTATTCTCCTTCTTCTGATGGTTTGCCATATTTATGGCAGAACTCCTCCCAATTTTCATTTGGAACAAGATAGACCATATCGCGCAGAGTATAGTTGGCACCTTCTGGATAGTTGGTATAATAATATTCCCACCCCATATAGTCATCAATCTCTTGGTTGTTGATACTGCCGTGCGCATCATATGCATATCCATTGATAATTACGCCAAATCTTGGAATAGTTGGGTTATAGATTATATTAGACTTATCTTCTGTTGATTCAGAAAAACGTGCAAACATTATGTTTGCCCACCAATAGGATAAGTCTGTTGCAAAGTGTGCGCGCACATGAGGGTCTGGCGCAATGTTGTCTATAAATGTTTGGATATCTTTTATATCTGTCATCTAATTCCCCTTTCCGCGCAGGCAGGGCATAAAATATGCCACTCTCCTGGCTCTAGTTCTGTTACTGTTGGATGGAGAATTATATTATGACATATTTCACATCTGTAGACTGAGTTCTAATCCATATGCTGAGAACAATGATCACTTGGTGTGATTTTACCTCGTTTAACATCTGTCATTATCATGCAAGTAAATTTATCTGGGATATAGAGGCCGCAACTGCCGCATTTAGGTATCAAGAAGGGCACCTTCTTTGATATAGCGTTCAGCTAACTCAGGAGGGATTTCAAAGAGAGTGTTTTCGCAATCTGCATATTGGACTGCTACACGCTCCAACTCTTGGCCGTAATATTCTTCTATCATTTTGACAGCTTCCGAGAGAGACTGCGCGTAGATGGGGTGGTTGATGATGCGCAGTTTGTTTTCAATATTGTAGGATGCAACCTTTGCGATAATCGGATAAATAGCCATAATAAAAATCTCCTTTACTATTCTATAAATATTATATAATATTTTTTTATAAGAAGCAAGTAATTTATCGGTACGACTAAAATTTTAACAGAATTTTTTAACACTTTTATTTAGTGGGTAAAATTTTAACAATTTTTTTGGTATTCTTTGGGTAAAATTAATTCAAAGAATTATTTTTATTTTTATATCTATTATAGTGATAAAAAATTTTATTTGATAGGTAAAAATTGCTAGTTACTTATTTACTAATAAAAGTATAAGTAATGGGTAAAAAAAGTGGGTAAATTTTGCTAGTTACTTATCAATAATTTGAAATTTTAGGTAATTTTTGCTAGTTAGGTGGGCGTATAGCCTAGGAAACTTTGGGTAAAAATTGCTAGTAACTAAAGGAGAAAATGAAATGAATAGTGGAAAGAAACGATTTCCTGCTGATACACAAATTAATAAGGAGACTTTTCTTAATGATAAAAAGATTAACGGAGAGTTATATGCGATTTTGTAGTCGGTTAGTAGTTATAAAATAATAGATAAAAATAAAAATTTATTTGAAACTTTTGTTAATAAAAAGAATATGCCAACGTAGGCTGAAATGTGTAAGAAGTTGGGTATCAAAAGTCCTAAAACTTTAAGGAAACAATTAGAGTATATGAAAGAATAGAGTTATATTATTCCAGGGGAGAAGGATATTGCTTATTATCTTCCTGAAATTGAGGATGTTTATTCTTTATTACCACTTGAAACTGTAAATTATTTAGTAGATAGTTGTAAGCCGCATGTTATTAAGTTATATATTTATTTAGGTTAGAGATATATGTTAGGACTAAAACTAGGGAAACCATATGAGTTTACTTTAAAACAATTAGGAGACCATTTAGGATTATCATTACAAAATCATTCAAAAAATTATGAAGTTATTAATAATGCTTTATGGTTATTATAGAATAGTGGTTTAATAGATTATTATGAATATTTTGATGGATAGGCTTCTAAAAAAGTGTTGAGGTCTTTTTCATAGCAAGTTAAAAAAGATGGGTAAATTTGTCTATTAGGGTAGGTAAATTTTGCTAGTCGGTCTAGGTAAAATTGTCTATTAGAAGTAGATAAAATGGGTAAAAAGTGCTAGTAATAAAAGTAAGAAAGTAATAATAAAGTAAGTATAAAGTATAGGGTTAGTTTAAAAGTCCCTTCGGGCCTTTTAAACTAACCTTAGTTTTTTTTTAGGCGGGGGTATTAAAATTTGACAAAATGAAATGAAAATGGTATAATGGAGGTAATTGATAGGGGGTGTCAATAATTATGGAGGGTGAGAGGAACGAACAGGAAAATGAAATGAAAAAGCGCAAGGAACATTTCAAATTTTCATTTGAAAAACTCAAGCATAAAGTAAGTTAGAAAATAGAAAAGATGAGTGATATAGATCCTGAGAAGTTTGCATATACTTGTTCGTTAGCAGGTATAGACTATGGAGGAAAGAAAGGTTATAGTAAGGAAGATTTAGAGTAGGAGCTTACGAATTATACGTATAAACGATTAAACGCATTACGTGATGAGATGGAAGCAAGGTAGGAAGAATTAATAGGTTAGATAGAAGATTTAGGTAATAAATTAACCGCAATAGCTACCAGTTTAGATGTTATTAATAGAGCAGAAGAGCGCAAGTTATAGAAGGATATAGAAAAGATAAAGAATAGTAGCATAATGACAGATGAGTGGATGGAAGAATTGAAGAAGGATAAAATTATAGGGGAGATAATGAATAAAGGAGAAGATTGATGGTTAGTCAATCTTCTCCCGATAGTAGGAAGGACGTAATATATACAAAGAAAGCAAAAGGGAATAGAATAACTGTTAAAGATGAGGGGTTAGAGAAATAGAAGAATGATAAGAGGAGGAACAGTTCGTAAGAAAAAAGTGTTAGTAAATCAAACATTTGTGTAGTGGGAGGTTGAAAAAGGGAGAGAGAAAAAGAAGGAAGGAAAAAAGAAATAAAATTACGGAAAATTGTGTGATGGGAGAGTAGGGTTGGTGCGCCCGCCGCACCTAGTGATATGTTCAAAAAAACGCCGTGTTACAGCGTCTTTATGAAGTTCCTAATCTTTGCATCATCTTCGTCTCCTGGATATGAACACTTGTATGAAGTATTTTCATTCTTACAAGCACTTTCACATGCAGGCATCTTATTACTTACCTTCTCTTGGATCTTATCTGTGAGTTTTAGCAAGGTTTCTAACACATCATCATCAAAAAGATCCTCTACTTGACCCTTGGTAAGAATGGGAACATCGGGTATGTTATCCTGTACCAGCTTGCATATATCTACCAGTTCGTTACGTAGCTTCTTCTTGCGAGCTTCAAGACTGTTCTGTCTAAGCTGCTCTTGGAGCGCCTGGTGCTGTTGGTAAGCTCTGTCAAAAGCTTCCTCATAAGAGTCATCAATTTCCATCGCCTCTGCGCCGTGTAGTAGTGCGCTCATGATAAGGCTCTGAAAGTCAACTATTAGCTAAGTCCTGTGCGCATCAGTCATAAGCATTTAAAAACCTACCTTTCTTATTTTCTATATATATTATACCAAAAAATAAAATATAAGTCAAATTGCCGTTTTGTATTTAGAAACAGTGAAATACTCGTAGAGAGGCTGAAAGTAATTGCAGAAGCCTCGTGGGATATGAAATTGTCTATATCTTTTGGAGAGACATATCCCAGTTTTTGCGAGCAAATTTGATTTATTTTAAAAAATATAGTATTATATAATGGGGAAGTATATATATTTTTTTATTATATAATAGTATTTTTTTCTTTATTATACCATATTTTTTAAAATAAATCAAATAAACCGTGCGGAAAAATAGTTTTTTTTAAATATTATATCATATTTTTTAATAAAAAGCAAGTGAATATATAAAAAAAATATGTTTTTTTTAATATTATAACATATTTTTTTAAAAAAATCCAATATATTGCGCGCATATGCTAATGAATGCGGGTGGCCAGGTTTAACTTTTGGGATTCGCAACGCCGCATATGAAAGCTGCTCGTGTGAGCAAAAATTTTGCATATGGTATTCTAGAACGTGCGCGCGGAAACGCCGCGGCCTCACATCCGTGGGCGCGCGGGTGTGGGAGCAACCACATCAGTATGTATGTGTAAAGCTTTAAAGCTTTAAAGGTCTAGTTGCCCGGGCGAATTAGCGCAAGCTAATCGCAGATACAAATTAAGCCCCAGAGGTTTGGACCCCCTGGGGCAAGGTCTCTTTTTGGCGGGCGGATACCTTCATCACCCATGCTTGTTAAGTAAATCCAGAATAATACATTTCTAGCACCTCATAATTAAAATTAATTTATAATTGTTTCGCTAGGCGAAACCTGTGGGGAACCTACGCATGGGCCTCTCTCCTTTCCTAGTCTATTCCGCTGGGAGAGGTTTGGCGCCTTGCCCTCTCCCTTGGAACAATTATAGTATAGCAGATAGAGCCGCATTTGTCAAGAGTTTTTTGAAAAAAATTTAATGGAATTTTCTGGAAGTTCCGCCCGGGCGCGTTAGCCTCGGCTAACCGCAAGCAAAAAGAAAAGCGGGGGTTACCCCCCGCTTACTCTCAGCCCATGATGGGCTTGAAATAGGTGGTCCGCTTCTCCACCAGCTTCTCCACAGTGCCAGCCTCAACCATCTGCCGAAGCAGAGCCGAAGCCCACTGGGAGGACTTGCCAAAGTTGGCGCCCACATCCTTAGCCTGACGCAGGAGGTTGGGGTCCTCCATCAGGAAGGCGAGAATGTCACCCTTGAGGGCCTCATTCTCCAACTGCTTCTTGGAGGGCTTGCGCTCGCCCTTGGAGGCGTTGCGCTTCTCGTAGGAAGCCTTGCAAGCCTCCAGCTTGGCGACGACCTCAGCGTCAAACTCGTTGCGGGACAGGAAGTCGATGGCGGAAGTCAGAGCCTCAACATAAGTCATCTTGTTAGCCATAGTATCAATTCCTTTCTGGTTTGGAGGGTTTTCCTTCCCTTGATGTATTTATTGTACCACAGGTTTGGGGATTTGTCAAGACCTTTTTTTGATTTTTTTCAAAATCTTTTGTCGGCCTTGGCCGTTGTCCCTCTCCCTTGGAACAATTATAGTATAACAGATAGGGGGCTATTTGTCAAGCCTTTTTTGAAAAGTTTTTTCTGGAATTTCTTCCAAAAGTTTCCAGGCGCCCGGGCGCCAGTTACCGCAAGCTAACTTGTAATAAATATTTAGGGGCGATTTCTCGCCCCTTTTATTTATTCCTGATTTTTGCGGTATTTTTGAACCTCTCTCCAACAGTTATATTTTACAGCATCATTAAACGCCAGACCAGAGCGAATAATTTTCATATAAATTTCACGCTCAATTTCCACATCTTCAAGGCCAGTGTGTTCCTCAATAAATGCGGGATTGTTAGTGATAAATCTATACGTTACTTCTGCGCTCGTTTTTACGTTTCCGCAGTCACTAATAAAATTATGTCTTTCTGCAAAGGAAATAAAAGCGGGGGTTTTGAGAATAGAAGTGCAAGCCATGTTCCAGATGCAAAAATACTCAGTTTTATAGGGGAAAAACCACCGCAAAAAAGAAGCCGTAATATAACGAGTATCGTTGTTTGTGGCCCGCTTATCAAAGCCCATGTTATACGCCCCAACTTTATAGCAGTTAAAACGCTTCATGTCGGCCCACAAAATACGCCGAATATTTAACAGCTTTTTCATGGTGCGCTTTCCCTGCTTTATCTGCTCCCAATACTGCGGAACCTTTTCCGCAAAATAAGCAGACGACATTAACTCTTTATCAAGGAAGATTTCAGCGACAACAAAGGAACGAGAAACAAGGACTTCACCAGTGGAAGAATTTACCACTTGATATCCAATGTCATAGGGCAAGGGCTGTTCCACGCAATTTGCGGTTTCAGTGTCAATAATAAGAACATTCATTTTTTATCACCTTTTCATTTTATTATCAGGGGTTACCGTCGTTCCTCCTGACAATTATTATTATAGCAGGTTTTCCCGAAAATGCAAGATGGGAAATTGCACAAATGTGCGCCCCTGGTTTTGTGCATTTTGACGGGCGCCCGGGCGTGCGTTAGCATAAGCTAACTCACCATGTATGCGTGTCAATGTATTCCACAAAATACCAGCCAGGCATACAAAGATAATAAATACCTAACAGAAACAGAGCCGCAATAATTTTGAAGGGAAACAGAATATAATTTTTTATACGATTTTTATTCATTTTTATTTACTCCTTTTTTAGAGGGGGCAAAGCCCCCTCTACTTTCTCTTTTGAATCAGAGTAAGCTCAAACTTGTGGCCATCCTTTTCAAAAGAAATCAGGCGTTCAGCGTTCGGAACATCCAGATTTTCCACGCTGTCCCGCAAAAACTCCGCAAGATTCGCAATAAGCTCGGCCTTAGTGTCGTTCTTTTTGCGTTCTCTTTTGGTGAATTTGTAGGCCGTGGGCTTGCGGTCGGCCTGCCGCATTTTCTTTTCCACCTTGCGCTGTTCAGCGTCAAGCGGGAAAAGGTCAAAGCCCTTGTCAATCTGTGCATCAGCTTTCAGAATGTCATCGGCTTCTTCCGCAGTCACACCGAGAACCGCTATCAGCTTTTCCTTTTGGCTCATTCATTGACCCCCTTTCTGATTATTATTATAAGGGATACGGGCGAAAAAGTCAAGGAAAAGTTGTTCGTCATTTTGCACAAAAGTAGTTAGCACAGGCTAACTCGGCGCCCGGGCGCGCGTTAGCATAGGGTAACTCGGAAGCAAGAGAAAAGGCCCCACATGGGGCCTATTTCTCAGTCAAGCGTGACCGCCTGGAAGTAGGTGACCCGCTTGTCCGTGTACTTGGTGACCAGCGCACCCAGCACCAGCGGACGCATGAGGCCGCTTACCCGCTGGCTGGACGCATCCGCCAGGGCAGGCACACCCGCCTTAATGTCGGAGATAGTATACCCCTTAGAGGTATCACCCCGCAGGAAATCAAGGATTTCCGTGCGGATGGCCACATTCTCCACCTGCTTAGCAGTGGGCTTGCGCTCGTGGTTGGACTTCTTTTCGAAGCCCTCGGCGATGTGCGTCAGCTTGTCCCGCAGTTCGGTTTCCTCAGTGGGAACAAAGGACAGGGCCAGCTCGATAGCAGTCTTGTTAGTCAGCTTAGTCATAGTATCAATCCTTTCTGGTTTGTTGGGTTTTCCTTCCCTTTGATGAATTAAGTATACCACACTTTGGGTGGCTTGTCAAGAGTTTTTTTGAATTTCTCTTGATTTTTTTTGGAGCCATTTTTTAGGTGGGCTACTTCCAACACCCAACTGTTGGCGGTTTTTTAGGTGCGCTCCCTCACCCGACATCATTATATTACCACACGCCCCCGCAAATGTCAATTACAAAATGATAAAGATTCGGTTACAATTTGGTTACAGGCGCCCGGGCGCGTTAACAGGGGCTAACCCTGTTAACAGTCGTTGGTGTAGCAACCACAGTAGGGATCAAACCCTACTTCGTCAAAGCGCCCTTCGTAGAAGTCGGAAAAGACTTCGTCGTCCTCTTCCTTCCCTTCAAAGGTTTTCGCCCAGCACGTGGGGCAAATTCCACTGATGAGCATTTCACGCTCAGAAGGAGAGAGGTAGGGGAAAGCGGTCTGAACCATAACGCCGTCAAGGGACCAATCAAAGTAATCGTCCTCGTTGACCTCTACCTCGTTGGCGTGTCCGCAGATGGGACAGCAGGTAACAATGCAGACCTCTTTCAAATTTTCTTTCATTTTACTCATCCTCCCCGTTAAATTCACACACAGGACAGACCCAAGCGTCCAAGTCGCCCTCTTCCCAATCACACTCATAGACAGGCTCTCCGCACTCAGGGCAGTTATAGAACCTTTCTTCCCAATCTACGAAACCGCCGTAGACATCTTCCACCAGTCGAGCATTGATTTCCCACATTTTCAAGACCCCCTGTCTCATTTCTTGACTATAGTATAACAGATAAGGCGGGACTTGTCAAGGGTTTTTTCAAAAAAAGTTTTTGGAATTTTCTTCCAGCGCGCCCGGGCGGTTAGCGAGGGCTTACCCCTCGCTCGTATCCACGCCCAGCAGGATTAACAGATTGCAAATGGTAGTAAAAGCATGAACACCCATGTCCTCAGGAATTGCATCCCATACATCAGGATACAGACGGCGCACGCCTGAAAGAAGCATCCCGCCCCAGTTACCACCGCAAGTGGTACACAGGTCAAGGAAATCCTTAAAATTCATTTTGGTTTTCTGCGCCATGCAAGCGCAGACAATGACAGCATCGCCCCACTCATTCCGCACATTGTCAAGGGCTTCCATAAAATCAGAATGAAGAATCATTACATACACTCCTTCCGCAGGTCGTTCTTGAGCTTACGACGAGCCATCTTCCGACAGCTCCTCTTAATCTGCCTGTTGGAATAGTCATCGGTCCAGTACCCACGCCGCAAGGTCATCGACTTAGCCTTGAAAGTGTTCATTCTTTTTACCTCCCTCTTGGATTGTCTATATTATAGCAGGTATAATCGGATTTGTCAAGGGATTTTTTAAAAGTTTTTTAAGGAATTTTTGGAAATGTTTTCCAGTGCCCGGGCGCTTGGGAATTATTCCCAAGCTCCTTCCAGATAAAGCTGGATAATCTTGGTAGCCATTTCCTTGGGCTCCATGGTAGTCACATCACCCTCATCCCAAGGGAATTGATAGGATTCAACCCATCCCATGTCATTCCCATAGGTGCAAGCGTGACAAGCAACATCACCCTCATGCCAAGGGAAACGCAGTTGCAATCCCTCAAAGGCAGGGTTGACAGTGAAAGGAACTCCCGCAGGAATCAGGTCAGCAATCACAGCGTTGATAGCATCAGTGTACTTGTTAGTGAACATTTTTTGTTCCTCCTTTGTTTTACTGTAGTCATTGTACCACATGGTGGAGCATTTGTCAATAGGAAATTGAAAAAAATTTAATGGAATCTTTTTCCAGTTGCCCGGGCGCGTGCTGGAAATTTATTCCAGCACTTCCACCTCTTCCCAATCCCAGAACTCCTCATTAGGATTCCAGAAAACGGCAAAGTCATCACATTCATCAATGACAGAAACTCCCAGCTTACAACGCCCATCCTTTTCCCAGTAGGGACAATCCCAGCCATTAACAGGGCAATAAATAACCATTTTCTTTTCTTTCATAGTATCACGCTCCTTTAATAACTAATCTTAAAATCTTCACAAGTCACAAGGCAATAATAATCATACTCCTTGAGGCATTCCATGTTTCCCGCAAGAGCGTATTCTATAATATCTCTTGCAGAAGTCCAAGCAACATAGTTTTCACTACTGCAATTGTCAATCCTTGCATCAAGGATGTGACGCAGGGTAGCCACAATTTCATCCGAGAGAGTATACACAATGTATCACCTTCCTTTTAGTTTTGTTCCTTCCCTTGGAACAATTATAGTATAGCATAGCAGAGGGGTTTTGTCAATAGGGAATTGAAAAAAATTTAATGGAATTTTTTACCAGCCGCCCGGGCGAAAGCTGACATGGTGTCAGCAATCGTCAGTAAAACAACCGCAATAAGCGTCATACCCTACTTCATAGTCGCAATAATCATCCCAACACAATTCAAATTCACACACAGGGCACAAATACAAAAGGTCTTTATCTTCCCAATCACATTCATAGATGGGTTCGCCGCAAATAGGGCAGTTATAAAACCGTTCATCCCAATCTACGAAACCACCATACACATTTTCAACATACTTAGCATTGATTTCCCACCACATTTTTATTACCTCCTTGCTGTTTCTGATTATAGTATAGCATACTTTCGGGAAAAGTCAAGTTACAATTTGGTTACAGAAATACCCGGGCGCGTTAGCGGCTGCTAACTCTCCCAGAAAAAGGAAGGGGGATTACTCCCCCTTCACCTGGAAGCGGCTGACCCGCTTCTCCACAACCTTCTCCACGGTTCCAGCTTCTACCAGCTGGCGGAGAAGGGCGGAAGCCTGCTGACTGGAAGAAAGCTCCAGCTCGGCGGCAACTTCCTTAGCCTGCATAGGCTCGTGGTCGGTCAGCAGTTCAACAATGCGGGCCTTGATACCCTCATTCTCAATCTGCTTCTTGGTGGGCTTGCGCTCGCCCTTGGACTTGGAAGCGTTCCGCTTCTCATAGCTGGCCTTGCAAGCAACCAGCTTTTCCATGGCTTCCTCATTGAAGTCAGCGGGCAGGGAAGCAATAGCCATTTCCAGAGCCTTCACATAAGTCATCTTGTTAGTCATAGTATGCACTACCTTTCTCTGTTTTAACGAGTTCAGCTCTCAATCTGTTTTGTTCTTTCCCTTACTGTGGCTTTATTATACCACAGGTTCAGGGGTTTGTCAAGAGGTTTTTTGAATTTCTCTTGATTTTTTTTGGAGCCATTTTTTAGGTGGGCTACTTCCAAC
>JAEEGL011618788.1_pt1 | contig 16954 bp, 13 predicted proteins | sample 9134231 | NCBI WGS metagenome assembly JAEEGL01 (sample SAMN16246548, study PRJNA631951) | gut metagenome | biome: gut microbiome; feature: rumen; material: fiber-attached | host: Bos | place: Iran: Karaj | collected 2018-10
ACACGCGCTGTGACATCATACAGGTCTTGCCCCTGCTTCATAATGTTAAGGTCATAGTCAGGAGCGATATCGAAAATATGCAATACCTGATCCAGCATCTCTCGATGCTGACCAGTCACACACACAATAGTCTTAAAATCTTCGGGATACTTCTGAAACTCCTTTACCAGTGGAGCCATCTTGATGGCCTCTGGGCGAGTCCCGAAAACGAGCATTACTTTCTTCATCTAAGATTTTATTTTATTCAGTCTTAAAGATCACATCATCCGTTCTAGGATGAACAAACTCAAACTCTAAGGTACGAGCCAAACCTTCAGCCAAAGTATATGGAGCCTTGAAGCCTGTGGAATGAGCCTTGGTAGCGTCAAACTCTGTGGTAGCACAGAACTTCTTCACACGTACTGAACTGATGGTCAGTTTCTTCCTTGTAATCAAAGCCAATAAGTCGAAACAATAACCACCTAGCATTCCCAACCACAATGGGAAATGAGTGGTAGGAATATGCTTGTTAAGCACTTTACTTACATGTCCCACCAACTGGTTCATATTGAAATCAGGCTTATCTATGTAATTGAAAACATTGTAACCTGTGGTTACATGCTCTATCATGTATTTCACGAATGCCACAATATTCCCCACATACGCCATGGACTTCTTATTCTCTCCATTGCCAACCATCAGGAACTTGCCACTTGAAATCTGACGAAGTAAGTTATATACATTTCCACGATTACGCTCACCAAAAATCACTGTAGGACGGATGATATCAATATTCCAATCTTGATGAGTCTTGTACCACTCCTGCAGTACCTGTTCTGCCTGCCACTTGCTCTTGCCATAATGATTGAACGGATCAGCTGGGTGCTCCTCATTAGGGTTATTCTTGTTCAGCCCATACACTGCTACTGAAGAGAAGAACACCAAACGCTTGATACCATTCTTTTCCATAGCATTAAGAGTCTTTTCCATGCCTCCAACATTGGTATCATAGTAAAGCGAAACAGGAGACACATCATCACGATGCTGAGCAGCCAGCAGTACCACCAGGTCTGCTCCCGCCAGTTCCCGATCCATTTGCTCCTGCTCTCTGACATCCCCAATCACTGTCACTTCTGGGAAGAAATGACTTTGCTGCAGGTCAATGTTCTTCAATTCATATCCTGTTGTTTCTTTCAGCAATCCTAATAACCTGGTGCCTACAAAACCACTGGCACCTATCATAGTTACTTTTGTTATCATACAATTATAAATCTTTAATAAATGAATAACAATTCTTTATTTGTATATCGAAATCAAAAATTCCTTGGGCGGCATCAAGACAATTTTTAGAAAGTTTAAAATAATCATCTTTGTCAAGGTTCTTTAATGATATAATATTATTATATAATTCATTATAGTTTCCAGGTGCAGAAACATAACCGAGATTATTATCTTTCACAATTTCAGCACCTTCACCACCACCACAAAATAATATAGGTAAACCACCAGCTACTAAATCAAATATTTTAGAGGGAACCGCACCCTTAATACTAACAGCTAATGGAACTATAGATGCATCATAGTTAATTAATTCATTTTGAAGATGTACTTTACTAACATAACCGTGATAAAAAACCCCCGTATCATTATTATTAATAAATTCTTCTATCTTTTTACACTGATTACCACCACCAAACAGGTGAAAATCCACTCCTATTTTTTTAAAATCAATATTTTGAATTATGCCCAAAATATCTTGAGCTACCCCTAAAAGACCAGCATATACAATTTTAACCTTTTCACCTTTTCTTCTTGGAGTAGTATTTACTTCATAGTGCTTAAGATTTCTATAAAGGAACTTTTTCTTTAGAGGTTCGAAAGAATCTATATGCTTAATAATCTCATCAGACTGTCCTAATATGGCATCTGCTTTCCGATATATAAACTTTTCAATAAAAGCAAATACTTTATAAGCTATTCCACCTTCCCTCATAGCCCCCAATTCAACTGCAGAAATAGGCCATAAATCAGAAATATTCAAAACTGTTTTCTTTCCATATAAACATTTAAATAACAAAATAGCTGACCCTGAAACAAAAAGAGGAGGGCTCTGAATAATAACCTTATCATAAGATCTAATTAGACTTCTCTTAAATGCAAAACACCACAAAATAATTGAAAAAGATATCATCGCCCAAGCCCTTAACAAAGGATTCTTAGAAATGGTAGCATATGTCCAATAACGAAATATATTTATATTATTGATAACTTCTTTATTATAAAATTTACCTTTATATTCTTTATAAATCTCTCCTTTGGGATAGTTTGGGAGGCAAGTTAATACATCAACCTCTGCCCCTTGCTTTTGTAGTCCTTCTGCCAAATCAGTCATTCTTGAAGGAGCTGCGCCAATTTCTGGATGATAATAAAAAGATACTATAAGTAATTTCATAATATTGTGTATTTTAGATTATTGACAAATGTAATAGCCATCACCTTGCATTCCTTAAATTTATTGTATTCCTGAGAGTATTGGCCATCTATTATTTCTATCCTCTTTGCCCCCTCTACATCGATTCTAGACATATCTGCATCCTTTGCCAGATGGATATAACTCACAGCCTCCCCAGCATACTCATCTTCAATAATGAAAGCCTCATCAGTCATCTTGAATGTTCTGATACAAGGTTTATCATAGCCATTATGTTCAGCCTTGATAATTCTCAATTCTCCATTCTCAATTTTCAATTTAGTAGAAGATCTTCTTCCTACTCGGAACCCGCCCCATACCTCCGATGAGTCACGACCATCTACAACAACACAGTTGTGCGCCGCCGTGCTGCGTTCATACTGACGACGATCTGTCTTGTTGTATGTAGAAATACCCGTATCTACGATGAAAGGTTTACCATCTATCCGTAGTTCATAGTTCAGTACATCGGCATGAGTGTGCCCAGGTTGGTAGCTTGCCGTGATGTCCCCCACATCTACAACAGCCTCCATCCTTTCATTCCGAAGTTTTCGGTACCCACATTCCTTCAATGGTATCACTTCCCACTCCAGCCCTAACCGTTTAGCATAATCAAAGAGCTGTGCCGGTGTGGGAGCTATTCCATAAGCAGCATCATTCAGCAGAGGGATGCTACCATCAGCCCAAACGATACTCTCCAGATGTCCCAGCATTCGCACTGCAAATTGTTTCAACTCATCAACTTTATATGAACTCTTAACCCTTAACTCTAAACCCTTAACCAAATTAATGCAATCCAACAACCTATCAAGCATGATGCAATGATACATAGGAGACTGCTCATAGTGCGCCCCATCAGGTAATATCTGCTCTTTAAGTTGTTCTAGCAAAAGCTTAGACGCTTTTTTGTATAATCGATTATCTCTGAAATAGACAGACGCTATAAAAAGTGAGAACGCATCCTCCAGCAAATGGTTTCCCAGCAAATGATATTCTAATTTCTTCTCCAGCAAGCAATACTGTGAGAAAAGAATATTATTCCACCGCTTCAGTTGCTCTGCATCGATCTGCTTACTAAACTTACATATAAACTTTATCCAGTTGATGCCTCGTAAAGCTATGGGATACGGATCTAATCCTATTCTATTACTGATACGTTCATCGATAAACTTATCTATCCACTTCGCCCCCTCTTCGAACTCCATACCCTCCTGACAGAGCCAATCCATATAGTTCAGATTGTATGCCCATAACATCCCGTTCTCAGTATAGTTCCAATCCTCAGTCTTAGTCTGTAGATTCAGAAAACGGAAGCCATCAGGAGTATAGCATTTGGACTTCTCTATCCATTCAGTATAAAAAGACACACTATTAAATCCATCTACGGTCTTATCCACATAGTGTGGTTTTATGAGCCTATACTTCACTTGATATACAATCTGTGTGAAGCGCAGATGAGATAAGGTATGTAAGAGAATCTTTAGATTCATTATTTTACTTCAATCCAACGCAATTCTTTCAATGACTGAATAGCTGCGAATGAAGCTTTAGTTGTATTGATAATACTATCGAAAGGAATGATGGCCTCACCACCATTCACTGTTCTATCATTCAGAAGTGAGAACTCCACCTTCTGCCCTTTATCCATGGTTCCAGACATCTTAGAGAAGCCCTTGCAACCGAAACCCTCCAACTTACGCCAGTTGTCCAAGATAAAGACACGCTCCTGCGAGAATACTTCTACCCTCTCCTTTGCATAAGCTTTGGAACCATTTGCAAAATAATTAATCACAGCATTGGTACCATTCTCATAGCGCAATAAAATCGAAGCATTGTCCGTATTCTCTTGCGGATTCTCACCCATTGCATTCATACAAACAGCCGATACTTTGCTACCAGCCAAGTAAGAGCATAAGTCTATGAAGTGACAAGCCTCACCAATGATACGTCCGCCACCAACTTCCAAATCATGCACCCACATGTCTGCAGGAATAAAACCTGCATTCATGGTGGCGATGATATTCTTAGGGCCATCACCTACCAATTGCTTTAACTTAGTCGCAAACGGAGAGAATCGACGGTTGAATCCAACAGTCAGAGTCACCCCATCGCCAGCTTGCTGGTAAACCTCTATAATCTCGTTCAGCTCATCTGAGTTCAGACACAGCGGTTTTTCCACAAATACACTCTTTCCTGCCTGTAACACCTCTTTCACCATACGGGCATGCAAGTTGTGACGCGTAGTCACTATCACCGTGTTCACTTCTGGATCTTTCAATATCTCCTGATAGTCAGAGGTAGCCATCTCTGCCCCTGCCTTCTTTGCCAGAATCTTCGCATTCAGTCCACCTGCACTAGCAATGTATTTTATTTTAGCTTCAGCCTTTTTCAGACATGGCACCACCATGCTTGATGTATAGTTCCCAGCTCCTATAATACCAATCTTACCACCACCTTTCGAGGTATGTCCATTCTCTATGGTTACAACTCTATTCATGGAGATTTCTTCTGGGTAACGCAACAAAGATGCTATAGAACCTCGCTTGCGCATATCTCCATAAATCTGGTTATAATCTTGCAGATCATACGACTCTGTTATAAGCGACTTAACGTCCAATCCACCATTGGATATTGCATTCAGTATAGTCTGGAAATTACGTTTCTCTGTCCAGCGTACATAAGCCAGTGGATAATCATGCCCCTTATTCTCATACTCCTCATCATAGCGACCTGCTCCGTATGAACAACTCACTTGGAAAGTCAGTTCCTTCTTGTAGAAATCATCTCTGCGCATATTAAGGCCTATGACACCCACCAGCACGATACGCCCACGCTTGCGTGACATCAGACAAGCCTGATGAATCACCTCATCACTCTTTGCCGAAGCCGTTATAAGCACGCCATCAGCCCCAATACTGTTTGTATAATCTTCTACAAATTTCACAGGATCAACACCCTGTCCTGGGTTGATAGCCGTGATACCAAATCCATTGGCCATGTCCACCTTTTGCTGATCGAAGTCTGAGCCTATTACATTGCATCCATTTGCTTTCAGTAGTTGTGCTGCCACCAATCCTATAAGCCCAAGACCTATCACCACGATAGTTTCACCCAGTTGTGGATTCAAGTTACGGATACCCTGCAAAGCTATGGAACCAATTACCGTAAAAGCCGCTTCATCATCCGTAACATTATCTGGAACCTTAGCTACCAGATTTTGGGGAACACACACATACTCCGCATGATTACCATTAGAAGCAACACGGTCACCTACTTGGAACTCTGTAACCCCACGACCTACAGCCACCACACGGCCGACATTACAATAACCTAATGGAAGAGGTTGCCCAAGTTTATTAAACACCGCTTCCAATGTAGGTTGCAGTCCATCTGTCTTTATCTTATCTAGCACCTGTTTCACACGGTCTGGTTGCTGGCGAGCCTTATCTATTAAGTTCGCTTTACCAAATTCCACCAGCATACGCTCTGTACCTAGCGATACCAAAGTACGCGTGGTTTTAATCAGCACATACCCACCTTTCACCTGTGGAACAGGAACTTCCTCCAGAATGGTTTCTCCACTTTTAAGATTTTGAATGATTTGTTTCATTATTGTTGTATTATTATTTCTTATAGATAATAAATTAAAACAATGATTATTCGTCAATACTAATCATTGAAAAATCTGCTCCAATCAATTAATCTACTAAACCAGATAGCTCCTCCCTTACTAAAATGTCTGCAATCTTGGCTAACATAGTAATGGTTAGGAGTAAATACCGGCATTGTTCCTTTCTCATCAATTACCAAGCCTATCAAATCTAAGTATTGATTACCATATAGTTTTTTCATCGATTCATTTTTTTCATAGAAACCTTCCTCCATCTTCGTTCGCTGTTCAAAATAATCAGATCTGTTTCGATTGATATAAAACCGACCATTTGATACTCCGAAGTTCTTTGTTCCTACAATTACTAGATTGTCAATATTAACTCCATATGAGTTAAGCACAGATTCCATTTCATTAACAGAATTTTGGTTGGTATCTGACGAAGAAAGGAAAATCTTATTTGACGAAACAAATCTTTCAACATATTCTGGCTTTTTGTAATTGCCTATGTAAATATAACTCACTTCAACACTATCAGCAATAGGAGACTCCAATATCACATTCGCAAAATCTCTTCCGAAACTATTACCAACCACTAACCAATGCCTTTTGTCGGTCTCAAAAGGTTTGTCTAACTTGTATATTTTGTCATTATACTCCTTATGATTAATATGAATACCATTGCTAATATATAATTCTGGGACATCACGAACTACTCCGCCCCTAGAATAAATATAATTTGCAAATCCAGTCAACCCAATAAAAACGACAATGGTTGTTGTAGAGAATATTAATTTACACTTTTTATTTTTAACCCAATCATTTACCTGCTTCTCAATAAACTGATAAGTCAGCCAAGAGAAAATCGCAACAACAACGAGGTACAAAGAATAACTTATTATTGTAAAGTGGCTTGAAATGGAGTAGCGAAAGAATGCCAACAACACTTGATGCCAGACATAAATGCTATAACTAGCAGCCCCTATATTAGCCAAAAAGCCATTGGCTGTAACTCTGTTTTCAAGTATGTCGCCAGACATCACTAAAACTAATGATAAAGCGACTACAAATAATAATTTATATTTAGCGCTTATGACCTCATAAGTTCCTAACATCATAGCAAATAACAGAGCATAGCAAATATAAATAAACCATCTGTAGTAATTTTTATCACTACCTTTTGAGCACAACAGAGCAGCGACTCCGCCAACAGCAAACTCAAAGAACCGTGAAGGCAAATAATAAAACCTAGTAGCGACATTAGTTGTAGTAAAATAGATGAATATTGAGATAATTGACAATGCTGTAATCAAAGCCAATAATGTTCGTTGTGGGTTCTTCTTATCAAGTTTTGCAAGATAGAACAAGAAAGGGTATACAACGTAAAACTGCATCAACAAACCCACATACCATGTATGCATTAATGGCTTGTACTCATTCACGACATCCCAGTAGTTCTTCGTAGTTATAGCTGCCAAGATATTGTTTCCGAACAAGTTGGTCGCTACCACCGTTTCGCTTAGATTCTCGTAATCATCTGGAAGCATGACCCAAAAACCTAATGCCATACAAACAACTCCTGCCAACAATAATATGGGCAATAATCGGTTTATTCGACTAATTTCAAATTTTATATATCCAACAGCAAATGAGTCATTCCCATTTATCAGCAATTTATTGCATAAACTCTTGGTAAGTAGGTATCCATTGATCACAAGAAACAAGTCAACACCTAAATAGCCAAAAGACAGAAAGCCTGAATGATATAGAACAACTGACAAGATGGCGAAAGCCTTCAATACATCCAAATATTTAAGACGCATACTTTCCCTCTTTATTCTTTAAAATGGTATCCTTGTAAAAAGCAATCCACTTCCCGATATTATGAGCTATCGAAAATTCTTCTACACAAAAATGGTACGCTTCATCTCTCATTTTAACATATTTAGTTTCGGGTAAAGACAATATCTCATCCAATACTACAGATAATACCTGAGGCGAATTGGAAACATGATAACCTAATTTTTTCTCTTTTAATATCTTCCACGGAGTTCCAAGAGATGTTACTACAGGGGTTCCTTGGGCCATTGATTCTATTACCACATTACCGAAATTTTCAGTATCAGAAACAAGAAAAGTGAAGTAAGCTTTTGCGTACAAAATATCTTTTTCTGCGCCTTTTATGTGTCCAATAAAAAATACTTTTTGCTGTAATTTCAATTGTACAATCTTGTTCTTTAATTCCTGAAAATAGTTGTAAGAACCTGAACCAGCAGGGACACCAGCAATTACAAATTTATATTCTGAGCCACAAAAGCTCGAGGATAACGAGAGTGCTTCAATCAATCTGTCCAATGCTTTTACAGGATTAATTCTACCCATAAATAAAAGAATTCTATCTGTAGAACTAGACACTTTATTTGGCAATTCCATGTAGTTTGGCAGCAAGACTGTTTTTACTCCATTTCCCATAAATTTCCTAATCTCTTCTATCTCCTTTTCACTTGTCCCATGGAAAAACACCTTCGTTGAGAACAAGAAAGCAAACAACTTCAAATATATTTTTTTAATTATATTAGTATTTAAACTATAAGCCAATTCTCCACGAGGAGACCAAACAACTATTTTTTTTAAAATAAGCGCATATATCCCAATAAAAATATTCGGGAAGAAATATACAGAAGAAAAATGGACTATATCACAACTTTGAACTTTCCTTAACGAATGAAATAGAACTTTCAAAGGGAATTTAATAAACAAGTAACTACAATACCTAACATTGATACCATTTACTTTGACTTCTTTATTTGAAGAATATATATCATTTAAACCTCGATTCGTAACTACCACATCAACACATATCCCAGATTTGACTAATTCCTTAGAGAGCCAGTATATTGAGCTTGATGGGCCACCACCTTGATCTGGATAAAAAGCATATGAAGGAAATAAAACTTTCATAATTAGATAATATCTCTATACTTAATTATCTTTGCAGGATTTCCAGCGACAATAGCATTGTCAGGAACATCTTTAGTTACCACGCTACCAGATCCTATCACAGCATTATCGCCAATTCGGTTACAGTTGTGAAGAATAATGCTTTGTGAGCCAATAAAAGCGTCTTTGCCAATTACCAATGACTTGCCAGTTGGTTTATTTCTATAATTATAACCGTGGTCATGCGTCGTAATCCGAACATTGTGTGCTATATGAGCCTCCTCGTTGATAATAATACCTCCCGAGAAATCTATATCGCAATTATTGCCTATACTAACACCCCGTTTGATAACCAAGAAACAATCACCTTTAGATATGTCACCCTCATAATCATTGCATTTTCCAGCAATTATTGACGTGTTTTTACCTATAATGATATCACTATCAAGTTCCATACATTTAGAGTAACGGTATGTAAAACCATGCATAATCAAATTTTTACTGCCATGCCTCTTTACATTACCCAAAAACAACCATGTACTTATCGTATCCCTAAACTTTGTCCAAAAGATACTCGTTAGTATTGCGATATATCCAGGAATGCCATTAACTTTGCCGTTCCAAAATTTATTTCCCATATTCATTTAAATAATTATGTAGTTGCATTGCGTGAGAAGGACGTTCTGCACTAATTACTCTTGATACCAATTTCGTCCCATTTGCAGCCAAATTAGCCATCGAATCATAATGGTTCATCGCATAAGATAGCCTGTCAACGATACTATCAACTGAACGAGGTTCAATACGCAAACAGTTTTCACCATCTTTCATCAAAGCAGGAATACCACCAACAAATGTAGTTATTATTGGTGTACCGAAAATCATAGCTTCATATAATGTGCGTGGGAATCCCTCATGATAGGTTGGTAGTACATACAAGTCTGCTTTTTGGTAGCAATTCGCTTTTTCAATATCATCATAAATAGGCCCGTCAAAATAAATATACTCGTTCATATTCTTTTCTTGAACCATTAGTTTCAATTCCGACAGATATTCGCCATTACCCACCAGATGTAAATCAAACTGATAGCCCGAAAGATGAAGTTTTTCTGCAGCACCGATTAACTCCGTAAGCCCCTTATCTTTAACAATTCTTCCTAAAAACAAGACATTAAACCGTTCTTTTGAAACATATTTCCTATTAAGTAGCACATCCGATTCAGTATAAGGTATCATCGGTCTAATGGTATGAGCTTTCTCAGAATGAGTAATATCATTTACCAGGTTAGTGAAATAATCAGAAACAGTAAATACAGTGTACGCACTTTTATAAATCATTTTGGAAATATTATCTTCTACCCCATTCATACCACGAACATATATGCCATATGGCCTATGGAAAAGAATACAGTAAAATGCTGCAAAACGAAATGAGTTAGGATAATAGAAATATACAAAATCTGCCCTTACTATTTCTGGTATTATTTGAAGATAAGCTAAAAGATATCGTAATATTTTATTCTTTCTAATTTTTATTGTTACACAACGCACTCCAATTTTAATAAGATCATAAACACTTATGTTATCGTTCTTATCTGCATAAAACTGGAAGTAAGAAATAGTATTATTGAGCAATATGAGTTCATTAATAAAATCCCCATTTAGATTATTAGTAAAAAACCGTCCTTTTACTCTACTAACAGCAGAGTTATCGACTATAAGTATTTTCATGACTATTTATAACTATATTTTTACTGCCTTATTAGCATATAAAATAAATAAACATATTAAAATATTAAAATAGATTATATTATAACTAGTAGTCCCCAGGTCTGACAAAGGCAAAATAATAGCAATTATTATAAATATAGAAAGATTACTCTTCCTTTCAATTTTTTTGGAAAAGAAAGCATATATATATATCCAATAATAAATAATAAACATCAATATTCCTCCCATTGACAATAATGAGAAAAAATTATTGTGAGGATGTTTACCTAATTTTACTAACGTACTATCTATTCCATATCCAAGTAATGGATAATCTTCAAATATTAATATCGCTTTATTCAACAAACTTCTTCTTTCTAAGGTAGAAGAATCTATGGAATAATTACTATTGATTAAGGCAAACAAACCCTGTAAGCGTTCAAGATTTTTGGAATCTATAATTTTTGAACTTACCAAATAATCAAATAGAAATAATAGAACTATTAAAAGAAACGGTATTAACATCAATAGAACAATCTTCCTATTATTATACTTCAGATAAACTGAGAAGAAATAGTACAAAATAGGTAAAAGCATCGCTTTTCTTGTACCTGTCAATATAGTAAGATAAAGACAAATAAATAAAGAAAAGTATAATAACAGCTTTTCTGTTTTATTTTTTACTATCATTATCGAATATATCTGGCAGCACAAAAGATAAAGAAAAATATAACCTAATGTAATAGCACTTTCAATTCTAGTACCAGGTAATTGCATGCCTAATCTTCCAATCCCCAAAAAAGATTGGTATCTCCATATAATAAAAAGGGCGAGTAATAACCCCATATATGAAGAATAATTGATAAAAAGGACTATTTTCTCTTTAGTATTTAATAGAAATGTAGATATAAAAATAAAAACGAAAACATTAATACAAGATGAATATGGATAAGTATAATCTCTTAGTAAACAATCTATAACAATGTATAATGTAAATCCGAAATACCATATTATCGGAACAAATGTAGACGGTTTATCTTGCATATTTAAAATAGCAAATGCTAAAACTAAGAATTCACAAGCATATGCCATATTAATGGGTAATACGTAATAAAATGTTACCAAAAAAGCAAATAGAACAATTGTTAAGTTATCATAATTAATCGCTTTTATTTTTATATCTAAAATCTTGTTCATGATATTTTGTTTATATCTATGGAAATGAGAAAAAAACAGATATTAATACTAAAAAGGAAAAAGATTATAATGATTAAACAATTTATCTTATCTAGATCACATTAAAGAAGACTATTGTTGAAATAAAGGGTTATTCTAAATGTTGCTTAGAGAATCATCAGTTTAGCTTTTAAGGATTAATCTCGGTTCATTTTCAATACCAGTTTTAACTATTCTTGCAGGATTACCTGCAACAATAGAGTTCGAAGGCACATCTTTAGTTACTACAGCGTTGGCAGCTACTATAGAACCATCACCAATTGTTACTCCTTTACAGATACGCGAATTCTCACCAATCCAGCATCTATTACCTATAACAATCGCCTTACTATCTGAATATATCCAACTCTTATATATAGAACCATGAGGAGCGGTGCGTACTATAAGCCTATCTTCTGGATTGATAGGATGACTATTGTTGTCGGTAATAATTACGCCAGTTGAAATTACTGTATAATTACCTATTTTTACAGACTTTACACTCCTTATCTCAGAATTAGGACCAAGTTGGGAGTGTATACCAATCATTATATGCCCTTTATCACAACAAGAAAGTTTACCATATACTTGTGCATGATGATTTAGTTCGATACATTGTGTTGCACCATTAATGGTAATTATTTTAGCTTTTCTACCAATAAATACCTTCTCATCCATTTGTAGAATCGCAGATCGATATTTGAAACGCATGTAACGAGTGGTTAAAGCGGTAATAATATTCTGTATCATTTATGAAAAGTCTTGAATATACTACAAATCATTTGTTTCTCTGTCTTATTAAGGACAATAAATAAGAATCCTATTAGGTATAATAATTCCAAGACAATAGTATAAGCTATTATCCCACAAAGACCGAGACGAATATCTAGAACCCTGTTTACATAGTGCCAAATCCCAAAATAAACACTTAGGAATAAAACAGGAATAATCACGGAAAAAACAAGAAAAGACTTAATTTCCAAGCCACAGAACTTCTGACCATAATATATAGTTGACACTAAAGTGAAAATCTGGGATATGAGCATTACAAACATAATACTATATGGTGGATATCCATGCTTAAATAGTAATACCCCAACAGGTAGAATTGCCACAAGAACAATAGAAAGAGTTATTTGATAGCCCTTAATTTGCCCAGTGGCATAAATTGCCCGATTAATTCCAGGATAGAGTTGAAGTACAAGAAATGACAAAACAATATATGTACAAAATTTTAATGTGTTTTCTGGATATGTACCCAACCATATGTTAAGAATTTCGCGCATAAACAGTAGTATAGGCAATGCCATAGCACTTGACAGGTAAAAAGAGAGCTTGGAGCTGAATACAGCAGTGTCCATCATCTTTTTCTCATCCTTTGCTCCTTTAGCCTGTATTATCATAGGAGAAAACACTGTAGTCAAAGTTGATGCGAAAGACAGTACCAAGGAGTTGACTTGATTTGCAATACCATATGCAGCATTAACAACAGTACCAAAGAAAATATTTAGTGTTACAGCTACCCCTTGATTACGAACAAGGACGGCTAAAGAGCCTAGTGTGTTCCATCCAATAAAACCTAGCATCTCTTGATATATATTCTTGTCAAACAATTGATGCCAGTATACCTTTGCTTCATGATAACGAGAATTCGACCAGCTGATTTCCATTAGCATCTTTACTAAAATCGCTAAAAGCATCAATACTGTGTACGTTAAAAGTAAATGACTACTAATAAATATTAAACTAACAGCTGCTAACAATTTTATGATACATGAAACTATATCACATATCGATAGAACGACCAAATCCTCGTGAGCATTCATAATGGCAGAAAAAGGAATAGTGCCTACTGTAATAACAGCTGAAAAAATCATAATATAATAGACAATCTTAGCCAATTCCAATTTATCTGCTGTAATATTCAAAAAGCCACTGAACAACAATGGTGTAATAGCCAACAAGACAAAGCCAATTAATAAACTCACTGCTATATGAATACCAAGGCTAGCATTAAAACTTCTCCCAAGCTTGTTATTGTTCTTCTCGCCGATAGCAATAGAAAAAAAACGTTGAGAAGAGATAAGTAATGATCCATTGATAAATGATAGCAATAACACAATACCTGCGATGAGGTTATACAATCCAAAATCAGATGCACCTAAGTACTTTAAAGCTATACGTGTTCCTATAAGCGTAGCAATAGTATTAACGATTATACGAGAAAAAGAGGCCAAAGTATTTAGTACAAGTAATTTCGAATGATTCATTTATAAAGATCTTTTATAATCTACCATCAACCAGATTACTATCAAAGAAAGCTTTGACATCAAAAATCACATGTTTTTCTCTAAGTAATGAAAGAACATCAAGATTCTCAAACTTCCTGTGTGCTACAGCTAAAACGGCAGCCTCAAACTTCTCTTTTGGTAATTCATTGATGACAGAAATGCCATATTCATGTTCTACAATTGCAGGATTAGCCCAAGGGTCATAAACGGTAATATTGACATTATAATCTTTCAGTGCACGATAGATGTCAATAACCTTCGTGTTTCGAACATCAGGACAGTTTTCCTTGAAAGTGAAACCAAGAATCAATATATTGGAATTCAACACTTGAATGCCTTTCTTAAGCATGTGTTTCACTGTCTGCTGAGCTACATATTCACCCATGCCATCGTTCATACGACGACCAGCAAGAATGATTTCGGGATTGTAACCATAGCTTTGTGCGCACTGAGCTAAGTAATATGGATCGACACCTATACAATGGCCACCAACAAGTCCGGGTTTGAAAGGCAGGAAGTTCCACTTAGTAGAAGCTGCTTCTAGAACATCTGTGGTGTCAATGCCCATACGGTTGAATATTTTAGATAGTTCATTGACAAAAGCAATGTTGATATCACGCTGAGAGTTCTCTATGACTTTAGCTGCTTCTGCTACCTTGATAGAAGGTGCCAAATGGGTACCTGCAGTAATCACAGAGTTATAGACTTCGTTAATATACTTGCCAATTTCGGGCGTGGATCCTGAAGTGACTTTTTTAATATGCTCCACGGTATGAAGCTTATCTCCTGGATTGATGCGCTCTGGGGAATAGCCAGCATAGAAATCCACATTCATCTTTAATCCACTCACCTGCTCTACCACTGGAATACATTCATCTTCTGTTACACCTGGATATACAGTACTTTCATAAACTACCACATCATTTTTGCTAATAACCTTTCCTACAGTGGTACTGGCACCATAAAGAGGTGTAAGGTCAGGGTTATTGTTCTTATCGACAGGTGTAGGAACTGCAACTACGTAGAAATTACAATCGCGGATATCATCCAAACTGGTAGTACACTTGAACCCATGATTATTAATTGCGTCTTGCAACAGTTCATCGCTAACCTCAAGAGTTGCATCATGACCAGCCATAAGCGCATCTACGCGACGCTGATTCATATCGAAACCTACTGTTTCATACTTGGTAGAGAATAGACGTGCCAAAGGCAAGCCTACATAGCCAAGGCCAATGACACAAATTTTTGTTGTCTTCATTATTTTAATATTCTTAGAGATTATCTTTATACCATTCGATTGCTTCGTTCAAGCCACGATCAAAGTCATATTCTGGATCATAACCTAACAAGGATTTAGCCTTATTGATATCTGCATTGGAATGACGGATATCTCCCTTTCGATCAGGACCAAAGATTGGTTTAATGTCTTTTCCTAATGCTTTAGCGAGAGAATAATAGATATTAATGAGGTATTCTCTACCTCCATATGCTATATTAAAAGCCTGTCCTGCTACTTCATGAGGTGCTAAACAAGCCTTAAGGTTAGCTTCAATGACATTCTCAATATAGGTAAAGTCACGACTTTGATACCCATCACCATTGATGGTTGGTTGCTCATCATTGAGCAAATGCTTTATGAACTTTGGAATAACAGCAGCGTAAGCACCATGAGGATCTTGTCGACGACCAAAGACATTGAAATAGCGTAAGCCATAAGTATCTAGACCGAAATGCATGGTATATTGCTTAGCCCATTCTTCATCGCAACGCTTAGTCAAAGCGTATGGTGAAAGAAGATTCCCTTCTACACCTTCTTGCTTTGGAAGGTGTGCTTCATCACCATAGACTGAAGAGCTGGAAGCATAAACGAATTTCTTCACTCCGTTCTGACGAGCTGCTTCAAGCATGTTAAGAGTGCCTTGTATGTTGTTCATGCAATAGAACAAGGGCATCTCAATACTACGTGGTACACTACCCCATGCAGCTTGGTTTAATACGAAGTCTACCCCTTCACATGCTTTCATGCAGGTGTCCAAGTTTTTTATATCTCCTTTTATGAACTCATAGTTAGGATTGTCAAGGAACAGATCTACATTGGCTTGCTTGCCTGTACTGAGGTCGTCAAGACAACGTACTCTATATCCTAAATTCAGTATTGCTTCACAAAGGTTGGAACCGATGAAACCAGCTCCTCCAGTTACTAAGAATAGGGTGTTCTTGGGGAATTGTAAATGTTTATATGACATATATTTTCTATGAATTATTTGGCACGAATTTTGCTAATCATTAAACATAACGGTTGCCTGAAACATGCAACCAATAAGACCCCCGCAAAAGGACGGGAATGAGATTATATGGGAATTAAAACCGGTCCCAAAAGAATTGCTATCTCAACTGGCAAACCCGACAGAAGGCAAAGAGATAACAAGAAAACTCCTGGTAACACTCCTTCATTGAAGCCTCATATTCATAAAAAAGGAGATTAATAACCAGCTTATTATTCTAGCGGTCGTTTACCGACCGCTTTTTAGTTATTATCAACCAGTTTGTTTCACTTGTGTCCAGAGATAATCTCCGATAGCATATAAATGGTTTAATTTTAATTATTTACATTGTTAGAATATTATTTCGATTAGGACTTGATAACTTTTGCAGGAGGAACGTTAATACATTAAACATTAAACATTAAACATTGAACATTAAACATTTTTTAGAGTTTATAACCTAGAGCACTAT
>JAEEGL012085228.1_pt1 | contig 16954 bp, 16 predicted proteins | sample 9134231 | NCBI WGS metagenome assembly JAEEGL01 (sample SAMN16246548, study PRJNA631951) | gut metagenome | biome: gut microbiome; feature: rumen; material: fiber-attached | host: Bos | place: Iran: Karaj | collected 2018-10
CGTAATCCTATAGACCTCTTTACAAAGTTCTCTAGCTTTTTGGAAAACTTCCAAGTCCTCAAATTTTCTAACTTTCTCCATGCACCTTAGACATTAAACTTTAAACCTTAATCCTTAAACTTTAAACTTTAAACCGTTCCCCTCGCAGCTCCGCTGCCACTATTTTCTCAGCACATGCTGGTACACCCATGTCCTGAGGCCATTCGGCATCAGATACTGCACGATGAATCTGACGATATAGTTATACGCCATTCGTGGCCATGATATCAGACCTTCGTGGTACATATACCGAAAGATGGCACAGTGATCCAGGTAGTAGCTCCATCCGCTACGCCTTGCGAACTGGTCAGCTCCCGACCGCACGTTCACCACTACGTCGGGGATATTCTTAAACTTACATCCCGTCTTGATCATCCTTGCCCAAAGGTAGTAGTCCTCCTGCCGGAAGTCACTGCGGTAGTTCCCTGCCTTTAGCAGATCCTCTTTTTTAAAGATGACCGTCACGTGGTTCACCCCACACCGGCTCTTCATAAACCGTTTGATGTCCTTATCCTCCAGTGGCAGCACCCTCTTCGTTACGATATTCTCCGGAGAGTCCACAAACTCAGTGATCATACCCCCCACGGCACTCAGTTCCGGATCCTCCTCGAAACATCTCATCTGTTTCTCGAAACGGTCAGGCAGACAGATGTCATCCGAGTCCATCCGCGCCAGATACGGATACTTCGCTGCCTCAACCGCAACTGCCAAGGCAGCACCAAGTCCCCTATTCTTCTTTTGTCGCAGATACGTAATCTCCGGAACCTTCGTATCATATCCATTTGAGTTAGCAACTTCAGAACCCTCTTGAAGCTTTTCACTCTCATTTTCATCTATGATGGTCTTTTTCGCTTCGCTCAGTCCCTCAACCTCTAGTTTAAAGTACTCATATCTACGAGTTGAACTCTCTTGAATGCTTGAGGCATCTTTGTCAGTTTTCGAAACTTTTGACTTGGACCTGACGACCTTAGACTTGAAACTTTGAACCTCCTGCTCCAGCAGAGCTGGAACAGGCCCGTCTCCCACGATGACGATCTCATCCGGTCGTCTCGTCTGGTTCAATAAACTCTCAAGAGCGATGTGCAGATACTCTGGCACATCGCTTTTGTATATCGACATGATAACACTAAATTTCAACATTGTAACTTATCTTAATCGTTTCGATGCCATAAACACTACGTTTTATGTCTAATATGCAATCAACGAATGGTTACGAAGGGTTTATCCTCAAACTTGTCATCAGGAAGAGATAACAAGATACGTTTTTTCTCATCCGCAGGCATACCTCCTGTGCCAGTATCGTATTTTTCTTTCAACCTCTTATAAAAGTCATCCGTTTTTCCGATATATTTTGCTGGATTACCAGCCACCATACATCCATCGGGGACACTTTTTGTTACCACACTACCACCACCAATGACACATCTCTCACCAATTTTCACTCCAGGCATAATCATGCAATGAGCACCAATATATGAATAGTCGCCGATTTTAACTTTTCCAAAATGATCTAGCTTTGAATCATTATATAACAAACGTAAAGAGAAAATTCCTCCATGAGTGTAAATACTAGTGTTATTTGCAATTCTTACAAAATCACCAATTTCTATCAAATAAGGTTCTGCACCATACTTGATAGAATGTTCAAGGTAACAACCTTTTCCAACATTAACACCAATTTTCTTGGCGTATTTTTCTGGAGACATTGTAAATCTATAAATTACTTTAAGTATTCTTTTAAACATAATAAAACTATTTTATGGTTACTTATTAACTACTTTACTTAACAAATCCTCCCATTTTCCCATGATATTATCCAAAGAATAATACTTAGACCTCTCTACAGCATTATTTCTAATCGATTCGCGATATTCATCATCCGTTATCATCTTTCGCATCGCCTCTGCTAATGCATCCACATCATCCGGCTCGCAACAGAGTCCTTGCGAATCATTTTGAATGATTTCGCGCTGACGACCTTTATAATCACAAGCTATGCAAGCGCATCCTTGGCTCATAGCTTCAATGAGGACCAATCCAAATCCTTCATACCGGCTACTCAAAACAAAGATAGATGCCTTCTGATAGAGTTTTTCGATATTTTTTTGAAACCCGAGGAACTCCACATAGTCCTCCACTCCATTCTCTTGGCAAAGTCCCTTTAGGTAGTTCAAGCTCTTCTCACTCCCCGTTCCCGCAATCTGGAGTTTCCATCCCTCACTATTCACTATTAACTCTTCACTACTTGGCTTCAAAGAACCTTGAACCAGCTTTGAAAAAGCTTTGATGAGCACATCAAACCCTTTCACCTGCCAAGCGTCCAATCGTCCGACAGCCAATAGGATATTCTCTCTAGACGTAGATTCGTTCAAAGGATCTAATATATGAGGATTCGGAATGACCACTGCATTCTTCAATCTAGTCCCTATTACAAGTTTGTCAGCTTCCGTCAAAACGGTAACCGCTTTGTAGAATTTACTCAAACGAAACTTAAAGAATCGTGCCTGGAATGGCATCGGATGGCATTCCGGCCATTCATAAGCGTTATGTTCTGTAGCTATCACTGGGATGTTCAAACCTATTACAGCTAATTTTGCAATGACAGAGCACACTCTCATCACACTGATGATCACATCAGGCTGGGTTTCTTTTGCCAGTTTACGTAAATTCTTTACCGCCCCACCCCATTTCTTTGTTTTTGAATCAACTGAAGAAATCAGATTCCTTACTCTTACTCTTTCATCTATTTTAAAAGTAATCTCCTCATATAAATTCGAAATGAGCGTGACATCATGTCCACGCTCTACAAAGCCATTTGCCCACATAACGGCTACATGCTCTGCACCTCCATACCCCAATCTAGAGCAAACCACAAATATCTTCATATAAATCTTTTACTATTCACCAGAAAGGATTTCCTCCTACCTCCTTTTAAACATATTCCTTAACTTAAACAAAGGAGACGCAATCCATGGATGCCTAAACACCTTTAAGTCCACAACTGTTAATTCTTTGTAGGTGTTAAAGGTATGTATCCCAAATGCGCCTTTTGGTGGAAGAATACGTCTTACTTCATTCATCTGGAACACACCATCTTTATAATCAATTTTTTGAAGGCTTATAGCGTGTCCATACATCTGGTTGCATTCTTGAGCTGCACGGTATATATTTCCATTCCATTCAAAGAAATCGCCAGCATTTCGTGCTATCCTTTCTTTAAACGTGACATTTGTATAATAATTAAAAAACTTTTTTTGCACATCAAACTTATAAACATCAAGAACGTTCCCATTTCCTTTTGTCGAGAAAAGAAATCTTTCTGAATTAAAACATGAAATTACAGCATCAGCCATTGACAAATCGCTAATATTACAAACTCTTTTACATTCTTCGGTTTGTATATTATACTCATATAAATCAAGAGTACTAGCTGCTCCATTTTCGGGATATATATATATAGCATCCTCTCTCCTTTCTATCACTGGGAAACTTAAATGAGAATCTAACTCTAAAATAATTCTAACGTCTTTTATTCTCATTGACTTTCTATCAATAACAAGCTTGGAAATCTTCCCCTTCTTGTCTGTATCTGAAAAATCTTCAACTAATAGAATAATCTCTTGATCATCATAATCTAAGATAAACGGATCTGCATACCATCGATTGAGAAAAGGATACTTTACATTTATGAAAATAAGATCCTCATTTTCTATAACTCCTTTAATGGAATTCTCAATAATAGCCAATTTCCACCAATGAGCAACAATACTCCTATATACTTTTTTAAACCACATCATAATCTCTTTATTTTTTTAATGATAAAAGATAAAAGAAATCCAAAATAAGGAAGAACATCTTTCCTATTATAATGACTAAAGCAATCTGCCCTCTTAACATCTTTTAGCCATGTCCATAAAGACAATCTCTTATTTATTACATTTCCAAAATCTGAAATATTAGCCATGTAGAAACTCTCTGAAAAATTACCTACAATTTCCGTCTTCCCTTTTTCAAAAAACTCACACAACATATGAGGCAAGTTGAATCCGGATTTCGTTGATAAATATGATGTTCCATCGTTCCTAAGATTAATCTCTAAAAAATAATACACGCCTTTTTCATAAACGAATTCTGCACTAAAGAGACCAGTATATTCTATAGCTTCTAAATACTCTGAAACTCTTTTTTGTAAAGAGACAAGCTGAATACTACTATTAGGATTCACAGAGTGACTAAAAGAACCAGCATTATATTCATTAGGGAAGAAACGGAACTTTCTTTGGGCAACAGGTATATGCACTACGGTTCCACCTGCCAAGGAACATCCTAATAACATCATTTCATACTCTTTTTTGATATATTTTTGCAGTTGAACGGGATAACAATCATCAGGGATAATACTTAAAACAGAAACTAGTGATTCTGGATCATTAATCTTTTGCAGAAATGCTTTTCCCCCCTTAGTACTATTATTAGCCTTAAGTATTAGAGGGAATTGTATACCTTCCACAGGGACAGATTTAGACTGAAGAACCCATGTCTGTGGTATTTGTAACCCACAACGAATCGCCAACTCATTTCCAACATCCTTATTCCTATATTTATTAATATCATTTCCACTTTCAAAAAAACAATATGGCTTTAACTCTGCGGCATGATTATTAATATATGTTGCTGTTTCATCACTTGTACACAACAACAAAGGCTTGGTTTTTAACCTTTTACAAATAGAAATTATCTGCGCATCAATTTCTTCATCGTGATTTGTAAAAAAAACTTTTTCTACATAGCGCGAAAAAGCTACAAAATTGATGGTATCCTTGAAGAGTAAAACATATACTATATGCTTCATCTCGCCTAAACTCCTTACTAAACCTAGAGTATTGTTATGACTTGCTCCCCAGACTAAAACTTCCATAGATCTTTATTTTGAAACGATTCTTATTATCAAACGATACCATAGTTCTTTTATCTCATTCAATGAAAACATATAAGATTCATTTAAAGATACATATCCCATACTTATTCTTAAAGCCTCATTTTTTATTAAACTGTGAATTGAAACTGTAAGTCCCTCTAAATCTCCAACTTCAACAACAAATCCATTCTCTCCATTTGCGATCAGTTCCTCTGTTCCGGAAACTTTTGTCGTGATAATAGGTAGCCCCACACATATAGCCTCTATCATCGAATTACTCATACCCTCATAATCACTCGAAAGACAGAAAATCTTAGATTTCCTCAACTCCTCAATCACATGCTCCGTCCGTCCAGGCAACAATACCCTCCCATCCAACTTTAAACTCTTCACTAACAACTCTAAACTGCTACGCAGCGGTCCTTCGCCGAAGATGACAAGCTGCCAATCCGGAAACTCATCTGCAATCTTCGCAAACGCCTCAATCATCATCTTCTGGTTCTTCTGCGGATAGAGCCTCGCCACCGATATAATGCGGTTAAGCTTCTCTTCACACTTAATACTCCCCTCGCCCTTTGGAGAGGGGGTGGGGGTGAGGCTGGAGGTCCGGGGTAGGCTGAAAACTTCATCATTCACCGGATTATAAATCACGCTCGTCTTCTTTTGTATTCTTTTTGGGAAGTAGGCTTTGATGCTTTCAGTCTGCACTACCAGCCAATCTGCGTATGGCAATAATAGTCGCTTCAAAATCTTTCTTGGCAACGACATGGCTGCAGGATCCAACCGTTCTGATGCAATAATGGGAATCCCTGTACCCAATAAAGCCAGAATCGTAAAGCAATAGACCCCTTCTGTAAAAGGAATCACCACATCTGGCTTTTCTTTCTGGATATACTTTCTTAGCCAGAACAATTCCATTATCCTATTGGAAGCATGCTCTGAAGCAGCCACCACTTTTATTTTATCATGAAGAGTATAATACACATCATTATATTTCAGACAGACTATCTGAATATCATGCCCATCCTCACACATTCTGTTAGCCAACAAGGAAACTACCCTCTCTGCGCCACCACTGCCTAAAGATGCAAGCAAGAATACAATTCTCATATTTAACTTCTCATCCAGTTCATGTAGAAGATGGCTGTCAAGGCAACACCCATTACAATAAATGCCAACCACCTATTCCTTTTCATAAACGAGAATGCCAAAGACGGAATAATGACTATCTCTAAGGTAGCAAACATCGAAGATGTACGACCAGACAATGCCGTATAACAACTCAAAGTAATCAGAATCATCGTGGAGTAAAAATAGGCATTTCGTATTGTTTCATAATGCCCAGTCGTCAATCTCATCCTCTTTTCTGTAAATGTATACATCAGCAAAATGAGAAGTTGGAAATAAATCATAGGATTCGCCAACCCATATTCACGTGTATACTGATCTGTAACATAAGTTGCCACATTCAAGTCTGATGCATTTTCACCAACGATGAGTTTAATATAATCAGAGAAATAATAAGAAGCGATAAAAGCCGCAAGAATACCCATTATAATATGTTTTTTCTTAATATTGATTAAACAGAGGAAATAAAGAGGTACTGCTATTATGGCACTCTGATGGAACAGATATGCAATAAACACTAAACCGAAATAGCGCTTCCAGTCTCTTTTAGTAATATATTGCACAGCAACAAGGATTATCGCGTATGATAATCCAGCTCGAATCTGCACCAGGTTTCTTGCCAAATAGAAACGTGACACATAGGCACAGACACCCAGCAACGGATATAAACAATACTTATCAAAAGCTTTATATAGAAAATAAAATGACAATAAGGCAATGAAAAGAAAATATATCGTTACATTATCGGTAAAGGTCTTAACTAACACGCCTAGATAAAAGAAACCTCTCTCTACATACCCGAATGGCTTATCGGAAAACGTCAATTCTCTAAAGGGTGGTGTAAAATCCTCAAAACACAGCTTGTAGATTATTGTGTCATCCCATGACAAATCTCGAAATCCAGCAAAGAATGACAAGGCTAAACAGGTAAGCATCAATAATCGCCTCTTATTCTTATCAGATGCGCCTTCTGCCATCAACGCAAAGAGATACAAAGCTATGTATGCTAATATAATAAACATAATTCTTTTTTATTAATCAATTATTTGTTAATGTGCTTCACAATTATAATATACTATTCAACTTGCTTTTTACCAACTTTATGATTTGCTTGAATCTAAACATACATTCAAACAAATTCCTTGCAATTCCATAATAACCATTTATAGACATTAGCAACAGATATTTCATAAGTCCACTCCTATACTTTATTAATGGTATGAAATCAGAAAACTGTTTTTCGAAACTTCTAGAAGTAAATTGGTTTCTTCCGAAATGGAATGCCCTTGAAAGAATTGCAAGTGATTTCTTCTCGTATGCCAATTGCTTATAAGGTGTATCACTCAGCAAATCCACGAACATATCCCTTATCTTTACGTCCTGTTGGTATGTTTTCTCATCATACCGTCGAGACTGGGTTACATTCCCATAATGCATATAATGATAGTACGCTTTTGGTAAATAGGCAATTCGGATGTCATTCTTCAACAGTTTACACATTGTATATTGATCCTCACATCCATATATACCTTTAGGATACTCCAATTTACACGTTCGATATAATTCTCTCTTAAGAAGCTTATTCCAAGTAAAACCATAAAGACTACCATCTAAAACATCTTTCAACACAAAACTATGGTTAAGACATGTTGGAGACTGTTTGATGTATTTAGATTGATAAATGTCTTCATTATAGTAATCACATATCACCATATCCGCATTGGTTTCTTCCGCCTTCGCATACATATCCTTAAGGCAGTCCTCATCCACCCAATCGTCAGGATCAAAAAAGATGGTGTATTCTCCTTTAGCACGAGCCAACCCATAATTACGGGCATCACTCAGCCCGCCATTCGGTTTATGGAAAACCTTAAAACGGGCATCTTTAGCTGCATACTCATCACAGATAGCAGGCGAACCGTCTTTGCTTCCGTCATCGATGAGCAGACATTCGTAGTCCTGGAATGTCTGCGCCAATATGGAGTCGAGACACTTCCGCATCAGCTTCTCCATATTATAGATGGGGACGATAACGGAAATTGCAGGAACTTTCTCTGTTTCTTGTTTTATCATAAGAATTATGGTTAAAGGCGACTACGTCGCGTGTAAAGTGAAAGGGCCAAAGGCCGTGGAAGGCAGCAAGCTGCGGAATGAGGCGACTTTCGTCGCGTGAAAAGTGAAAGGACAGCACGCTGTCGTGGAAGAAGAGGCAACGGCTGTCGCTTCTTATTGATACTTACATCCAGGATTCCTTTTTTGCTTAATTGTTTGTATCAAATGAAAGAGTTTTCTTCCTATCTCTTGCGTATCATTATATAATTGTTCATATTGACTATCGGACAGGAAGCCTACATCATGAGCTCTTAATAATTGACTTCTTACTTCGCCACAAGAACCTTTAGAAATATACAAGAAATTCAAAAACTCCTTATTCCCGTTCCGTTCATATCCTTCTGCTATATTATCCATAATGGAACCAGCAGCAGCCCTTATTTGTTGCACAAATCGATAATCACTTTTAAACGGCTCTATACTAGTAATTTGATAAATCTCCTTACATAGAGCCCTAGCTTTCTGAAAAGCCTCTAAATCTTCAAATCTCTTAATCTTTTCCATTCTTCCACGTGCTTTAGCACCTTCCACGCGCATCAGCGCCTTCCACCTTTCACAGCCTTTGCTCTTCCACGCGCGTCAGCGCCTTACACCTCCAACTCTTCACACTATCTTCTCCTTAATAAGGCTGCACCCAATTGCTTGATAATAAAACGAATCAAGGAAATGTTTCCATGCGCATGGACAAGACCCCAAAACAGGAATTTTAATCTAAGCCTTATAGACGAACAACCGTCTTTGAAAAAGAAATAGCTTATTCGGAAATGCTGATACCAGAACTCATCAGGATGAGGCAATTCTTTACGAGCATCCTTATAGACTCTTTCCTTCTCTCGAATCACATTATACATAAAAGAGTATGGAAGAGAATATGTCAGGTTCCCATCATGAAAACGATAAACTGCTACAGGGTCTTTGATGATAAAGGCATCACCCCATAACAAAGCATTCATGTACATTGCTATATCACTAATCTCAAACATTGCATCCACATCCCGTTCCACCAAGGCCTGTTTCCTAAACAAAATAGAAACAGATGACTGAGGCTTGTTCATTGTAAATTGCAAACCTTGTAAATAGTCGATTCCATCTATTTTGCCCTCCAAGTCATTCTTCCTTCGTTCCTCATAATTTCTAGAGGCATCTTTGAATTCATGCTTAATAATCGTGTCGGCAGCCACCAAGGCAAGAGAGTCATCTTTATCAAGGATCTCAATAGCTCGTTTGAAAAAAGTTTCATCCGTCAGATAATCATCATCATCTGGAAGATAAAGATATTTTCCTTTCGCCATCTTGACGCCCGCTCTCCTTTTATTACTAGCTCCTTGATACTTATCTGTTTTGAAATACCTGACCTGTGGATATGCTTCAGCCACTTCATCCACTTCGTCTGGTTCCATCACTTCACTGAAGACCAATATCTCTAACGTTACATCTTTTTGTGCAAGAATACGATCAAGCGCATAAAAGAGATAATTCCGTCTTCTATAAGCGGGAATGATAACAGTAATTTGAGGTTGTATTGTAGAAATAGAACTCATTTTTCACATTTGATTTTAATACTTTTGAATGGAGCCACGCTCAGCAAATCCAGCTGTATCCTTTTGACGCTTTCTTTTGTAGCTAATGTAACATTACAAGAAATAGCATCAATATCTGCTACAGATGACACTCTTTGTGGTTCATCGAAACATCTATTTACAGAAGCTCCATAATCTCTGTATTTAAAATAACCGCCAGATATATTACCCGTCAACTCTATCCAACAGTTGGGAATCTGATATGCATCAGAGACAATAAGTCCATGCAATGAGCTTGAAAGAATCTTTTCACAAGAACATATCTGGTCTATCACATCTGTCCACTTCTCGTAACGAGCTAAATCAATTACCAATATCTCATCGGCATACTTTTCTTTGATTCCTCGAATAACCTGATGCTGCTGGTCCACCACATGCGGGATAATCCCAAGACGGTATTTTTTTGAGGCTCCCTCCCTATGGGGGAGGGCGGGGGGAGAGGCTTTGTATATCAGCGGCAACAGAAGTGCAGGGTCCCCATAGACATCAGGACAACAAATGCCTTGTTGCATGAGATACTCTTTACTCTTCGGCCCTCTCACTGCTAATACTATTTGGGGATGATTCATGCCTCTCTTTGCCCCAGAGCATCCACTTCCCCAAACAATCGTATTATTGTCCTTGTATTTTTGCCCATCAAGTAAAGTCCCTATACAAAGATAATTCTTCAGATGCAGCCATTGAGCCAACTTAAAACTATGATAAAATATGATAGGCTTTCCAGTCAATTCCCGAAGGAAATAGTAATTTAAGTCATCCCCCCAATTCCGATGCCGTATTCCTCGCCAAGTATGATCATCCACATAGCCATTCACAACGATGGCATGTCGGAAGAAATACAGATACAAATCACGTATCTGCACCCAAATGGAAACAACTTTACTCTTCAGCTTATTCACAGTTTCAATAAGAAATCAACAATCCTTCCACAAGCCTTTCCATCTCCGTATGGGTTGACAGCTTTACTCATCTTCTCGTATGCTTCTGTACTATCTAACAGCTCTGACACTTCATCTACAATTTTCTTATAATTAGAGCCAACAAGTTTCACCGTTCCTGCCTCTAAAGCTTCAGGTCTTTCTGTTGTATCTCTCATGACCAGCACGGGCTTCCCAAGCCCGGGAGCTTCTTCTTGAATACCACCACTATCTGTTAAAACTATGGTACTCTTTTCCATCAAATAGACAAAAGCCAAATACTCTAGCGGTTCTATAAAGAACATGTTCCCCAAATCATTTAAATCCTCACCAAAAACCTCATGAATAGGCCTACGGACATTAGGATTCAGGTGCATGGGATAAACGAAATCCACATGAGGATACTTTAGAGTTAAGTCTTTGATTGCTGTCACCATCCTGATAAACCCATCTCCAAAATTCTCTCGTCGGTGACCTGTTATCAAAACAAGTTTCTTCCCACTATCCAAGCGATGAATATCATAACCCGAATCGAATAAACTTCCTGCTAAAGATTCACTCAGTTCCGGAGTTGACTTGATTCTATCAACGACCCAATATAAAGCATCTATTACAGTATTGCCTGTAACGAGAATATTACTCTCATTTACGTTTTCATGCAATAAGTTTTGTTTACTTAATGGTGTTGGTGAGAAATGATATGTAGCGATTCGCCCTGTCAATTGACGGTTCATTTCCTCAGGCCAGGGACTATATATGTTATGCGTTCTCAGACCTGCTTCCACATGTCCAACAGGTATCTGCTGATAAAATGCAGCCAAAGCTGCTGCTGTGCTTGTTGTTGTATCACCGTGAACTAGCACCACATCAGGTCTCACCTCTTTCAACACATCCCGCATTCCCAAAAGGACACGAGAGGTTACATCATAAAGATCTTGTCCTTGCTTCATGATATTCAAATCATAATCAGGAACAATATCAAATATATGTAACACCTGGTCCAACATCTCACGGTGCTGGCCCGTTACACACACAACTGTATTAAACTCATCGTGTTTCTGGAACTCTTTCACCAAAGGAGCCATTTTAATAGCCTCCGGGCGTGTTCCAAAAACCAATAATACTTTTTCCATAAACTAATAAAAAAATACTTATACCAAATGCTTCTTCAATTGTGAGAAGAATGTCCCTTTAAATATATGCTGAATCACATGCGTTGAAAAAAAAATAGACTTAGAAATCCAATATGCAATTCTTTTATTCAGTCCCTTTTCTGTCAACCACACTTCAAAACGCTTCCCTTTTGGCCACCATGAACCATTGAAATGATGAATGCAATGAGTATTCTCTGTCAAGTGTACTTCTCTTGTCTGGTGATCTTTAGGACAAAAATAATCTCTTGGATACATTGTAATTAACTCAGGAATATCCTGTAAGGTATTATCCAACCGAATCCCGTGGGGAATAAGTAATTTCGTTATCGTCTTTACATTTGAAGACAAATCAAAAGTTCCATCTTCTTTAACGAAATGCCGGCCTTCATAATATGCAAGATTCTCTTTTGCCCAATTTCCTCCTTTCTCACTGGCCATAATACCAGTGGGGACTTCATGTTCATTCTCAAAACCTGAGAAAGCATGATGGACAAGAAATCTATCTAATGGTTTCAATACCTCCACATCTGTATCCATATATACACCACCTTCATGATAAAGAGCATATAATCGTACCACATCAGTAACAAATGCAAACTTACGATTGTCGTATGCTTCGCGGGCATAAGGATACATGTCTAAATCGAAATTATCCTCATTCCATTCTTTAATCTCATAATCAGGACAGTATTTCTTCCACGATTCAATACATTTCAATGCCAGTTCCGGCATTTTACCTCTTCCAAACCAACAATAATGTATTACTTTAGGTATCATAAACAACTATTTATTCACTAGTTTTAATATTCTTTTCATATCACGTAATCCGAAGGGCACCATTAATGTACAAAAAAAAGGATAATATGAATCTCCAACTATTCTTCTCCAAGAATAACCGGCAATCCGAGAATAAGCAATATACTCTCGCATTAAGGTTGGAGAGAAGCGATGCTTTTGTCGTTGCCTTTGCTGATTCACATAGACAACTCCTTTGGGATTGGCAACATTTATTCTCAAAAGATTATGCGTATAACCATCATCCTGATATTGACACAACATTAACGGATTGTCATAAGTTATCATCACATACGCCTCATCCATAGCATCATAAGCAGACACTTCAGAGATAAACTTCTCGCCATCTTGAACTGGAAAAGGATATCTCTTTAATATATCCGTTCTAAAAACCATTACCGTTTCTCCACGATACCCATTTTGGTAAAGGCCTCGTCCTGTAGTAAACATTACTCCTTCAGGGATTCGTGGAGAACGAACTATCTCGCCATCTTCTTTTACTATTGTTTTTGGAGCAATTATGCCCAACAAGTCTTTTCGATTATCATGATGTTTCTCCCAATACGTAAGAATTTCTTCAACTGCAGTATCAGTCAATTGGTCATCGGAATCTAAGCACACAAACAACTCTGTTTCGCATAATTGAGCAGCCCAATTATGAGCAGCCATTTTGCCAGCATTCTCATGAAAATGGTATTCTATTGATATTTTATTTTCATCTGTCCAGTTCTCAACTAATTCACAAGTATCATCTGTGGAGCCGTCATCAATAATCAGCCAAATAAAAGCATGATTCGTCTGTCGCAATAAACTTGCATATACACCTTTTAAACTATATGCTCTATTATATGTTGGTGTAAAAACAGTTATCTGGGGATTCTTCATCAAATCAATATCAAAATGAAGTTAAAAACGTTCTTTGTATTCTTTTATATGAATAGAAAAATAACCAAGGGCTAATTATACCAACGAATGAATATAAAAGCCAAAAACTACTAAGTCCTTTAGGAACAGGCCATTCAAGTAAATAGGAACTTGGATATCCATACAAATATACTAGAAGAAGAGTTAGCACTTTAAAACAAAAAAAATGAAATGTCATAACCTGTATAGTAACTTCTCCTAGCTTATCTAAAAACAACTTAATGCAATTAGGAGCGTAGTTTACCAATAATCTACTTATATATAAAACAACATATATTCCACAACATGAAGAAACTAAATATATTAAATAAGGCCCATATTCATTGCTGCCTATCGATATTTCAGCAAAACTTGAGACTAATGCCAATGTTAATATACTTACAAAGAACATCAGAAGCCTCACTTTATTACTCAAAACAATTCTCATTCTATTATTCCCAACGATATAACCAAGATAGAAAAATGGCAATACCATCAACTCTCGATTTAGCCAAATATCTATTTTTAGATAATAGCAAAAAACACCTATCGTAAAAAAAGACACCACTAGTAAAAGGTCTAAATGTCTTAAACGCCTTAAAACCAGTTTACCTTTCAACCAAATTATCCCTGAAAAAATTACGGTTTCCCAAAATAAACTTATCAAAAACCAATAAGCACCCAAAAAATGCTCACCTTGCCACATACCTCTTATAGAGCGCTTTATATTTATCCACATTTCATTACTTGTCAGTAGATTATCATTAAAACCTATAGAATAGAAAAAATTGTGAAGCAATATAAAAACAACGCTCCATTTTATATATGGCCAATACAGCCTTTGTACTTTCCTTTTTAAAAAAGGGCACGAATCATTTACAATCTTGGCATCTCTAAAAAAGAAAGCCGACAAAAAATAGAATAGGATCATATGGAAGGAATAAATATATAGTCTCATATATTCAGGACATCCAGAATGCCCAATCACCATAAGCGTGATCCCTATTCCTTTTGCTGTCGAAATAACTTGATTATGTTGTTTAGTATGCGGCAATAAGATCTTCTTTTATTTGTTATTATGTAGTCTCGCTTTCACCAAATACATTAGATAATCCAAATCTTCGGATTTTGTGATAAAAGAAACTATTAAATAATATGTTATTCCCACTACGATACCAATACCAAGCTGCAAATAAACAGAACAATCAGACAACAATAAAACTAATACATATACTATGCACCCCATTGACAGTGAATATAGATAAGAAGGACCCAATTCTTTCATTTGTTTCATAAAACCATAGGAAAGAATCTTACCTGTATAATATGTATTAATAATTAGAAAAAGGTAAGAGCTGACAACACTACCTAAACACATATAAATCAACCCGAAAGGAACTGAAACAATCAAAATAAGAATACCAATTATTTTTTTGTAAATCTCCAAACGTAAGAACAAATCTGATCGCCCTTTAACTTTCAACAATTGTAAATTCAATGCATGTATCGGAAATAGCATCTTAGAAAAACACAATATCTGCAAGAAGATGACACTAGATTCCCATTTAATTGTAATTAAAGTAATAATAAAAGGATGAGCGACAGCAGCAAGCCCCATCATAACAGGAAAAATGACAAAAGCAGAAACTCGCAACATACGTCTATAGACTCTTATCAGGTCGTTATCATTACCTTGTATTTCTGACAGAACTGGATATGAAACACTTCCAATAACATCTGTAACTGTTGTAGATGGTAGATTTGCATAAGAAGATGCTTTTGAATAATAGCCCAGAGAAAGGGATGAAAATTTCTTTCCTATTATGAGTGGATAAATATTTGAATATATTGTATTAATTAAACTCGAAATCAACAACTTTGAACCAAAACCAAACAATTTTTTACAAGACTGCCATGAAAATTGAATTCCAGGGAACCACCTTTGATAATACCAATAGAAAATTAGATTTAAAAAAAGTGACAAGAAACGAGGAAGAATCAAAGACCATACTCCAAATCCTATCAATGCCATAATTATTGAAGTAATACCGGTTGCGATTGTAACAACTATTCCCATAAAACTTTTCTGTTTAAATCGCAATTCAGCTATCATCTTTACCCTCTGAATAGATATAAAGGAACCAAGAAATATAAGTAAAGCATTAACATAAACTATCTTCGTCAATATTGATTCATGATAGAAATCTGCAATATAAGGGGCAGAAACACACAAAATAGTACATACGACCATTGATATGGCAATATTTATCACGAAGACTGTTGAATAATCGAGGGAGGTCCGTTTATTAAATCTTATCAAAGCTGAAGAGAAACCTGAGTCTACCAAAATATTAGAAACTGCAATAAACACACCTGCCATGGCAATCAAGCCATAATCAGATGGCATCAATAGTCTTGCCAAGATAATCCCTTGAATCAAGCCAAATGCCTCTAACGAGAATTTTTCTACAAATCCCCAGATTACACCCGTTAGCGTCTTTTGCAATAGAGTCTTTGCCATGATTCTATCTTTTTACCTTAAACATTACCTTTCTTAAACCATCATACTTAACAGGCAATGTAAATAAAAACAGTTTAACATCCCATATCCTGTTTTTGTAAAAGAATGACAAAAAATTAAAATCAATACTTTTATTATATAAATAGGATAGTCTTTTCAATTCTTTAACAACAAAAACCGCATTGATTCTTTGATACTCTTCTTTATGGTATTTCTTTATGAAATAAAGCTTCATGTCAAATCCACCCAATAAAAAACGAATATTATTTTCTATATTATCAGAATGACTCGCCGACTCTCTTCTAACTCTATACACACCTGTCTCATCAGGTATAAGTTTTGACGTTGCTTTAGACATAATATAAAGCCATAACGGTGCATCTCCCATCGGCCAATTTGGACTCCGTTGAATCTCTTTAGCATAGTCAACTAAAAATGATGATCTATAACAAGTAGTCAATGTGCATATACGATTCCGAATAAGGTTCTTTTCAAAATCAGTTTCTTCTGCCCATCCATCTTTGAACTCACCGGTTTCTTCAACAAGCTTTTTATGTTTCGTATGAACCAATCCACACTCAGGATGAGTTTCCAAATAACCTACCTGTTTTTGAAGTTTATACGGGTCTGTCCAATAATCATCACCTTCGCATACTGCGATATACTTAGATGATGGTGACATCGCAGAATTCATTATTCGCCCCAAAGAACCATCATGCTTTGAATACTGATTCTCTTTTTCATAAATAGGTTTTATTATATCAGGATATTTCTTTTCATACTCTCTAATAATATCTTGAGTACCATCAGTTGATGCATCATCGTGAACAATTGCTTCAAAACGAAAGTTCGTTTTTTGCATTACGAATCCATCCAGGCATTGGCGA
>JAEEGL015428631.1_pt1 | contig 16954 bp, 7 predicted proteins | sample 9134231 | NCBI WGS metagenome assembly JAEEGL01 (sample SAMN16246548, study PRJNA631951) | gut metagenome | biome: gut microbiome; feature: rumen; material: fiber-attached | host: Bos | place: Iran: Karaj | collected 2018-10
CCTTCATGGATTACCCCAAGGTGATATTCGTGAAGAACGGTACTTATAAAGAGAAACTCATCGTCCCGCAGTGGCTGCAGAACATCGAGATCTGCGGCGAGGACCGCGACCAGACTATCATCACCTGGGACGACCACGCCAACATCGTGTCCTCTGACCCCCGTACCACCGCACCCACGTCCCCCCGAAAGATCGGTACCTTCCGAACCTACACGCTGAAAATCGAGGGTAACGACATCACCCTGAAGAACATCACCATCGAGAACAATTCAGCACGTCTCGGACAAGCCGTGGCACTCCACACCGAGGGCGACCGCCTTCGCTTCGTCAACTGCCGCTTCCTCGGCCATCAGGACACCATCTACACCGGCATGCCCGGCACCCGCCTCTACTTCCTCGACTGCCACATCGAAGGCACCACCGACTTCATCTTCGGGCCTTCCACAGCGTGGTTCGAGCATTGCGACATCCTCTGCAAGGCCAACAGCTACATCACCGCAGCCTCCACGCCCAAAGAGTCTGCCTACGGCTACATCTTCAACAACTGCACCATCAGCTGTGAACCCCAAGTCGAGAAAGTCTACTTAGGGCGGCCATGGCGCGACTATGGCTACACCCTCTTCATGCACTGCACCCTGCCCGCACAGATACGCCCCGAGGGCTGGCACCGCTGGGAGCCGCAGCGTGAGAAGACCGCCCGCTACAGCGAGTACGAGAACGTGGGCCCTGGCGCCGACACCTCCCAGCGCGTCGGTTGGAGCCGTCAGCTCACTAAGAAGGAAGCGCAGCAGATAACCCTCGACAACGTCTTCCGTCGCGAAGACAACTGGAAACCGTGATATTATTTACGATTTGACAATTTACGATTTACGATTTATTGACGATTTGACAATTTACGATTTACGATTTATTTGACGATTTGACGATTGGGCTGCGCTGTCCCATCATCTTTAATCTCTAATCTTTCATCTTCAATTTTTCATCTTTCATCTTTAATCTTTCATCTTTCATCTTCATGGCTTTCCGTTGGTGGACAGGCACTAGCTTAGTGGTGCGCATTCTTATAGGACTCGCGATAGGAGCCGTGCTGGGCCTGGTGGTGCCTGGGTGGACGGCCATCGGCATGCTGGGACACATCTTCGTCAGTGCCCTGAAAGCCATTGCGCCAGTGCTCGTCGCCGTGTTAGTGACAGCGAGCATTGCCAAAGCCCGCTCTGGGCTGGGGCCACGTTTCCGCACCGTCATCACCCTCTACCTGCTGTCGACCTTCATTGCTGCCATCGATGCCGTCATGGGCAGCTTCCTGTTCCCCGTGACACTCAAACTGACCGATGCTGCCGGCGGCACCGTCCCCAGCGGACTGAGCGACGTGTTCACCAACCTGCTCACCAACCTGGTCACCAATCCCCTGCAATCCATAGCAACGGCCAACTACATCGGCATCCTCTTCTGGGCAATCATCATTGGCCTGGCACTGAAGCTGAAGGCCAGTCCACGAACCATCGACGTCGTCGGCGACTTCGCAGAGGTCGTCTCTCAGGTTGTCAGGTGGGTCATTCAGTTCGCACCCTTCGGCATCCTCGGCCTCGTCTTCTCGTCGGTGGCCGAGAGCGGCCTCTACATCTTCAGCGACTATGGGCGCCTGCTCCTGCTGCTCGTGGGTTGCATGCTCATCACCGCCCTCGTCGTCAATCCTCTCATCGCCGCATTCTACATTCGGCGCAACCCCTACCCCCTGCTGTGGCGGTGCCTCAGGGAGAGCGGCCTCAACGCCTTTTTCACCCGCTCGTCAGCCGCCAACATCCCCATCAACATGAACCTCTGCCGACGCATGGGCCTCGACGAGGACTTCTACTCAGTCAGCATACCGCTCGGAGCCACCATCAACATGAATGGCGCAGCAGTCACCATCACCGTCCTCTCACTGGCAGTGGCCCACACCGTGGGTGTCCATGTCACCTTCCTATCAGCACTCCCCCTGAGCCTCATTGCCACACTCGGAGCGTGCGGTGCATCGGGCGTGGCCGGCGGCTCGCTGTTGCTCGTGCCCATGGCCTGCTCGTTCTTTGGCATCTCCAACGACATTGCCATGCAGGCAGTGGCCGTTGGCTTCATCATCGGCGTTGTCCAAGACTCCGTGGAGACGGCACTTAACTCGAGTGCCGACGCATTCTTTACCATCACCGCAGAGCTCCACGACGAGAAAAGCAAAAAGTGACACTTCGCTCCGAGACAACCGACACTTCGCTGCAAGAGAACCGACACTTCGTAATCAGAGAACCGACACTTTGCTCCGAGAAGTGTGGTAGTCCTCTCGGAGAAGACCACTAGTCCTCTCGGAGAAGACCACCAGTCTGCTCGGAGAAGACCACCAGTCCGCTCGGAGAGGGCTGCCAAACTCCAGCCGAGCGGAGAGCAACAGCAAAAGCGTGCATCGCTCATGAGGAGCGGCGCACGCTTTGCGTTAAGTTCTGTCCTCCACCAAGGGCGTCGCGTTTCGCGACGCCCTTATCATCAGAGTCCACATGCTTATTACGAATCGGTCAACAGAGACCGACTTGTCAATCGTACTACTCTAAGCCTGCCATGATGTTTGTAATGGCCACGATGTCGCCGATGCCCACCTGACCGTCCTCATTGACGTCGGCACGCTCGAGAACGCGTTCGCTCTTTTCGATGCCAGCCATGACATTGGTGATGGCAACGATGTCGCCGATGCCCACCTGGCCATCGCCATTGACGTCGCCCTTGAGGACGATAACAGCATTGATGGGGCTGGGTGCAGTGACTTGCTGGTTGCCCACGTTGTCGACGGCGAGGGCGTAGAAGCGGTAGGCGGTGGCGTCGACGTTCGCAGGCAGGTCGTAGTCCAGCTGTGTGTCGAAGGTCTCACCGAAGTACTCGAAATCCTTGCCGGGAACGGCGACGTAGTACTTGTAGCGTGCCACACCCGAGAGGTCGTCGTAGCCCTCGCAGCGCACGGTGACCTTGCCGTCCTTGGCCTCGGCCGAGATCATCTGTGACGTCGGTGGCTCCAGGTCGAGGGTGTTCAGGTAGACGTTGGTCTCGATGGGCTCGTTGTAGTCGAAGATGATGGTGGCCTGGTTCTGCAGCTGCGTGCCGCTTGCCAGCCCTGGCAGCAGGTTGACGGTGAAGGTGACGAAGCCCTCGCCCTCAGGTGCCTCCACGTTAGGCGGCAGTTCGATGCCCTCGATGTCCCACGAGAGGATGTTGCCGTCGCGCGACATGCGCCAGGCATAGCCGATGCCGTCGTGGCTGGTCGATCCGAAGCGCACGGAGGAGACGTCGAACACGTTCTCATCGAGCACGTCGGTGATGCGTATGCGGTAAGCAGGTGCTGTGGCCTCAGCCTTGTTCTCGAAGAGGATGCGGTACTGTACGGTCTGCGTCTGTCCGATGAAGTGCTCGTCGCCGTAGCCTGCGGGTCCCACCATCTCGTTGGGGTCGATGGAGGTGACCACCTGGTCGGCACCTACCTCTGCGTCGACAGACTCGAAGTCCTTCAGGATGTCGTGGATGACCTTCTCGCGTCCGTTCTCCCAGAAGAAGCGGGTGCGGATGGCGGGAGCGACCTCACCCACCTTGCTGACGACGTCGGCGGCACTGTAGGCATCACTGAGGCCGGGCACAAGGTCGAACAGCTCGTCACGGATGTCACCTCCAATCGACTGTATGGTCTGGAGCGGGATGTTGTCTTCTTCCTTCTTTTTCCTCAGGTGCTCCAGGCTGCGGCCTGTGGCTTCCTCGATCTCGGTAATCTTAGCATCAGGCAGCACCGTGTTGTAGAGCCAGTTGCTGAAAGCTGTCATGGTGCGGTCCTTGACGACGTCGATGACCTTCTTACCGGCGTATGTGGCCACGGCGATGACGGTGCCGGTGCCGACGATGCGGCGTGGTGCCTGATAAGAGGGGCTGGGTGTATTGTCAATGGTTAACTGGGTGCCACAGCAATACATTGTGAAAGTGTAGCTCTCGAAGGGATCGAGGCCAGGGCAGAAGAAGGTGGGGCAGCGAGCCTCCTCGCCACCCAGTTCGGCCATGGTGCAGCGGACGATGCCCGTGTCGCAGGGCAGATCAGCATAAAGCGGCTTAATGTCGTCGCTGCAGGGGATGGCTAGGAAGAACGACTCTGTGGGCTGGTCGCTGATGTTCTCGATGGTAACATCGAACGGCGTGGGAATTAAGAGCCGCGTGGCGGAAGCACCATAATAATGAATGCGCACGGGGAAGTCGCCCGCCACAACCGGCTCGCCGAAGGTCAGGCTGTAGCCTCCACAGCGTGAGTCGTTGTCGCCACCCTGTCCGACGCCCATGTTCAGTTCCACGAAGTAGGTGCCTGGCTCAAGATTGGTCTGCAGGATGCGAGCCGCAGCGAGGTCAGGAAAACGTTTGTCGATGTGCGTCAGGCTACCGTCGTCCTCTTGGCGGTAGAGATTAATAAAATACAATCTGACGTTGTGAGCCGTGTCGGGCTCGTAGATAAGGCTGAGGGAGTTCTGCACCTCCATGCGGTAGATGTCAACGAAGTCGATGGTGTCATCAGAGCGCTGGTAGCCCAGGTGACCCGTCAGCTTCTGGCCGTCCTTGATGAGCTGTGCGTGGGCAAAGTCGTCGTTAGGCTCGGCGTCGTTGGGGTAGTAGTTGGGGGTGAAGTCGCAGCGCAGGCTGTAGCCGCCCTCGCCCTCTTGGTTATGGGAACCGCGACCGCCATAGACTGAGACATAGTAAGTGCCAGCCCCGGCATCGGGGATGTGCACACAGCGCGTTTTGCCTTCCTCACTGACCAACTCGCTGCGGCCAACATACTCTTGCCCATTCCAGCCGTAGACATAGAATTCAAAGACAACAAGATCGTCGCTTGAGGTCAGCGTTACGGTCACTTCACCGTCGCGGGGCACCTCAAGGCGGTAGCAATCCATTTGGTCCTCAACAGTCGGATTGAAATCGTCGTCCAACGAGGCGTAGCTTCTGTAGCCTAAGCGGCCCGTCACGGTGCGTCCTGCGGGCAGCAGGGTGCCCATGCCTAACTCGTCGTTGGGCTCGGCATCGTTGGCGTATGGGCAAGGGGTGAAACGATAGTTCAACGTGTACGAGGTTTCGTCGACGAAGATCGCGGGGTAGACCAGATTGATGTAGAACGTGCCTTGCATGGCTTCGTAGAAGTCGAAATCGAGGCTCTTCCACTCGTCATCCTTGAAATTTAGATTAGCCAGTTGGACCAGTTCGCCGTTGTTGACACAATAGAATCCACACCAGTCGAAATTGAACTCACTGATACTGGCCTCGATGTGAAAGGAACCTTCTTCAGGCTGCTCAATCTTGAACCATGCCTCGTGGACGTTCTCTGAGAATGTGCCTTGGACGGTTTTGCCACTCTCCAGTAGCGTTGCCGTCTGCCAGGAGTCACCTTGTGCCGACATGGCCAAGGGCAATGCCAGCAGCAGTAGGAGTAGCTTGATTTTCTTCATACTTGTAGTACTTTTCGTTAATGATTTGATTGAATGACAATAAAAGTAGGCACAAAGGTACTACTTACGCCACGACAACGACTTGCAAATCGTCACAATCGACTTGCAAGTGATGTTTTGTCAGTCGTTTTAGGGCTTATTGCTGGCTTTTCCACTCATTGGGGGTGGTGCCTGTCACCGTTTTGAATGCACGGAAGAACGATGACTCAGTAGAGAAGCCTGACTTCATCCATACCTCAGCCATCTTCATATCGGGCTGCCGCAGCATCAGGTCTTGGGCATGCCTGACGCGATAGCCGCTGACGAACTGTGAGAACGAACAGCCGGTGCCAAGGTTGATGGCGGCAGAGACGGCATTGCGATTGGTGCCAAGGCGGACTACCAGGTCGTTCAGCTTCAGCTCGCTGTCAAGATAGATGTGATCTTGTTCCATCAAGGCAAGGATGCGCTGCATCAGGTCATCACTGTCGGTGGACGGTTCAGGAGCTAACGGCGCAGGCGAAGGAGAGGGTATGGCTGCGACATTGTCGCGTCTTACGAAGAAGGCCAAATAGAAGAAAACAGCGACGAGCAGCAAGGCCAAAAGCGCGAGCCAGAGCCATGAGGAGGAGCTACTACTTGCCGTGCTGGGTTGCGCCAGATGAAGCAGGAACACCGTGGCCAGAGGCGAGTAGTTGTCGTTGTCAAGCGTGCCGCCTACGAGGCGGTTGTAGTTGATGCCCCCCGTAATGAGCAGGTTGCCCTCGTCAGTAAGCAGGATTTGCGGCCATCCGGCTTCGGGCAGTGGGTCGGTGTAGTAGAGGGTAACGGGGGCTGGCCGTTTGTCGTACTCCACGCTGACGATGTAGTGGCGGTTGTCCTTGTCAATGCCGTGTACGTAGCCGCGATGCGCACTTCGGTCGGCAATGACTGGGCTGTAATAGTTAATCACTCCACCAAGTCCCTCCTTCGGCACGGGGCAGACGGTGGGCAACAGGGTGAAGGTGGTGTCGCGCACGAGCATGAAAGCCAGTTGGCGGTCAATCTCATTTTTGGTGCTGTCGCCCTCGCTCCAGTCCTGCACAGGCAGCAGCCAGGCGTAGTCGCCCTTGTCCTCGTCGCCAATGAAGCCCGTGTTGGTACAGAAAGGTGCGAAGTAGAACAGGGGGTGCCACCGCCGCAACAGCGGTACATGGAACGGCTCGCCCTTCAGGCGGTCGACAACGTCACTGTGGAGCACCTCACCACGCGTGTCGCCATTGCCCAGGATAAGCACGTCGTCGGGTGCTATGCGCAGGATGTAAGGCGTGGCTCTCGCCGCCGACACCTCTTTGGCAAAATGGAAATGGCGGTCGCCGTCGAACACCTCGATGCTGTCGCCGGCATACCAGTTGCCCGCCACGACCACGCGTCCGCTGTCGATCTCCAGAGCCGAGGCCAGCGCACGCTTCGTCTCGAAGCAGCTGAAGGCGCGGAAGGTGTGCGTCGCAGGGTCGTACTCCTCCACGGGGAAGGTCTGTCCGATGCCCAGCGGCTTCTCACTGCCGCCGCCCAGCAGCACCTTCCCAGAGCTGAGCACGACGCAGATGCCGTTGTCGTGCGGGAATGCTGTCTCCATGAGATGCCACTGGCCGTCGCGGTAGTACTCCGCCGTAGCCGTTGGTACGAAGTTCGTCGTGTGGCCGCCCACCACCGTCACCTCGCCATTGACGCAGAAGGTGGAATGTGCACTGCGCGGAATATTCAAGTCAGCCAAACGCTCGGCCTCAATCTTGACCATGGGGCACGCCGAATGTTGACCACCCACGTTTTCTGCCGCGGACAGCCTTTCGGCGTGAGCCCATGACCCGAAGGCCATCACGCACGCGCACGCATATATAATAAGGTGTAGGACTCGCCTCATGGTGAGTGGGTGCTGCCGATGCTCACTGCAGGCCGTCAAGTTGGCGTTTCATGTCCTGCAGCTCGTCGCGCACGGTAATCAGTCGTGTCAGCACCTCGGCCGTCTTGTCGGCGCCATCGCGGTTGCTGTTGATGATTTTCTTGGCGGCGGCAATCTTGAAGCCACGCACCTTCACGAGGTTGTGGATGAGCCGAATCTGCTCAATGTCTTTCGTGGAATACTGGCGCACCTTGCTGGGGCCGGCAGTCTTCGGCTTCAGGTAAGGAAACTCGGTCTCCCAGAAGCGCAGGGTGCTCTCGTTAAGGCCGAACATTTCGGCGACCTCCTTGATGGAGTAGAAGAGCTTGAGGTTCTTATTCAGGTTGAGGGCCATGGTTGCTTGTTAGTTTGGGAGGCAAAGTTACGCATTTTTTTTGAACCAACAAAAGAAAAAGCAAGAAAAAACTTGTCGGTATAAATCTTTTTTTCTATCTTTGCAAGCAAAATAGACAACTAAAACAATACTAACCACATGAAACAGCGTTCAATCATTAAGCACATACTGGTTCTGCTCGCCATGATGCTGGCAGCCGTCACCCCGTCGGAAGCGGCCACCAGCAGGGGCGTTGCCGTAGCCCAGCAGCAGCGGCAGCAGGTCAGCGGAACCGTTGTCGACGAGCAGGGCGAGCCGCTCATTGGGGCTACCGTCACAGTGAAGGGAACGTCGGTCGGGGTGGCCACTGATACGCATGGCCACTTCGCTCTGCAGACCTCTGCCCAGCACCCCGTCCTCACGGTCAGCTACATTGGTTACGAGACGCAAGAGGTGACTGTAGGCAACCGCACACACGTGGATATCCGGCTGCAACCCGCTGCTGGCCACCAGATTCAGGAAGTGGTGGTCACGGCCATGGGCATCCTACGCAAAGAGAAGTCGCTCACCTACGCCACACAGCAGGTGAAGGCCGAGGATCTGATGAAGGTGCAGGACGTCAATGTGGCCAACACGTTGGAAGGCAAGATTGCGGGCGTTACCATCACGCCCAGTGCCGGTGGTGCTGGCGGCGCCTCGAAGATACAGTTACGCGGTGCCAAGTCGATCATGGGTGCATCGGCGCCACTCATCGTGGTCGACGGCATCCCACTGACCAACGAGACACGTGGTCAGATTACCGATGCCAACAACATGACTGAGACGGCGCAGACCGAGGGTGCCGACCCGTTGTCGATGATCAACCCTGACGACATCGAGAGCATCAACGTGCTGAAGGGTGCCAACGCCGCTGCCCTCTACGGCTCACGTGCCGCTAACGGTGTGGTCATGATCACCACCAAGAAGGGGCGCGCAGGCAAGATGCAGGTCAGCTACACGGGCAATGTCACCTTCGACAAGCCCCTGCTCCTGCCCAAGATACAGCAGCGCTACGGGGCTGCCGTCGACGCCCAGGGCTACCTCGGCGAGCCCAATGGTTGGGGGGCACCGGTCAGCCAGTCGCCACTGACGGCACAGGCACGGGCCACCAGCACCAAGATTCCCTACGAGCGCACGGTGCAGCTGCGGCAGAGCGGAGCCGACAACCTCGCCGACTTCTATCGCACAGGCGTCACCACTAACAACGCGGTCGCCATCAGCGGCGGCACCGAGCGGGTGCAGAGCTACGTCTCGTTTGCCAACAGCCATGCGCTGGGACTTGTGGAGACCAACGACTACAACCGCAACACGATAGCCTTCCGACAGACCTACCACCTGTGGGACCGCCTGACGCTCAACGCCAACATCAACTATGTGCAGACGAAGACCCGTAACCGCATCGGCGGTGGCACCGTGGGCAACCCCATCTACCACCTCTATACCACGCCGCAGAACATCGACATGGGCTACTACCGCGACAACTACGCCATCGCTGACGGCTCGTGGCTGAGCGACCCGCAGGGGCACTATGTAGGCAGCGACACTGGCGGCTACACACGCCAGAACGATGTGGCAACCCTGAAAGGTCCCATGATGAACTGGCCTTACATGGACGCACGGCAGAACAACCCCTACTGGCTGCTGCATCAGAACTGGAACACGCACCGAAACGACCGCATCTATGGCGGTTTCCAGGGCTTGCTCGACGTCTGGGATGGTCTCTCGCTACAGGCCCGCCTCAACTTCGACCACGACAAGTACCAGGAGGAAGGCGCACGCTATGCCACCACCTTCGCCCCAGCCTCGATGTACGACTTCGGAACCTACAACAAGCGTCGTGACCAGACCACCGAGATGTACCTGGACGTCCTGCTCTCCTACAACAAACAGCTCACCGACGCCTGGAGCCTTAGTGCCACCGCCGGATGGGTGGGCCACACCACCAAGGGCAGTAACTACGGAACCTACATCGCCAACGCCACCTACTACGACCCGCTGAACCAACAGATAGCTACCGACGTGAACCTCTTCGACCCATCGTACGGCGACCGCGGCGTGACCACCGACAGTGAGACCTCTAACTGGGACCGCGCATGGATAGCCACGGCACAGGTGGGCTGGCGCGAGAAAATCTATGTCGACGCCTCCTACCGCTCCGACCAGTACCGTGTGTTCAAGCAGTGGAAAGGCCTGCCCCAGCACTACGACTACTTCGGAGTCGGCGCCAACGCCCTGCTCAGCGAACTGATCACGCTGCCCGCATGGTGGAACTATGCCAAGCTGCGGCTGAGCTACTCTGAGGTGGGTAATGCAGTGCCCAACCGCTACTACAACATGGCGTCGGGCAACCGCCGTACGGGCGCCGTCTCAGCGACGGGCAGCACCCTCTTCAACAACGCCGAGCCCGAGCGTACCCACTCCTTTGAGGCCGGACTCGAAACCCTGCTGATGGACAACCGCCTCAGCTTCGACCTTACTTATTATTACGCACGCGTGACGGGACTCTACATGCCCATCGGCAATAGCGGCGGCATCACCGTCTACGACAACTCGGCATGCCTGCGCAACCAGGGCGTGGAGGCCACGCTGGGCTACAGTTTCCACTTCGGCCCTGACGTACGCTGGCGCACGCAGCTCAATGCCGCGTTCAACGACAACCGCATCGAGACCGTAGGACGCGACGAGGCTGGCAGGCAGAAGCAGGTCTATACCGACGTGGCCGGCGTGCGAGTGCGCTTCCTGGAGGGCGATGCCTACGGCGACATGTACGTGCGCGACCTGCGCCATAACGACGACGGCACCATCTACCTCTCGGAGAGCGGCAACCTGCTGAAGCAGCAACGCTACACCAAGTTCATCGGCAACATGTACTCAAAGTGGCAGTTGGGCTGGACTAACACCGTGAACTACCGCGACTTCCAGCTCTCCATGCTCATCAATGGGCGCATCGGCGGAAAGGTCATCTCGCTCACAGATGCCTATCTCGACGAGCTGGGACTCAGCGATCGCACGGCCGACGCCCGCGACGAGGCCGTGGCCAACAACCGCTTCACCAACAGCGGCGAACCGGCCATGCTACTGCCTGATGGCAGCGGGCACCTCATCGGCGTGCGCAACTACTATCAGGTGATGGGCGCACGCGGCAGCCAGTACTCGCCGCTCTATGTCTACGACGCTACGAACTTCCGTCTGCGCGAACTGTCGCTGGCCTACACTTTCCGCTCACTGCTCGGCGAGGGGCGCGACATCAGCGTCTCGTTCATCGGCCGTAACCTGCTGTTCTTCTACAAGAAAGCGCCCGTCGACCCCGATGTGTCGCTGTCAACGGCTGGTTCACTGGCAGGCTTCGAACTTTTCAACATGCCCTCTACCCGCAGCTATGGCTTCAATGTGAAACTAACATTCTAACTCCCCCACTGCTATGAAAAGAATAACATTTTCACATTCTTATACTCGCATCTTTCTTCTTTCATCTTTCATCTTTCATAAACCCGTGTTGAACCGTTGCTCATCTTTCATCTTTCTTCTTTCATCTTTCATCTTTCTGGCAGGATGTATGGAGTTTGACGATCCCGTCGACACTTTGACTGACACTCAGATAGCGCTGGAGGACAGCGTCTACCACGGGAACCCCGGCAATATCAACCCTGCCACGGCAGCGACGACTGAGGCAGGCCTCGACAGTGCACTGCTGCGACTCGACACTTACCTGCGTCAGGCCAAAGGCGGACAGTATGTGCTGCGAGGCGGTAAGGACGGCAACTATCCGGGCGAGCATGCCTACCAGCGTCAGTTCTCGCTGGGGCCCGACAACTATGCCCAGTTTACCACCGTGCCACACTACGACTTCATGTACGGCACGCTGCAGTCGAGCTACGATATCAGCGCCGAGTTCAACGCCGGCCCCAACAGCATGTACCTGATGGTCAAAAACGCCATGGTGCCTTTGCTCAACCATCCCATGATCGACTCTATTCCTGAACTGAAGGCCATCTACTTGCTGATGTTCGACTATGCCACGCAAGAGATTGCCGACCAGCACGGCGCCCTACCCTATCGGCAGTTCATGGTCAACCAGCAGGAGGCGCCCTTCACCTACAATTCGCTGAAGGAGATCTACAGCGACATCATCGAGCACATTGCACTCACCAATACCTGCCTGCGCCTCTACGACCAGCGTCCCGACTGGTACAAGCAGAAGGTGCAGCAGCTGATGAACGACAACCTGGCCATTAGCAAGGACCGCTATACAGGGCGCAGCGGCATGGACTCGTGGATACGCTTTGCCAACTCGCTGAAGCTGCGCATTGCCATGCACTGCGTCAAGGTGGAGCCGTCAACGGCCAGGACGTGGGCCGAAGAAGCCGTACGCGATGGGGTCATCGAAGAGACCGCACAGGAGTTTGCACTACTGCCCTACCGCATCGGCATCGGTCATCCGCTGAACATGATTTGGCTGACATGGAACGACGCCCGTCTTTCGGCTTCGTTCGAGAGCCTGCTCATCAGCCTTGACCATCCGTATGTGAAAGGCGACTACCCATTCTTCCTGCCCAACAGCGGCGACATGGTCAACGAGCGCACTGGTGAGGTGCTGCCCGAAGGCACCCGCATCGTAGGCCTGCGCGAGGGCATCAAGCCAGGACAAGGGCAGAGCGCATCCAGCAATCCCATGCTTTTCACCAGCGTCTTCGAAAAGGACCAGATGATCGACGCCCCACTCTACATCATGAAGCTCTCAGAGGTCGACTTCCTCAGGGCCGAGGGTGCCGTCCGCGGCTGGCAGATGGGCGGCACCGCCCAGGAGTTCTACGAGCGGGGCATTCGTCAAGGCTATCTCTTTGAGCGCAGCGACGAATATGCCCACATGGACTACGACGAGATGGTCGATGAATACATGGCTCTGGAGAAGGCTCACGACTACACCTACCACGACCCTTTAGGCCATGTGGCTGACGAGCCCAGCGTAACGAAGATTGGTGTAAAGTGGAACGACGGTGACAGTCAGGAGACAAAACTCGAGAAAATCATCACGCAGAAATACATCGCTGCCTTCCCCTATCCGCTGGAGCCGTGGGTCGACCTGCGACGTACGGGCTATCCGCGACTGTTCCCCGTGCTCAATGCCGACGAGGGCGACGGTTCGCTCCGCTATGGCGACATCATACGCCGCACCGTGTTCCCCGACACCGACCCGGCATCCGAAGCCGACATTATTGCCACCGGGCTCGACGCACTCGGCGGCGAAGACTGGCAAAGCACCCGCCTCTGGTGGGATGTCGACACCCCCAATTTCTAATGGTCAATGCTCAATGTTCAATGTTCAATGCTCAATGCTCAATAACACAATAACTATGAAGCAACTAATCATCCTCCTCATCGCTATGCTTGGCGTCGGCAGTGGTTCCGTCGCCGCTCAAAATAGCTACGCCCCATCGGCTTCGCGCAGCATCTTCGATTTCGCGCCTTTCACCGACAGCGGCATGCTTAACCTCTTCTATGAGGCGCAGCAGCAAGGTCGGCAGTATCCCACCCGTGCCGAGTTCGAGGCCGCCGGATTCAACATCATCGATGTGGAGTTCGCACGGTCACACGTTCGCCATCGTCCCATCATCGACGACCAGCCAAACCAGCTCTATCCCAACGTAAAGAATACGCGCCGACTCTGGATGAACCTGCCCATGGGCACCGCTCATGGCTCTGGTGGTTTTCCGGGCACCAATGCTGGCGACGACACCTATTCGTTCTGGAACTACACCCACATGTTCGGCTCCTGGAACCACTCTTTCTTCCAGGCGCCGGGGGCATGGATTGATGCCGCCCACCAGAACGGCACCGACATTCTCTCGGGCATCAAGTTCTTTGAGTCGTGGACGCCAGGATCCGGTGACAAAGCCTACTCGAAGCTCATCACTGAGAAGGTCGGCGACGAGTTCAAATACGTGAAGCCACTCATCAGCATCCTCCAGTATTTTGGTTCCGACGGCATCAACTACAACTGGGAGGATGACTCCTACGCCAATGCCGACATCGTGGCCTTCCACAAGGCACTCTTCAAGGAGGCCGAGGCACGGGGCATGAAGCACTTCCACATCGGACTTTATACCCACAACAATTCACTGACACAGGACAACTGCAATGCCATCTTCGGAAATGCCGAAGGACGCACGGCCGACTGCTTCCTCAACTATTCGGCCGATGATTTCATTTCCACATCAAGAATTCGAGGCTCTGAGAACCAGGCCATGAAAGCCATGGGCACGACAGACGGTCTCTATGCAGGTGTGTGGATTGTAACGATGAACCGGCGTTGGACAAATCTGGCTGGAAACAACATTGGTGCCGTGCTGTGGGGCGAACATGGAAACAGCCGCTTCTGGAGCAACAACGTGGGCTCTGACGCAAAGGAGTTCCAAACCAACTATCAGGCCCTGCTCGAACGCGCCTTCTCAGGTGGCAACCGTAACCCTGCCAACCTACCCCAGATGCAGACCAGAGGCAACGAATGGCATTGGAAGGACACCATACCACCGCTGTCAACCTTCGGCGGACTGGCAACCTATTTCCCTGAGCGCTCGACCATTCAGGACACGCTGCCCTTCCACACCTATTTCAACACGGGCATCGGCGAGGTCTACACGTATAAAGGAAAGAAGACCCATGGCACATGGTACAACATGTCGACACAGGACATTGTACCTACCTACCGCTGGCTGCTTTACAATGCCGGCACCACGCTGCCGTCGACGGTCATCGACCCCTCGCTGACCATCGAGGACGCCTACATGGGCGGCTCGTGCCTGAAGCTGAAAGGGCATGCCAACGGCTCGGCCGACCTTGTGCTTTTCCGCACAAAGCTGCACGGCACCAAAGGGAAGCCATACGCCAAGGTGGCTGTCAAGACCGGAAAGGAAGGTACTACCCCCACCCGCCTCTACCTCATCGTGAAAGTGGCTGACGAATGGAAGGAGTATGCTGTTGGCAGCACATCGGGCAAGACATGGGAGGAGAAAACCATCGCTCTCGACGGCATCGGTCTGAAAGACCAGATCGACTTCGTTGGTTTACGCGTGAAGGACGCCACGCCGCAGTATGAGCTACTCGTCGGTGAACTGCAGCTGAACGATGACAACCGGGCGACGCCCGCCGCAGTGACAGGCCTGATGGCCGAGGTTAAGCGCGAGACCACCATGACCATGAGCGTCAAGCTCAGCTGGGCCCTCGACGCGAAGACAATGGTCAATGGTCAATGGTCAATGGTCAATAGCAAAACGGGGATGGTCTACAACGACGAGGGCAACGTGGATCATTTCGAGGTGCTCTATAAGAATGGTGCCGATGGGCGTGTCTCTGTGGTCAGCCATGTGCAGGCGTGGTCGGCTTACGTCGGCGACATCATCCTGGCCGAGGGCGAAGAGCCATGGCTCGGCGTGCGCAGCGTGTCGACCGACCTGAAATCCTACAGCCAGCCTGTCTGGGTGGTCGTTCCCCGTTCGCCGAACGTGCCGCAGGGCACAGGGGCCGATGGCCTGTACTACGGCGTCAGCGAGATCAATCCCGATGCCGAAGGCTATGAGATTGCCATCAAGGACCGCTACCTGACGAGCGTCACCAGCACTGGTGCCAGCATTCAGGACTTCAACTACACCAGCTCCGCACCGGCTCCTGTGGAAGACTTCAACTACGTGGATGCCACGTCGAAAGCCGTACTGAAGGTGCAACAGGGCGACGAGGTGACCATCGACTACAAATGGTTCGACGTAGTGGACGGTATACGCTACTGCACCATGATGGCCTTCGCCGACTGGGACATCAACGGGTACTTCGAGGCCAAGACCGACGAACAGCTGGCCGACCAAGGGACAATGTACACCAACAACAGCATCGAGAACACACCTGAGTTCAGCGAGAAACCGCTCCACTCTGGCGGCTACACCTTGAACCCGCTGACGGCGTTCAAAATGAAAGTACCCAACGACGCTGTGCGTGGCCGCTCGCGCATCCGCATGGTATTCACCGATGCCTGGTCGCCACACCCTGGACCCGTAGGACTCACGGCCAAAGGTTTTTCGATTGATCTGGGACTTGAAATCACAGGCAACAATGCCGAGCGCCAGCCCACCCCCAGCCGGATAGACGAGGGCATCAGCGACGAGCCTGACCAGCTGCGCGCCTCGGGCATCGCCGAGCCCGTCGTGCCTGCTGTCAGCCGAGCAGTGGTAAAGGGTAGCAGCATCGTTATCGACAATGCCGAGAAAGCATGGGTCTACACCATCGATGGGCACCTACTCAGCTTTACGAAGCACCCCACGGTCATCAAGGCGCCCGCTGTCACCGGTGTCTACATCGTGAGAATGCAGCAAGGGAACGTTATCCGCTCGCAGAAGTTGACAATTGGGCGCTGAACTATCCCGCATTTTATCCAATAAAACACAATAAATGCAATTATTGTGGCCTTTTTCGCGCCATCGTTCGTCTTTTCGCAAAAAAATAGCTAATTTTGCACCCCAAATTAATAAATCGTAAATCGTAAATAGTCAAATAGTAAATAAATAGTAAATCGTAAATAGTCAAATCGTAAATAAATAGTAAATCGTAAATAGTCAAATAGTAAATAAATAGTAAATCGTAAATAGTCAAATAGTAAATTAAAATGTTGAGTGCAAAAGAGATTCGCGACTCGTTTAAGAAGTATTTCGAGTCGAAGCAGCATGCCATTGTGCCTTCGGCACCGATGGTGGTAAAGGACGACCCCACACTGATGTTCACCAATGCGGGCATGAACCAGTGGAAAGATATTATATTAGGTACGCGCGACCCGGAGCCGCGCCGCCGTGCCGACACACAGAAGTGCCTGCGCGTCTCAGGCAAGCACAACGACCTGGAGGAGGTGGGCCACGACACGTATCACCACACCATGTTCGAGATGCTGGGCAACTGGTCGTTTGGCGACTACTTCAAGGAAGGCGCCATCGACATGGCTTGGGAGTATCTGGTCGACGTGCTCGGCCTGAACCCCGACGACCTCTACGTCACTGTCTTCGAGGGCTCGCCCGAAGAAAACATCCCCCGCGACGACGAGGCTGCCCGCTACTGGGCCAAGCACGTGCCCGAGGACCACATCATCAATGGTAACAAGCACGACAACTTCTGGGAGATGGGCGACACGGGTCCCTGCGGCCCCTGCTCGGA
>JAEEGL010925061.1_pt1 | contig 16953 bp, 10 predicted proteins | sample 9134231 | NCBI WGS metagenome assembly JAEEGL01 (sample SAMN16246548, study PRJNA631951) | gut metagenome | biome: gut microbiome; feature: rumen; material: fiber-attached | host: Bos | place: Iran: Karaj | collected 2018-10
TGATGTAGAAATAATTAATATTGGAACTGAATATTTGAAAATAGTAACAATTTTATCCTTTGGTGCTGTAGGGTTTAATGTGTTTGAAAGATTTTTACAAGCTACAGGTAAAACACAATATTCAACTATAGCTCAAGTTGCAGGAGCAGTAACTAATATTATATTAGATTATATTTTTATTTATCCATGTAAAATGGGGGTTGCAGGTGCTGCATATGCAACAATCATAGGACAAATTGTTTCATTATTAGTTGCTGTAATATTTCATTATTTCTTTAATAGAGAAATTAAGCACGGAATAAAGGATATGGTTCCTAATGGAAGAATTATAGGTAGCATTTATAGGGTTGGATGGTCTGCTATGCTAATGCAAGCATTATTATCTATTAATATGTTTGTTATGATAAAAGTTTTTTTAATTACTAAGGACGCGGAAATAATAAATGGCACTTATGGTATATATTATAAAATTCAACAAATAGCTTTATTTTCATGCTTTGGATTGAGTAATACTATAATTTCTTTGTTAGCATTTAATGTAGGATTAGGAAATAAAGAAAGAATAAAAGCGTGTATAAAGTGGGGCATTATTGATACAATAATTGTTGCAGGAGTAATTACAATTATATTTGAATTATTCGCTAGTCCTATTGCTAATTTATTTGGATTAACTGCGCAAGGAAATAATAAAGAACAAATAGTATCATTGTGTCAAACATCAATTAGGATTGCATCAATTGGATATGTTTTCATGGCGATTTCACTTGCAATACAAGGTATTCTTCAAGCATATAGAAAATCAGTAACACCTTTATTTATCTCTTTGCTAAGATTAATAATTATAATTGTACCTGTTGCTTTAATTTTTATTAACTTTGGAAATGCAAAAGATGTGATTTGGTGGGCATTCCCAATTACAGAAATACTAACTGCCGTTGTTTCATTATTACTATTAAAGTTTACAAAAGAAATAAAGGAGTCATTTCATTAAATATTAGAAGAAATATAGCATCAATTTAGAGTCTTATAAGCTCTATTTTGGTGCTTTTTAATTATTTTAAAATTTGTACTCGGACATTTTTATGTATATTTTTCATAGCAACAACTTGTTCGAGATTTTATCTAAAAATGATAAATAGAATAATCAGTCATATTATTTTAAAGCCATCATTTGAAGATGGCTTTTCTTGTGATTAATATTATATTATTTCTTCTTTAGTGGTAAAATATATTCAAGAGGGAGATTTTTTATGTTAAAAAAAAGATTATTTTCAGAATATAGAATGATTTATTCGCTAACTGATGATTATCCAAGCACTATGAGATTTATTATTGAGTTAAAGGATAATATTAAGCTTTCAAGCTTAAGATTTGCAATAAATATGGTTCAAAAAAGATACCCATATTTATGTGTTGAATTAAAGAAAGATGAAGAAGGCTTTTATTTTATAAAAAATGATAGAGAAATATTATTAGAAAAAAGAGGAAAAGAAGTTTTATTAAATTCTTTAGAATCTAATTATCATTTTATGGCTTTTTCATATGATGATAAGCATATAACATATGATATGTCACATGCTATAGCTGATGGTAATACAGCATATGCAGTAATTAGAACACTTTTATATTACTATATAAGTGATGCATTCAAGGTAAATTTATCTAAGGAAAATATAAGATTAGCAGAAGATGATATTTGTGAAGAAGAATGTGTTGATCCACTATTAAAGTATAAGGGATTAAAGCCTGAAAATGTTGGTATGAATCAAGCTTTAAGTTTGTTTGAGAATATTGATTCAAATGAAGAAAAGAAAACACATTGGCATATAACTATTGAAGAAAAAGAATTATTAGATATTGCAAAGCCTTTAAAAGCTTCTCCAGGAACACTTATGTTGATTCTTTTAGGTAAGGCTATTTATAAGTTAAATAAAGATAGTAAATATGACATAAGACTAAATTTATGTTATGATTTAAGAAAAGTGTTAAATACTCCGCTTGCTCATAATTCCTTAGTTGGTGGTATACATTATAAATATAAAGATGATTTATCGTTAGAAGAAGCAATTAAAGAATTAAGAGAAAATATTAAAAGAAAAATTCAACCAAAAAATGCGAATATATTATTAAATAATTATATTGGGATTTTAAATATTTTATCAGAACTTAAAGATGATAATCAAATAAGACAATTAGTAGAAACTATTAATCAAAAAACATCAAGCTTAATTACTTCAAGCTTGAGCTATGTTGGTAAAGCTAATTTTGGTGATGCAGAAAAATATATCACAGATTTCGTTACCATTGCTAATGTACGAATAGGTGTATTAATTGAACTTGCTGCAGTAAATAATAAATTTTATCTTGACTTTGTTCAAAATATTGAAGGTGACGAATATTTTAATTCTTTTACTCAAGAATTAAATAACATTAATTTAAAATATGAAATAAAAGAAAAAACAGAAATTAATCCAGCAAAAATTAAGAGAGTTATATAAATTATTAAGTTAGTGTGGAGATTATATATGAAAGATAATATGATTAATTCAATTGAATATAAGAAATATAATGCTTCATATGAAAAAGAAGTAATAAATATTTTTGTTAAAGCATTTGAAAATTATCCTCTTTTTGAAATTGTTAAGGATGATTTCAAAACAGAAGAGAAATATCATAATTTTTATAATTCTTTTATGAAGGCTTTATTTAAAGCAACAATAAGAAAGAATGAATGCTATATTGGTATATATAATGATAGTGTTATCGACCTTGTTATTATTGATGCACCTACTGATAAGCCTGTAGGATTTTTGGATTATGTTTTATCTGGTGGCATAAAGCCAATTTTAAAGCTTGGATTATTCAATGCTTTAAAGTTTCTTAAGCTTTCTGATGAAACAGAGCTTGTTGTTAAAAGCATTAAAGAGCCACGTTGGCATTTATATTTTTTAGTGGTAGAACAAGAACATCAAGGGAAAGGTGTTGGTTCAAATGCTTTAAATAATTTTTTAATACCTTTTGTTAAAGAAAAAAATGGTAAGCTTATCACTGTTACAACTAATGCAAAGCATAATGTTAAATTTTATTCTAATAATGGTTTTTCACTAATTAAAGAAGAAACTCTTAAATATAAAGATAGAAAAGTTAGCAATTGGAGTTTTAGATTGGATTTGTGATGATGAATTAAATTATATATTTGTATATTTTTTTAATAGTGTAGGTCAATCTACACTTTTTTTATGTTTTAAGCTTTAAATGGGGAATAAGTAATTGTTTTATGGTATTTTTTTTACGAAAATGTTAAAATAAAATATAATATTTCGATATTTTTTATAAATAAAAAATAAAAGGGAGTTTTGTAATGTTGTTGCAAGGGAGGCGAAAACATTATGAGGAAGGTTTGGATTATTGCTGTAAATGTATTAATAATGTTTGCAATGTTGCTTTTCGTAATTATTTATTCTAATTTTGAAGCAGAAGAAACGAAAAAAAGACAGATAGAGCATTTTGAAAATACGACAATTACTATGGAGCATGTCACAGAAAATTATCTTGAGGGTGAACAAAGAATATGTGATGTATGGGCTCATTACATCAATAGTAAAAATATGACAATCGAGGATGCGATTTCTTATATAAGGATTTCTCATGTGCTACCAAATGCCTCAGCTCATATTGTTTATCTTGATACACTTAAAGGTTTATCGACTAGATCAAATTCATCAAATCCAAATGATTATTCAGTTACGTATGAAAGAATGGAATTATTAAATGATTTAAGCTGGATTTATGAAATTGGTAAGTCAATAAATATTTCAAGAGCTTATACAAATCCTGTTAATGGAGAACAATCAATTGCTTTCTGTAATTATGTTAATTTAATTGAAAATGAAAAAAGTAAAAATGCAATATTACTTAGAGTTTTACCAATTTCTGAATTAATGGATAAATGGATTTTTCCACAGGAAGAATTTGAAAATACTGAATTATCAATAATTGATGCTGATGGAGATTATATTATTAAGGGGCATTCTTATAAGAATTCAAGCTTTTTTGAATTTTATAAATCATATAATTCAATAGATGCTTCAAAGTCAAAGGATTTATTCAATAAAATAACATCATCAACTGGTTCGTTTACAATGCTTAATTCTAAGGGCGAGGAATGCATTTTAGCATATACACCATTTGATGCGACAGGCGATTGGACTTTATTAAGCTTAATGCCTTTAAAATATTTAAATGTTAATACAGAAAATTGGCTTTTAATAGGCTTTGTATCAATTGGTCTTTTAGTCCTTTTCGTATTTGATTTAATAGTAATTTTACATTTTAATAAAAAACTTCAAATTGCGGCAACTGAAGCTAAACAGGCAAGTAAAGCAAAAACTGATTTCTTATCTACAATGTCTCATGATATTCGTACTCCTATGAATGCAATAATTGGATTAACAACCATTGCTTTAAAGAATTTAGATGATACAAAAAGAGTTGGTGAAAATCTTCGTAAAATAAGCTTAGCTTCAAATCATTTATTGACTTTAATTAATGATATTTTAGATATTTCAAAGGTTGAAAGTGGTAAACTAAATTTATCACCTCAAAGCTTTTCAATAGTTGATTCGGTTGAGAATCTTGTAAATTTATCTCAGCCTATGATTAAAGAGAAAAACATTGATTTTAGTTTTAGAGTAAGTCGAATTGAAAAAGAATATTTATATGCGGATCAACTTAGACTAAATCAAATTTTTATCAATATTTTATCTAATGCTATCAAGTATACAGAGCCTTTTGGTAGTGTATGTGTTGACTTAAAAGAAGAAGAAAGTCAAAAGGAAAAATGCATAAAACTTATTTATAAAGTTAAAGATACTGGTATTGGTATGACTAAGGAATTTATGCAAAATATGTATCAGCCATTTTCTCGTCAAACAGATAGCCGTGTTAATAGTATTCAAGGCACTGGTTTAGGTTTAGCCATAACAAAACAAATGGTAGATTTAATGAAAGGTAGCATTGAATGTGAAAGTAAGCAAGGTGTCGGTACAACATTTACTGTAACATTAGATATTCCTTTATCAGAACAACAAAGATTAAATATGAAGCTTGATCCAATGGATGTTTTAATTGCAGATGATGATGAAATATTGCTAGAAACAGCATCAAATACATTAGAATCCTTAGGATTAAATGTGGATATAGCTAAAACTGGAAATGAAGCAATTGATTTGATTAAAAAAAGACATAAGAATAAAAAAGATTATAGTATTGTTATAATTGATTTTAAAATGCCAGATTTAGATGGTATAGAGGCAGTAGAACGAATTCGTCAGGAGATTGATTCAAATATACCAATTTTATTAATTTCAGCTTATGATTGGGCTGATATAGAGAAAAAAGCAATAGCTTCTGGTGTGAATGGATTTTTAAGTAAGCCACTTTTTAAATCAACCTTATATGATAAAATCACTGAGGTTTTAGGAAAAGAAAAGAATTCATATGAGCCTGAAAATGATTATTCAGATTTGGCAGGATTAAATATTTTAATTGCAGAGGATTATGATATCAATTGGGAAATAATTTCAGCATTACTTGCCATGTATGGAATAAACACAGAACGTGCATTAAATGGTCGTATATGTGTTGAAAAAATGAAGGAAGCAAAGCCTGGAAGCTACAATCTAATTTTTATGGATATTCAAATGCCAGAAATGAATGGTCTAGATGCAACTAGGGCTATTCGTGCATTAGATGATCCTTGGGCTTCATCAATACCAATTATAGCTTTGACATCAGATGCCTTTTCTGAAAATGTAACTGAATGTTTAAATGCAGGTATGAATGGGCATATTGCAAAGCCTGTTGATATTAAGCTTGTATTAAAGGAAATTAGAAGAATTAAGGAGGAATCAAAACAATGAAAAAACTATTATTTTTATTATCAATCTTTTTAGTAGCTTTATCTTTTACATCTTGTAAATCTAAAGAAAAATCAGAAGAATTTAGCCCATCATTAGATACAAAGAAATCTTGTAGTATAAAAGTTGTTGGAAGCTATGGTAATTTTGAGGCTTTAGAAAAAGAATTTGATAAATTTAATGAGTATTATCCAAATGTTCGTCTTAGCTATGTTAAGATTGATGATTATGATAATACAATAGGAACTGTTCTTGATGGAAATGATAAGCCTAATATTTTCTTTTCGTCTCCTAAGATGATTGGAAATGATAAATATAATTCTGTAGTTAATCATATGGAGGACATTTCAAATTCAATTTTAAAATCAAATTTAGATTGTATTAGACCGGGTCTTTTCAATAATGATTCAAATGGAAAGGTTTTAATGATTCCAATTTTTTCTAGAACATATGGTATGCTTGTTAACAATGATTTATTTAAAAAGGAAGGTATTAATATACCAACAACATTTAATGAATTAAAGGATGTTTCTAAAAAATTTTTAGATAAAGGCTATAAGAGTCCAATGATGGGATATACATTAAAATCTTCGAGCTGTTTGATGAATACAATTGCATATCCTTTATTTGTTGCAAGCCTTGCTAAAAATAAAGAAGCATTAGCTTTAGCAAATAATTTAGATCCTAAGGCTGGAGAATATATGCGTAGTGCATTAGAAATAGTAGCTGATTTAGCAAATAGTAAATGCTTTGATATTACTGAATGTGATAAGATTTTAGATAATTATGAAAAGGTTCTATTACGTTTTTTTGAAGGCGACGTTCCAATGATGGCTTGTCAAGCTGATGCTGTATCAGGAACAAAAAAGCGTGAAGGTGAAAATCCTTTTAGCTATTCATATATGCCTATTCCTTTAACTTCAGAAGGTGGTTATTTTATTGATAGTCCATCAATTGAATTTTCAATTAATAAGGATTGTGAAAATCTTGATATAACAAATGAATTTATGAGATTCTTAGTTAGAACAAATGAATTAAATGAAATGGCTTTAGCTAAAGGATTGGTGTCTCCAACAAAGGTGATTCCTAATAATTCAATTTATTATGCAAATTTTAGTCAGGTTTTAGCAACAAGAACTTTTTCTCCTGAGGATATAGGAATTAAAGATCCTCTTACTGGTCAATTAAGAAATGCAGCTTATAAGGTAGGAAGAAAAGAATTAACAATAGATGAAGCAGTAGCAAATTATGGAAGCTTTGCTTAATATATTCTTAAGAGGTGCCTATGAAAAATAATATTATTAATAAGCTTAAAAGATATATTTTAATAGTTGATGATGAATTTATTAATCAAGAAATATTAAAAGAAATCTTATCTAGTGAATATGAAACTTTAGTTGCAAATAATGGATTGGAAGCTTTGGATATTTTAAAAACATCAACAAAGCCTATTTCTTTAATTTTGCTTGATTTAAATATGCCTATAATGGATGGCTTTACATTAATTAAGGAGATTAAAAAGGATAATTCATTTGTAAATATTCCTGTTATTGTTATAACAGGTGATAAGGATAGTGAGGTTGAAGCATTAAATTTAGGGGCAGTAGATTTTATTACTAAACCTTTTGATTTAAATGAAATAATAATGGCTCGTGTTAATCGTTCAATTGAGCTTTCCGAAAAAAGAATTATTGTTAATGCAGCAGAAAAGGACGAATTAACTGGTGCATATAATAAGCATGTTTTTGAAAAATATGTTGAAAGAATTGATAAATATAAAAAAGATGAAAAGAAGGATATGATTGTTTTAAATATATCTCATTTTCATCTATATAATGAACTTTATGGTAAAGAAGAAGGCGATAAAGCATTAATTATTTTAGCAAACATATTAAAGGATATTGCAAATACTCATGATGGAATTGTGTCTAGACTTCAAAGAGATTATTTTGCCTTATATATTAATCATTTAGATAATTATGATGAATTGATAAATTATATTAATGATAAATTAAAGGATGATGCCGATATAACAAATATTAATTTAAGATTTGGAATTTATATAGTAAATGACAGCTTAGAAAATGTTGATATAAGAATTGAAAGGGCAAAGCTTGTATGCGATGAGATTAGAAATTCAAATATAAAAATATACAATATTTATAATGATGATGATCAAAAGAATCAATTGTTTAAAGAAAAATTAAATTATGACTTTAAAAGGGCAGTTGATAATAAAGAATTTAAAGTATATTATCAGCCAAAGATTTCTATTTTAGGTGATAAATATGAATTAACATCAGCAGAGGCCCTAATACGTTGGATTCATCCTGAGCTTGGTTTTTTATCTCCTGGTTTATTCATTCCTCTTTTTGAATCAAATGGTAATATTAAAATATTGGATCAATATGTATGGAATGAAGTAGCAAAGCAAATGAAAATATGGAATGATAAATATAATATCACATTACCTGTATCAGTTAACATATCTAGAGCTGATATGTTTGATGAGAAGATTGTTGATATAATTTATTCCATTGCTAAAAACAATAATATTAATTCAAAGGATTTATTATTAGAAATAACTGAATCTGCATATAATAATGAAACAGATCAAATTATAGATATAATTAATAAATTAAGAGATAAAGGATTTAAAATTGAAATAGATGATTTTGGTTCTGGTTATTCATCTTTAAATACTTTAGCAACCTTATCATTTGATTTTTTAAAGCTAGATATGAAATTCGTTCATGATATGTTCAAAAATGAAAAGACCCTAAAGATGGTGGGAATTGTGTCTGATATTGCTAAATATTTAAATGTTAAATTAATTGCCGAAGGAGTAGAAACTAAGGAGCAATTAGAAAAATTAAAAGAATTTGGATATGATGTTATTCAAGGATATTATTTTTCAAAGCCACTGCCAAGTGATGAATTTGAAAAATTATTTGGAAAGGAATTTTAATAAATGTTAACTATTGAAGATTTGAAAGAATATGGGGCAGATACTGATAGTGGCGTTAAAAGATGTGCTAATAATGAAAAGCTTTATTTAAGACTTGTAGAAACATTGCCTAATAATCAAGGCTTTAATGATTTATATGAAGCAATAAAGAATAATAATTTAGAAGATGGCTTTAAAATTGCTCATGGATTAAAAGGCATTTTAACAAATTTATCAATGAATCCATTATCTGAACCTATAATTTTAATTACAGAGCATTTGCGTAATAAGGATAAAATTGATTATTCTTCATATTTAAAACAAATTGAAGAAAAACGAAAAGAATTAGAATTAATTATAAAATAAGCTTAGATTTTCTAAGCTTTTTTTCTTTTTTATAATAGCGTTTTTATTCTTTTTTTGCTTGAAATAGAAAAAAATAATGATACAATATACCGAGTTAAGGAGAATATTATGAAAAAATTAAAAAATATATTTTTAAATTTAATATTACCTGGAATTATATTGTCTGGCTTTATTGGATTCATCGTAGGTATAGTAATATTTTTCTATAAGCTATTATGGAATATATTATCAAGTAAAAGTATTTCATATTATGGCTACATAAAAGAACATTTATGGTTAATATCTATTAGTATTTTAATTATTATGTTATTAGCTTATGTTCAAACATTTGTAATAAAAAGAGTTCCTGAAAGTAAGGGAGGAGGGATTCCTACAAGTGAAGGTATTGTTAGAGGATCATTGAATTGTAATCCTTTACTTACAATGATATCTACAATTTTTTTATCTTTTATTTCACTTTTTGTAGGTGTTCCTTTAGGAAATGAAGGTCCCAGTGTTATCGTTGGTACAACATTATCTAGTGCTTTTACTAAAATGCTACCAGAAAAATCAAGAGCATATAAAAAATATATAATGACAGGTGGTTCTTCAACTGCCTTTGCGGTCGCAACAGGTGCGCCTATTGCTGGTATATTATTTGCGTTAGAAGAAATTCATAGAAAGTTTTCTCCTATGATTTTAATGGTTACTATGTCAGCTGTAATCTGTGGTACTATTACAGCATATGAACTTTCAGAATTATTTAATGTTGAATTTAGAATGTTTGAATTTTTTGTAATAGAATCTATTCCTTTAAATAAGATATTTATTTTTATAGCAGTTGGTTTAATAGTAGGAATACTGGCTATTTTATTTTCTAAATTAATTGCCTTTTTAAAATATTTTTTGGAAACAAAAACTAAAAATATTAATATTTATTATAAGATTTTAACTGCTTTTATATTATCTTTTGCCCTAGGATTAGTTTTAATTGATAGTATAGGTGGAGGTCATTCATTAATTGAAAAATTGCTATTTGAAAATAATTATCAATTATATTTATTAATTATTTTATTTTTTGTTAAATTCATAATGATTTCATTTAGCAATTCATCTGGTGTAACAGGTGGTATGTTTATACCTATTTTAACGATTGGTGCTTTAATTGGAGCAATCCTTTCAAAAATATTTAATATGGAAGAATATTCATTATTATTTATTACATCATCAATGGTTGCCTTTATGGGCTCTGCGATTGGTTGTCCTTTATCGGCAATTGTTTTTGCATGTGAAGCATTAAGTGGCTTAACAAATATTTTACCTATAATATTAGCTGTTTTTGTTGCTTATTCAGTTTTTAAAATATCTGGTTCAAGCACTGTATATGATATTATTTTAGAAGCAAAGCTTAAGGATAAATATAAATTAAGAGATTTTGTTGTTTGTGATTTTGTTTTTACAATTCAAAAGGATTCATTTGCCTGCTTCAAGACAATTAGAGATTTATTACTTCCTGCAAATGCGATTATTTTATCTGTTCAAAGAAAGAATAAGCATCATTTCAAAATGGATAATTTAGGTGATAAGATTTTACGTGAAGGAGATGTTATCACACTTAGAGCTCAAACAGTTAATATTAAAAAGATTGAAAGGGAGATAAAGGCTTTCTTTGGTGAGCAGGATGAAATTATCCAAAATGTGATTCAAGAGAAGAATTATGTAAGAGATGATTTATAATTTATTAAATATGAATGTAGCATTTTAAATAAATTTGTATATAATAGAATTATAAGAAAAAAAGGAAGGGATTTTATGGAGAGAGTTGTTTTTAAAAAGTCTTTTGCAGCAAAGATGATTCTTGCTCAAAATGATTCATTGAATTTTTATCAGGATTTAAAGGATGCATGTGCAAAAAGGAAGGGTATAGCTAATAGATTAAGCTTTGAAAAAGAAACAATAAAGCTTGGAAGAACAAAAATTGGCATGATGAAAATTGCAAGAAAAAATATTAGCTTATATCTTGCATTAGATCCTAAATCACTTGAAGGAACTAAATATAAATATGAGGATGTTAGCGATAAAAAATCTTATGCTGATTATCCAACAAAATTAAATTTAAAAAGTAAAAGAAGTGTTAAATATGCTATTGAATTGTTAGATAAGCTATTTAATCAATATGAAGCAAAAGAAATAGAGGCAAAGCCTTTTGATTATAAAGCTCAATTTTATTATCGTGATTTTGATGAATTATTAAGACAAGGATTCATCAAAAAATATGTTTATAAAAAAGTCGATAATAAAACTGTTTTAGTAGAAGAAAAGATTCCTACTAGAAATGTTCATTTTACTGTTAAATTATTATATTGTGCAACTAATGAAGCAGAAGATTTATTCATTGTTACAAATTATATGAATTGGGATCCTATTTTTGCAGTTAAGATGGATAAGATTAATAATAATTTATTTGAAGCAAATATGGTTTTCCCTGAGGGTACAAATTTAGAATTTAAGGTTTGTAGAAGCAATTCATTTAATGATGTAGAAAAGGGTATTTGGAAAGAAGAAATTGTAAATCATCATTATGTAATTGGTAATGAAGACTTAGAAATTGAAGATTTAATTCATAATTTTAGACAAAATTAATATAAAAATAAAATCAGCTTCGGCTGATTTTTTTTCACATAATTTAATTTATTTGTTGAATTATTAGGTGATATTAAGCGTTGAATTTTAGTTTTCTTGCATAATTATATATTAAAATATATAATAATATTAATAGGAATGTATAGATTTTTAAAAAAATATATCATTGATTAACATTTACTGTAATGAAGAAGTGGGGTGATACCATGAAATCATTAAGAACCAAAATTACATTTGTTACAATATGTGTTATTACTTTAGCTATTATAGTAGTTTCAAGCTTAAGTGTATTTTTTATTAGAAACACTGAGCATAAAAAGTCTGATCAGCTTTTACTACTATTAGCGGATACAGGAAAAGAAAACTTAGATTATTATTTTGATAGTGTTCAAAGATCAGTTGAAAAGGTATCAAAATATGCAAATTCAGTTTTAAAAATTAATAATGATGAGGCATTAGAAACATCAATGGAGGATATAAGAGAATTTTTTGAAACGACAGCTTATAAAACTAATGGTGTTTTTACATATTATTTTAGAATAGATCCTGAGGTATCTAGTAATGTAAAAGGATTTTGGTATACAAATCTAGATGATACAGAATTTAAGGAACAGGAAGTTACAGATATAACAAAATATGATACATCTGATACATCAAAGCTTGTTTGGTTTACAGTTCCTAAAAATGAAAAGAAGCCAATATGGATTTCTCCTTATTTTACAGAAGGTTTAAATTTAAAGGTTATTTCATACAATTATCCAATTACATATGGTGGTAGATTTATAGGTGTTATTGGAATTGAAATAGATTATACAATAATGGCTAATCAGGTAAATGGTATCACTTTATTTGATGGCGGTTATGCTTTTTTAAGTGATGATAGAGGCAATCTTTTCTATCACCCTAAAATTGATTTATCAAATACTACTGAATCTATTGAAGCACCTCAGGGTGTTACAAGCTCAACAACATATTATTCTTATGAATATCAAGGAGTAAAAAAGGAAGCTGCATGGAAGCCTCTTAGAAATGGAATGAGAATAAATGTTACTGTTCCTGTTTCTGAAATGGAAGGCGACTGGCAAAAATTAATTTTAAATATTGTAATAGTATCTTTTGAAGTTTTAATTATATCAACATTATTCTTATTGCTTTATACAAGAAAGATTTCTAAGCCTTTGAAGCGGTTAGCTGAGGCAGCTGAGCAGGTTGATAATGGTAATTATGATTATGAATTAAAATATGAAAAGGATGATGAGCTCGGTAAATTAACAAAAATTTTTAAAGCCTTATCAGCACATATGAAGGATAATATTACAAATCTTAATAAGCAGGTATTCGTCGATTCATTAACTCAGGTTAAGAATAAAGCTGCATATATTGAATACATGAATAAAATAGAAGATAGAATTATTAAAGGAGAGCATTTTGATTTTTCTATCGGTATCTTTGATTGTAATGATTTAAAGAAGGTAAATGATTTATATGGTCATGATAAAGGAGATACATATTTAAAAATAACAGCTTCTGTTTTATCACAAGTATTCCAGCATGGTTATGTTTATCGAATTGGTGGAGATGAATTTGCAGTTATATTAGAAAATGATGATTTTTATAATAAAGATAATTTATTTATAAAATTAGAAAATGCCATTTCAAGAAATAATTCTGAGCATGAGGATGCTTGGGATAGAGTGAATGTAGCATATGGCTTTGCAGAATATAATCCATTAGTTGATAGAAATGCTGATGAGGTTATGCGTCGAGCAGATAAATTAATGTATGACGATAAATTAATTAAAAAGAATAAAAAATAATTAAGGTATAAAGGAGAGTTTTTATGAAAAAAGCAATTAAGTTTTTGTATATATTAATAATTATGCCTTTGTTATGTTTATTCTTTGTAAGCTTCAATGAAATTAAAGCAAAAGAAGAAAAAACAGTTCGTGTTGGCTGGTTTGAATCTGTCTATAACACAACAGATTCTAATGGGAGAAAATCAGGATATTCATATGAATATCAGCAAAAGCTAGCTGTCTATACAGGATGGAAATATGAATATGTAGAAGCAAGCTGGCCAGAGCTTCTTAAGATGCTTAAGGAAGGACAAATAAATTTATTAAGTGATGTATCTTATACACCTGAAAGAGCAAATGAAATGTTATTTTCAGCTCTTCCTATGGGATATGAGGATTATTATATTTATAAGTCACCTAAGAATAAGGAAATATTAAATGATGATTATACTACCTTCAATGGCAAAAAAATAGGTATTAATAGAGGAAGTATCATGGTTGGCCTTTACGAGGATTGGGCTAGAGCAAATAAGGTTAATGCCATAGTTGAAGAAATTGATTATACAGTTGATGAGGCCTTGGATAAGCTTGATAAAGGAATTATTGATATGTATGTAAATATTGATGGTTCTATTGATATTGAAAAGGCTGTCCCTTTATGTAAGTTTGGTTCTTCAGATTTCTTTTTTGCAGTAAGTAATGATCGTAGTGATTTAATTGATGATTTAAATTATGCGATGAATAGAGTGTTTAATGATAACGCTTATTACAATCAAGAATTGCATTCTAAATATTTTAAAACATTAGCATTTGACCTATATTTGGATGAAACAGAAAAGAATTGGCTTACAAATCACAAAAAAATAAAAATTGGTTATCAGGATAATTTTTTAGCATTTTGTGCAAAGGATTCAAAAACTGGTGAATTAACAGGTGCATTAAAGGACTTTTTAAATATTGCATCAAATAGCTTAAAAAATGCGTATATTGATTTTGAGGCTATAGCCTATCCTACGTCAACTGAGGCTATGGATGCTTTAAAAAAAGGTGAAATTGATTGTGTATTCCCATCTAATTTGTCCATGTATGATGGAGAAGAAAAGAATATTTTCATGACTAATCCAATTATGAGGACGGAAATAACGGCTATTGTTTTAGAATCGGAACAGAAAAATTTTGCTAAAAGAGAAAACGTCGTTGTTGCGGTTAATAGTGGAAATGAAAATTATCTCGTATTTTTAGAGGATAATTTTCCTAAATGGGATAGAATTATTTGCAGTGATACTAATGAGTGCTTAAAGGCAATATCTGAAGGTAAAGCTGATTGCTTATTATTAAGTAATTATAGATATAATAATATTGCATCATTATGCAAAAAATATAAATTAACTACTTTATCTACAGGTGTAGAAATTGATTATTATTTTGCTGTAAATAGAAGTGATTCTGTTTTATATTCAATTATGAATAAGGTAATAAATATAGTTCCTGTTTCAAGTGTTAATGCAGCTTTATCATATTATTATACGGAAGATGCTAAAATAGATTTTGGTGAATTTTTAGCTCAAAATATGGGTATTATTATAGTTGTATTAGCAGCTATAGCTATCTTTATTTCTATATTAGTGTTAAGAAATATAATGATAGATAGAAAATCTAAAGCTCGACAATTGCTTATTAAAGCAACTGAAATTGATGAAAAGACTCAGCTTTATAATAAGATTTATTTCATAGAATATGCCATAAGGCTCTATAATGAAAATCCAACAAAGCCTATGGATGCGATAGAGATAAATATTGAAAGATTCCATTTTGTTAATGATTTAAATGGAAGAGATTTTGGTGATCAGGTTTTAAGAGAATTAAGTGATGAAATAAGAAATTTCATACGAGAAAAAGGTGGCATTGCAGGACATTCTGAAGGAGATAGATTCTATATATATTGTCCTCATCTAGAAGAATATAGAAGCTTATTTGAACGCCTTCAAGGAAGAGTTGATATGCTAACAAGTAACGCAACAATTAGAATTAGAATGGGTGTAATGCCATGGAAGGCAGATGTTGATCCTTCTAAGCAAATAGCTCAAGCTTCAATAGCTTGCGGCATGGCTATGACTGAAATTAAGGAGCATTTAGTTGTATTTGATGATGAAATGAGTGTTAAAGAAAAGACTGCTCAAAGATTATTAAATGATTTAAGACATTCTATTGAAAATAAAGAATTTGTTGTTTATTTCCAACCTAAATACGATATTACATCAGATACACCTAAATTAGTTGGTGTTGAAGCTTTAGTAAGATGGATGCATAGTGATTTAGGATTTATATTCCCTAATGATTTTATTCCTCTTTTTGAAAAGAATGGACAAATTGCTTTATTGGATAAGTATGTAAGAGCTGAATCAATTAAACAAATTGCTTTATGGAAAGAAAAATATGGAATTGTTTTACCTGTTTCTGTAAATATTTCAAGAATTGAAATTTTGGATAAGACATTTGAAAATTCATTGAATCAATTATTAGAAGAATATGGTTTGGATAAATCAGCTTTAAATTTAGAGGTTACAGAATCAGCATATATTGATGATGCTAATCAATTTATTAAAGTTATAAATGCTTTAAGAACTTCTGGATATAAAATTGAAATGGATGATTTTGGTTCTGGTTATTCTTCACTTAATATGTTATCTTTAATGCCTATTGATATTTTAAAAATGGATAGAGCGTTCATTAGTGATATTGAAACTAGTAAGAAAAATGTTCGTTTAGTTGAATTGATATTAGGTATTGCAAAAAACATGAAGGTACCTGTTATAGCTGAAGGAGTAGAAACTAAAGGACAGCTTGATATATTAAAGAAGCTAGGCTGTCAAATTATTCAAGGTTATTATTTTTCTAAGCCATTACCGTTTGATGAATTTGAAGAAAAAATACTTAACAAAAAATAATTATTTTAAAATGACTTACTTATCTGTAGGTCATTTTATTTGTTTTATGTTTATGATAAAATTATAAGAAAAGAGTAGATTTCAATATGATTAATAATTTTTATTATAATACACCTACTAATTTAATATTTGGAAATGGTGTGGTTGATGAACTAGAGCCGCACACTCGTTAATTAATTTACGAGTTAGGCTCTTTTTATATTATTTTTGAGAAAAATTAATAAATAATATAAAATAATATTGCATATGTCAATGATTTTTCTCAAAGTATATACTAAAGTATATAACATCTATTTTTTACTATGCATATGTCATTAAATATGGTATAATAAATATAGAGGTATTCACATTATGAA
>JAEEGL010936911.1_pt1 | contig 16953 bp, 11 predicted proteins | sample 9134231 | NCBI WGS metagenome assembly JAEEGL01 (sample SAMN16246548, study PRJNA631951) | gut metagenome | biome: gut microbiome; feature: rumen; material: fiber-attached | host: Bos | place: Iran: Karaj | collected 2018-10
TCCCTAAATACATTGCTCTGGCATCGTCAGTTCTTGCCATGAACACCTGTCTGCTGTATATGCTTACGTCTTTAGGCGTCCCCGTAATGGCAGCCAAGATACTTACAGAAGCATGCATTTTCGTATTCTCCTGGTCCATGCAGAAAGCCTTTGTTTTTAATAATAAAGGAGGTGCTGCGCAATGAGAAGCAAAAAATCAGCAAAAAAGAACCGGATGTTCCATCTTTTGGATATGGTGATACTCATGGGATTCACCGTGTTCATCCTTCTGGATTCCTTTGTTATCAGCCACACGCTGACTGCAGTGGATACCGTCGGAGAGCAGGTGATCACCGAAAGCAGCTCAGGAAGCTATGCCTATGCTGACGACAGCAATTCCTCCTCAGAAGAGTCATCCACAGAGGATCCTGCAACAAGCGTTTCCCAGGAGGCAACCGTAACAGACAATTCCTACGAAGACGAAAACATCTCCATACAAATAAACTCCTACAGATACGAAGATACGACCATATACGTTGCAGATGTAAAAGTATCTTCCGCCGAATATCTTAAGACCGCATTGGCCTATGACACTTACGGCAAAAACGTAAAGGATACGACTTCCTCGATAGCAGAATCCGTTGGGGCAGTACTTGCAATAAATGGTGATTTTTATGGAGCACGTAATTCAGGATATGTGCTGAGGAATGGAGTGCTTTACAGAAATACTGCCCAGTCATCTTCACAGGAAGATCTGGTAATAGGTTCTGACGGAAGTTTTTCCATAGTTACAGAAGGAAGCGTCAGCGCGGAGACTCTTAAGTCTCAGGGCGCGCTTCAGGTCCTTTCCTTCGGGCCGGCGCTTATCGAAAACGGCCGGATCTCAGTAGACGAGAATGACGAGGTAGGCAAAGCCATGGCTTCAAATCCCAGAACGGCCATATGTGAGATCGAACCGCTTCATTACCTCCTGGTGGTGAGCGATGGCAGGACGTCAGAGAGTGAAGGCCTGTCCCTTTATGAACTTGCAGAATTTCTGCAGACTCTCGGAGTGGAGACCGCATATAACCTTGACGGAGGCGGATCTTCCACGATGGTCTTCAACGGTACGATAATAAACAACCCCACCACAGGTGGCAGAAACATCAAAGAAAGGAGTGTGAGCGACATTGTATACGTCGGATAATGATAATAAAAAAAACAGGGAGCCCATGATCTGGACTGCGATAACCCTGTTCACGATTATATTTGCAGCTGTGTACGAACATTTCAGTTTCGGAGTCTATTCCAACGCTATGATATTCATGTTCGTCTTCCCGCTGGTTCTGGGTGTGATCCCCTCGCTGATACTTTCATTTAAAGGCTGGGGCTCCCTCCCCAGACTGTGGAACGACGGAGTGATCGCCATCACCCTCGGAAGCATGCTCACCGGGATCCTTGAGATCTATGGAACCAGCAGTTTCTACACACCGGTACTCATGATCGCCGGCCTCATTCTTCTGGTTCTTGGTGTGCTGCAGATTCTTTTCAAAAAATGAATATGTGATATTACACTATCTTTTAAAGCTCCTCCCCCAGACTATGCCTTTGCATTATGTCCATAGCATCGTCCTGCGCTCTGGGGTCAGCGTTTCTGAAAAGAGCCAAAAACTCATTCTCTTTATTTGTCAAGGAAGATTCATGAAACTTCTCGCGACCCACAAGATAGTCGATGGAAACACCGAACACGTCCGCTATCCTTATCAGCATAGGAAGCGAAGGCAACCGCGTTCCTTTCTCGTATCTGGTATATACAGTACGTGAGCAGCCTATATAGTCGCAAGCCTGTTTTCTGGTATAACCCAGGCTCTCACGGATCTCCTTGAGTTTCATAATACACCGCCTTAAGAATTTGTTTTCCTTTTATTATTGTAATACCACAGATAGTTAAAACAAATTGCCTAGTCGGTAAATTACACCTTTGCAATGTGCCTATTTGGTAATTTCTGACCCTGAATGGTAACTGTCTTTAATATCAGTTGCCCATCAGGCAAAAAATTGACCCCGGACCTGCTCTTCCGGGGTCAAAATATAGTCGAAGTAGTGACCATATCGGTAAAAGTTTTACCATTCAGGCATAATTATATACCTTTATGGTCGATTTGTAAAATATTATAATCCGATTCCCATAAGTATGAATCTGGCAATTAGCGCAACGACCCAAGCAATGGCACACTGCCATATGACCACTCCGAAAGCCCACTTGCCTCCCATCTCGCGCTTTATGGAAGCTATGGCTGCGACGCAAGGCGTATACAGGAGTGAGAATACCAGAAGGGTCCCTGCTGATACCGCTGTCAAAGCCTGAGATATTCCCTGCTTGAACAGTATCTCCATCGTGGCCACGACGCTTTCCTTAGCCATGAAGCCGCTGATAAGTGAAGTGACTATTCTCCAGTCAGCCAGTCCCAGTGGTGCGAACAGCGGAGCTATGAAACCTGCCAGCTGAGCCATTATGCTGGTGGACTGATCGTCGGTAAATGCCATATGTACGTCGAAACTCTGGAGGAACCAGACCACGACCGTAGCAACCAGTATTACGCTGAACGCTCTGGTAATGAAATCCTTGGCTTTTTCCCACATCAGGCGGATAACGTTTTTTGCACCGGGCATGCGGTAGTTAGGTAGTTCCATAACGAATGGGACCGCCTCACCCTTGAAGAGAGTGCTTTTGAACAAGAGAGCTACCAATATGGCAACCACAACGCCCAAAACGTAAAGCCCCGTCATGATCAAGCCGCCTTTTCCGGGGAAAAATGCGCTTACGAAAAATCCATAGATCGGGATCTTGGCAGAGCAGCTCATAAATGGAGTGAGCAGAATGGTCATCCTTCTGTCACGTCTTGAGGGAAGCGTTCTGGTGGCCATTACCGCCGGAACCGTACATCCGAAGCCAATCAGCATCGGCACTATGCTCCTTCCGGAAAGTCCGATCTTACGAAGGAGCTTATCCATGAAGAACGCAACTCTGGCTATGTATCCGCTATCCTCCATGATAGAAAGGAAGAAGAACATCGTGACTACGATCGGCAGAAAACTCATAACAGAGCCCACACCCTCGAATATGCCTCCGATGATCACTCCGTGAACTACTTCATTCACGTTCGCAGCGGTGAGAGCGCTGTCCACCAGTTCTGTCAGTGCTCCAATTCCCGTTTCAAGCAATCCCTGCAGGAAAGCTCCTATCACGTTGAAGGTGAGGACGAAAACTGCCGCCATTATTGCGATAAAGCAAGGGATGGCAGTCCATTTGCCGGTAAGGATCCTGTCAAGTCTCTCCGATCTGATACGCTCCTTGCTCTCATGAGGCTTCTTGACAGTGGCTTCAGATACCCTCTCAATGAAGTCAAATCGCATATCTGCGATGGCTGCGCTCCTGTCCATGCCGCCCTCTTTCTCCATTTGCAGAACGACGTGCTCTATCATCTCGAGTTCATTATCATCAAGTTTGAGCTGTTCTGTGATCAGTGGGTCGCCTTCGACCACCTTGACAGCAGAGAATCTCAAAGGCAGGCCTGCCTTCTCAGCATGGTCTTCGATAATGTGCTGTACAGCGTGTATAGCCCTGTGGATCGCACCGCCATGGTCGTCCTTGGAGCAAAAGTCCTGTCTGGTGGGCACTTCCTGATACTTAGCTATGTGAAGAGCATGATCCACCAGCTCGTCTACGCCCTGATTCTTTGCAGCAGAGATCGGGATCACCGGAACTCCCAGCATGTCCTCCATACGGTTCACGTCAATGGTACCGCCGTTACCGGTCACCTCATCCATCATGTTAAGTGCGACTACCATCGGGATACCCATCTCCAGGAGCTGTATCGTAAGATACATGTTCCTCTCTATGTTGGTCGCATCCACAATGTTTACGATGGCAGTGGGCCTGGTCTCATAATCCAAAACGAAATTTCTGGATACGATCTCTTCACTTGAATATGGAGACATGGAGTAGATCCCGGGAAGATCGGTTATCTGAGTATCAGGATGTCCTTTGATGGATCCGTCCTTGCGATCTACAGTAACTCCCGGGAAATTACCCACGTGCTGATTTGAGCCTGTGAGCTGATTGAAAAGCGTAGTTTTGCCGCTGTTTTGATTTCCCACCAGCGCGTATGTCAGGACCGTTCCCTCCGGGAGCGGTTTCTCGTCAGCCTTATTATGAAATTTACCGTCTTCACCAAGTCCCGGATGATCATAGGGATCTATGTGGTCGATCCTCTTGTGGGGATTCGCCCTCTTATCTATGAGCTCCACTTCGATCTGATCAGCATCTGCAAGTCTCAAAGTGAGCTCGTAACCGTGGATCTGAAGTTCCATCGGGTCCCCTAAAGGAGCGAACTTCACCACAGTAGCCTCCGCCCCGGGGATAACGCCCATGTCGAGGAAATGCTGTCTCAAGGCGCCTTCACCGCCTACCTTGGTAATAACGGCACTCTGTCCGATATTTAATTCTTTTAAAGTCATTTTCACACTTACTGCAAATAATGCACGCAAAGGTACCTGTTCCGTCCGCGCGATCTATGCAGTTTCTCCTTAAACACTGTCAATAATTATATCTTATTTCGGTTCGGTTAGCAACGGTAACAGAATGCCATCGATAAAAAAACTCACGCATTACAGTTATTATCATCTGTCAAGCGTGAGTGTCCTTAATTCATTGCTATAAAAAATCAAACATATAGTATACATTTCTCGTTATAGAACGGGAGCAGACTGTCATGAGTCAAAAACAGCATACCTTCTGACTTTGCCTGTGCTATAAGCATTCGGTCAAAAGGATCTTTATGCGGAGGATCAGATTCATTATTTTCCTCCAAACAGCGATTCGATCTCATCATTATCCTTGTCCAGATCAACAGGAGATTCCAGAATACCTTTGGCAATGCCTATTTGAGGTGGATCAGAAATATATTGGTTTTTACTGCGTGACAATGCGACGCTTAGCATTCTGACTATTTCTTCTTCTGATTCCGACCTTTTATTTCTTATACCGCCCAAGGGATTCCTCCTTATTTCAAAAGGGAATCCTTCACACGCCACAGCCTGGGTCAAAAACATTCTAACGGCAGTTGTAACATCAGTTCCTAAATCTTTAAAAAGTTTCTCTGCATCTGTTTTCAATTTATCATCTACTCTAATTTGTATTGTACAAGCCATTAATGTCACCTCCTTTATTGCAATTATATTATATTTGCAATAATTAAGCAATGCTTTATCACTACAAAATGTATTTTGCTTGACGATTTACAATATTTGATCACATATAAAAACCGGCTCCTCTCATTTATATAATAGAAGCCGATCTGTTTTTTCGTATTATTCAGTTATGAATCCTTCAGGAAGTTTATCGATTATATCACGCTGTCTGTCGATGCCGGGATATACTTCCAGTATCTCCATCCCTTTTTCTGTAAGAGTGAACACACAGCGTTCAGTTATATAAAGAACTCTCTGCCCTTTCTCAACAGCGCGCTTGCCGGAGAAGCTTATGGACCTTACCTTGTCAACGAATTTAGGGATCTCACCCTCTCTGTCTATTGTAACGACGCCGTCTTGCTCAGATACTTTAAGGCCTTTAGTAGTCATGGTCATGCAAAAGACCACCGTCTTGGTATTTGAAGTGATGTCCGAGAATCCTCCAACACCGGAATATGCTCCTGGGCCTCTGTGGCAATTCACGTTACCGTACTTGTCGGCTTCGAGGCCGCCCATATAGCAAATATCCAGTCCTCCACCATCGTAAAAGTCAAACTGCTGAGCCATGGTATAAACAGAGCCCGCACCGATCATAGATCCAAACACTGTTCCGGATGCGGGAAGTCCTCCGACCGGGCCGGATTCCACTGTAAGCGTGATTTTATCCAGTATCCCTGCATCCCTGGCATATCTAGGCACGTTTTCAGGAAAACCTATACCGATGTTAACAATGTCACCGGCTTTGAGTTCTTTGGCTCCGCGGCGTCCTATGATATCTCCGATCGCGCCGGTCTTCTTGCCTGTAGATGTAAGTTCGTTCAATCTATCCAGTTTAGTCTGGAGATCATCGAAGGCCACTGCTTCATTGCCTGCGATTGCTCTGAATGCCGGATCTTTCTCTTCTTCTTTAACTATACAGACCGCATCTACAAGGCAGGCGGGGATATCCACCAGCTGCGGATGTATATGCTCATCCGTCACGTGATCCACCTGAACCAAGACCTTGCCATCATGTGCCTTAGCAGCCTGAGCCAGAGTGAGCGCGTCACCCTTGAGATATTCGTCCTTAAGAGTTACGTTTCCCTGGCGGTCGCAAAAGCTGGCTTTGATAAGAGCTACGGTGACCTTAGGCATCTTGTAATACATGAATTCTTCGCCGTCAAGCTCCACAACCTGGGCGAGAGACTTGCTTAATTCTGTTCCCCTGGACATCTCATTTATGGCAGGTCCCTCTTCTCTCGGATCGACGAACAGTCCCAGACCCACTTTAGAAAGCGCTCCCGGAAGCCCGGCGGCCTGTGCTCTCAGTCCATGGATGATCCCGCCAAGAGGCACGTTATATGCTTCAAAATGATCCTGAAGCACCAGCTCCTTGGTGGACATCATGGCGCCGAAGTGTCCACAGATCAGCTTGTCCATAGCCCCTTCCCTGATATAGCTCTCGGCATTTCCATCCCTGCTCCAGGTACCGAATCCTGCAGCAGATATTATGGTCAGGTGCTTAGGGTGACCTTCAGACTTGTATCTCCTGTATATAGCCTCATGCAGCTCCACAGGATTCTCTATTCCAACAAAAGAATTGACAGCAATGGTATCGCCGTCCTTGATGAGTTTAATGGCCTCATCAGCCGTCATAACGTTCAGCATATTTCTGACACCTTTTCCATTTTGCATTAGCTGTGAGAGACAGACTGATGATCACCTCTCTGGCACAGCCGATTATCAGTATATATCAAAAGAAGCCCGCTTGCAAGCAGGCTTCAAGAAGTTATTCCGTTTTCCGGACCTAATGCAAAACGGTTTTATCGGAAATGCAGGCCTAGGTCGGTTTTTCCGCATTCCAGGCCTACGCCAAAAAATTGTCCGTTCGAGAAATGCAGGCCCATTGCCCATTATTGCGATTCCAGGCCTATTGTCTAAAGTCAAAGGCCTGGTCACAGGGCCGCTATTATCGGAAGGAACACCGGAACTATAATCGTGAATATGGCTCCGGAAAAGAATGCCAGTGCCGTAGTCGCTTTGTTCGTAGCGCCTTCTATAGTCGCTATGCATACGTCCATTGCTGCGGCTTGCGGCAATCCAATAGTCTCTATGTAACCGAATCTTTCAGCCACCCATGGAATTATCAATATAGATATCATATCCCTCAGGAAATTGACCAGAAAAGCATATGCCCCTGAGGTTATCATCCCTGCGTCCATGATTATGTTAGGTCCAAGGGAATACCAGCCGAAAGTGCATCCTACACATACCATTTCTTTGATGCTCATATCCATGAATAATAACATCAGTCCCATGGTGATCAGCGTTCCCATGGCTGCAGCCAAAGGAAATACCAGGGCTCTGATCCCAGCTGTTTTGAATACTTCAGGAAGTGACCCGTCGAAACCCATATCCATTCCTACCAGAAATACCATCATGTAGAGCGCATAGGTTACGAAGGTACCCGATACTGTCGACGCCGTAGTGAAACTAAACACTTCAAACCTGAGCACCAACAGGTACCCGAGAGCAAAGCCAATTATCACCGCCACAAGATATCTGACTGTAGACTTGGACAACAGTTTTGCCTTAGGCTTTCGTTCACCGGAAGGATCCTCCGAAGCCCCTTCAGAACCGGCTGTCTTAGGATCTCCTTTTCTGAAAGCATACCTGTCATAACCCATGAGCCTTCGCACCAATGACATCACAGCTATGCATATGGCGAGCGAAATTACGGCCATAATAAGAGACTGGATGCCAATTGTGCCGATATTATCCACTACCTCTTTATTCTCACCTATCCTGAATCCCATGGTGAAAATCAAAGCCGTTACGATCATAGGCAGGAAACTGCCTATCCACGTGAATCTATTCTTTTGTGAAGAGAGAAAGGCAGCTATAAGATAACCTATAGCTGCGATTCCCAAATACATTATTGCTATCTTCATTATACTTAAGAATTAAAGAAAAGTCCGTACCCTCTCTCATAACGGATCTCATCCGTGAAGGTCTTCGTCTTTGAATCAAATACGGGAATGTTCACAGGTAGCGTGCCCTGGGGTTCAAATACGCCGAACACCACTTCTACGCCTGCAGTGATATTAGGCCCGCAAGCGTTCTCATCTTCCAGAACATTTCCGTCCAGAAGCTGTTCTGTAACGTCGAGAGAGGATCCTTTGCAGCCGTATACTGCAAGCACAGCATCAGCAGACGGATACAGCTGTACGTCATAAGGCTTGTCTACAGAAAGAACCACCGAAGTCTTGCCTTTAGACTTACAATATTTAGTGATAGCTTTAGGCCCTAAAGACGTCCACTTTCCCAAAGACATGCTTTCAGGTCCTGTGACCTCTGAATTGATTATCACCAGATCCGCCCAGTCGATGTTTCGCTTAAGCTTGCTGCCGTCTTTTACTTTATAATCAGTAGGTGAATATCTATAGACCCTGACCTTTGCTTTCTCAGAAAGCTTCCCTTCCTCTTTAGCTCTGTTAACGCCCATTACCATCTGAGCGCGCTCATTATCGTAAGGACAGAGCAGGAGCACCTTGGAAGCAGATGTAGCTTTAGTCGGAAGAGCTGACTTTTTATTCTTGACCAAAGTTACCGCCTCGGCTGCCATTTCTCTTTCCAATTTATGGTTTTCATCACTTCCTACCGCAGCAAGGGCTTTCTTGACGGTATATTTAGAAGCCTTATAGTCGAGGATGCCTTTTTTCTCCTTAAGAGTCAGTATCCTGGTGACAGCTTCGTCGATCCTGGCCTCTGTGATGTCGCCGTTTTTAACGGCTTTTTTGATGTACTTGATGATGCCATCAAGTTCTGAGCGAAGTTCTTTCTTGTTATGGATACCGGTCACAGGCATGCAAATAATATCCGCGCCAGCTTTCAAAGCTTCCAGAGTCGATTGCCTTGCAGTAAAATTATCTGCAACACCCTTCATGTTCATAGCGTCAGTCACAACTACACCCTGGAACCCCATGTCCTTCCTTAAGATATCCGTCAGGAATTTCTTTGATAATGTGGCAGGTCTGCTTTCTTTTTTACCGGTCTTTTCGGAATAGATCTTCGAACTGTCTACCTTTGGATAGAGGATATGGGCAGTCATTATCATATCAATGCCCTTTTTTATCGCTATCTTATAAGGTTTGAGCTCAGTTTTCTTAAGCTTGGCATAGTTCTTCTTAACTATGGGAAGTCCATAGTGAGAGTCCGTCGACGTATCTCCATGTCCGGGGAAATGTTTAGCACAGCCGATGATATTATATTCATCAAGTCCGCTGATAAATGCGCTTCCATACTCCCCTACCATATCCGCATCATCGCTGAATGCTCTCAGACCGATGACAGTATTGTTTGGTTCGTTATTCACGTCGATCACAGGTGCCAAAGTGGTGTTTATGCCCACCGAACTGAGTTCACGTCCGATTATCTCGCCTGCAGTCTTAGCATAGGCGGGATCCCCTGTGGCTCCAAGAGCCATATTCCCGGGAAGAGCCGTGCCGCTCCCAAGCCTGTAAACTATTCCACCTTCCTGATCGGTGGCGATAAGCATCGGAAGACCGCCGTTTCTCATAGCGGCTTTCTGCATTGCCTTGGTGAGTTTCACTGTAGCATCAGTCTTCTTTATGTTATTTGCAAACAGTATGACTGACCCGAACTGATAATCCGCAATGATATCAGCAACGTCAGATTTCAGCGCAGTCATATCCTGAGGCGTACCTTTTTTGTCATTCCACATACGGAAATCCATCATCAGACATTGGGTGATCTTCTGTTTAAGGCTCATGTTCTGAACGATCTTTTCCACTGACCCTAAGTCGCGAAGGTCAGTGTCATTGCTTCCGGCATAAGCTGCCGCAGGGATCACCGATACGATAAGCACGAAGCATAGCAATATAGATAGTAGTTTCTTAGTGCATCTCATGTGGTTCTCCTTTAGAAAGACTGAATATATCTTCCGATAAAGTCAAATACTCTCTCATAGTACACATCCGGATCTTTATAGCAACTCTGTGCATGGCCTGCACCTTCAACGACCATGATCTCTTTATCCTCCGGGGCTGCTGCGCAGGCATCATAAAGCGCCTCTGCAGATTCCACAGGTACGATCCTGTCCTTATCCCCCTGGATGAAGAAGGTCGGAATGCAGCCTTTTTTCACCTCTTCAATAGCAGAGGCTTTTTTAAGATCATAACCACCTCGGATATTGAGCCATATCCTGGCGCCGCTGACAAAGCCCAGATCAGGCACGCTGAACCAGTCCTTGAGCTGCTTTCTGAACATGCTCATTGCATCCGTATAAGCGCAGTCTGATATTATGCACTTTACGCTCTCTGGCATGTTAGTTCCTGTCAGCATCAAGGCACATGAGGCTCCCATGGACTCACCATGGACGACTATCTCTGCATCGGGATAGCTCGCCAATATATTATTGATCCAAAGGATCACGTCATGTCTGTCCGTCCAGCCCATGCCGATATAGTCCCCGTCAGACTCGCCCTGGCATCTCAGATCCGGCACCAGTACGTTAAAGCCCTGCCCAAAATATTTTGCAGCAAAGTGATACATCTCTTCCTTCCAACCGGTATAACCGTGGAGGAGCACCACCCATGGCCTGCCCTCAGGATCGTCATGCTTGAATACGGCAGCGATCAGGTCATAACCGTCATATGACGTAGTCTTCACCTTCCTGAGTTCGACCTGCTCCAGAAAAGCCTTGGTCTCTTCCCTTGCAAGCCTGGTGTTTTCCGTGATCTCATCTGTCCTGACCATCTCGGAATAGCTTTGCTCGGTCACGCGGTCGAAGGCTTCGAGCTTCTTCATGAAATCCGGAACCAAAGCAGCGCTCACCATGATATTCACGGCTACGTTGTAGAGAATGAAGATGGCTGCCGCTGCTATTATTAAAATTTTGGTCCGGAGCTTAATGGTCTTCATTATAAAATTACTTTTGATTTATTTTGTTTTTATCTTCTTAACTTTACTCCATCCGGAATAATAGCGAGTGCCATCAACGACCTTATAGGTGCGCACCTTGCAATAATAGGTTTTCTTCCTCAGCAGGTTCTTAATGGTCGTGGAATTCTTCCTATAACCCTTGAAGGTGATCGTCTTTTGGTTTTTGGTGAACTTGGAGTCGGTAGCTATCATGACTTGATAGCCGCTTATCCTGCTTTCACTCATCTTCAGGGACTGACGGTACCACTTGACGGCCAACCTTGCCTTGCTCCCGGTTCTTCCGGATGACAGATTGGTAATGTAACTTCCTTTGGGAACTATTTTGAATTTTTTGGTGATCGTAGGAGAATTCTTAAAGTGTTCCAGACCGCTTATGATCATTTTTGCCTGGCCCACATTCTTGTTTTTCTTATAGGTGACTTTATAATCTTCATTTTCTACAAGAGTGCGGTATTCTCCTTGAGTTGTCATGATCTTAATAGTCAGATTCTGCTTAACGGCCTTGCCGGTGTATGTCTTGCTTTTCTTGAATCCTGTGATCTCAGCATCAGTGAGCCAGTTGGATAAAGGTACATCCATGTCAGACTCATCCGAATAATCTCCTTCATCATCAGGATCATAAGTCTCCATTTCGTTACCATTTTCATCCAGCGGGACAAACTTGATAGCTACTTTATTACTATCCTTATATACAGCACCGACAACTATATAGTATTTGCCACCACTCACAACATACTCTCTATAGTCAGCATCTGCGGTATCACTATTGACCAATTCGCCTTCACCGACAATCACATTTTCATAATTGACCGCATTCTCTTCAGAGTCATACATCTCTACCCAAAAGTAATCATTTGAGTCATTACCGTAATCTTCATAAATATACATACGGTATCTGCCCTCTGATAAGTTAGCAATATAGTAGGACTCAATACCGTCTCCGAAGGTAATATCCTTCTTAACAAGTACACTGATCATTTCTGCATTATCAAAGGATCTCACGGTGTCATATGAGTTGATTGGGTCATCTGCAAAAGCATTGACTGGTGAAAAAGTCAAGGTCAAGCAAAGGACAAAAAACAGGAGAAGTAATTTTTTACACTTAAAGTTGCCTTTTAACATCACTGTCACCTCCATCTTTAGTAGTTCTTCAGAGATTTAAGGGATTTATTTAGTTTTAACCTTCACCGGTGTGACTTTTATCTCACCGACATAGGTCTTTCCTTTATAGGTCTTGATCGGTCTCACCTGAAGATAATAGGTCCTGCCGGCTTTGAGCTTGTCGATCTTGCCGGAGAGCTTCGAGGAGCCTTTGATATTCAAAGTACTCTTACCGGACATGCTCTTCTTTGTTGAGTAGAAGATCTGGTATCCGGTAGCACCCTTGGCCTTGGTAAGCTTATAGGAAATAGCTTTCTTTGCGCTGGTGAACTTATATTTAGTCTTGCTCATCAGTCTGTATGTTACAGTTGAGTATTTACCTTTTCTCCAGGTCCCTTTATCATTCTTGAATGCGATGACTTTAAACTGATAGATTCCTCCTGATTTCAGGTTCTTGACGGTATACTTGTTCTTACCTCCTGTCCATTTATAGGTCCATTTAGAGGCGCTTGCCTTCCTGTATGCGACTCTGTAGTTAGTTGCTCCTTTGACCTTAGTGAAGCTTATCGTAACTTTGTTCTTAGAAGCATTCACCACTGTCTTAAAGTTCTTGATCTTTCCAACTTTAGAAGAATACTTGGCCTTAGCAAGCTCTTTAGAAGTCGGTGTTTTCCTCAAGATCTTATATGTTACTGAATCCGAGCCGGTGTACTGTCCCAGATATTTGATATTTATCTTGTAGGTCCCGACTTTCTTGCTGTTGGGGATAGTGATGGTATAATCAGTATCCTGCACAAGCCTATGATTGCCATCCCTGATTATCACTTCCGGATGCTGAACAGTACCATCGTAGAAGAAATATTTCTCATCAAGAACTATCTCCAGATTTTCTGCGTTTTTAGGAACTATATTATATGTGGACGTGATCTCTCCCTTGTAGCCTCCCATAAAGTTAGCTGTTACTGTATATTGACCAACTTCAGAGGACATTCTGTCGGAGTACTCCAGATCATAATCAGTGCCTTCCTTAAGATATGTCGATCCTAATTTAACCTTGACGGTAGGTATCTGAGCCTTCACGTTATATACAAAGGACTGGCTGCTCAGTTCCATAACTGCAGTTTCAGAAAGATCCGCAGCACTGATCCTGTATGTTACTATAGATACTCCATCATAATTGCCCTTAAAATAAATAGTTGCTTTGTAGCCTTTACCAACTACGATGCTGTATGGATCGGACCATGTGATATCGTAATCCCAATCTACTGCGAGTTTCCTATCGCCGTCCATGATCGTTATCACAGGTCTCTGCGGCCTGCCATTATATGGAAGATTATCTGATGACAGGGTTATTTTTGCTGTTTCGTCTACTTTCTTAGGAAGGATAACATATCTGAAGTTGAAAGGACCTTCGGACGCATATTCACCCTTCATGGTAACTTTTACAGAATAATCACCGGTGTCCTTACTGGAGGCATCAGACCAGACTACATCATAATCCTTACCTTCAGTCAGAGGATCATCGAGTTCAGTTGCTATGATCTGAGGTCTCTGGATCTCCCCGTTATATATGAAAGACTTATCCGAAATATTCACTTCAAGAAGAGAACCTATCTTGATGACCTTATATTGGTCGACTACGTACTGATCGGCTCCTTCAGTATGGAAAAGAACTATGGTGTAGTAGCCTTCCTTCAAATCAGCATAATTACCTTCTGTGATATCCACGTCAGTCTCGTCTCCGTCGAGATAGTGATAATACAGATACTTTTTGCCATACTCGAAGTCATAGGATTCGTCGAACTGCCCTTTATATATGGCTACCCAAGGACCGGCAAGGTTGCTGGAAGCACTGACTTTTACAGGATTGCCCGGAAGTATTATCCTGTCGACTGCAAGTGAAGTCCTCTCGTTAGGATCCTTGACTATGATATACTTCACAGCTGCAGCCGTAGAGTTATTTACATCATCAGCAGTGGATAAAGTGATCTTATATCTTCCTGATGGTAAAGCACCGGTGAGTTCTGTTATATCATACTCATTACCCTTATTCTGCGGATAACCGCTGTTAGAAGGATATTCGTCAATATAGTAAAAACTGATCGATGCGTTATCATTTCCGAGAGTATAGATACCTACCCAGCAATCAAAGCCGTCAGGCTTCTCTGTGCTTACGATCACCGGTTCTCCGGACATATACGTGTCTTTATCGGTGCTGAGCTTATATCCGGCTTTCGTTATAGTCACATAGACAGTGGCTTGAGCCTTATATCCGTCATTTGCAACAACGGAAACAGCATATTCTCCTGCAGGCAAAGACTTGCCTCCGGTAATATCAAAGCCTTTCGCTACGTCGGACACATACTCCCAGTACATATTCTGCCTCGGGGTAGCGCCCTTAGGATAGATGGCTACCCAGGCAGCATCATCGGTAAAAGGCGATGTGGCAAAAGTCTTTATGGCCTCACCTGATCTGTACTCAGTTTTCTCTGTCGATACTGCATAAGTGCCGCTGGAGGCAACGTTATCATAGTGAGTCTCTCCCTCTTCAGGAACAGTTCCTGCAGGGGCTTCGTCACCGCACCTGTCGCAAATAACGGTCGTCCCATCGCTGTCATATGCCCAGTGATGTTTGTTTCCTCTGACGCAGGTGGTCTTAACCAGCAGAAGTGAAGAACTTACCGGTCTGGGACGATAAATGCCGTCGTAATCGTCATTGTCTCCCCCGGCATCAAGTAGTTCGCTCTTTACTGAAATGTCTTCACCACTTCGTCTGGTCATCAATGTAGTAGATCTCCCACCATCCAGATTATGCGCTACTTTGAAATCTGATGCCACAAGAAGATCAGCCAGATCATACAAACTGATTCCATATGAAGAAGTGCTCTTTGAAATTGAGATCAACACTACACTTCCATCGGTTTTAACACCAATAGCGGATCTTGCCTGAAGATCATTTTCAGATGAAAGAACATCCGCATTACCTGATTTAACGATCGATCCCCAAGTTCCTATAACATCATCATAAGATGCTAATCCAGTAGGTTCCGTGAATCTATATACGCCGTCGCTTGTTTCCGCAAAAATACCATTATCCCCTGAAGCTGCACATAAGACGTTCCCTTCTATTTTTAGTTTCCCTTTAGGTCCACTATTGGAGCCCATGTCTCCATTTATTGCGGCAATTACTTCTCCTTTAGGATCAGCTATTTTGGAGTACGATGATACTTGATCCGGTAACGTCATTAATTTCCCGCCCCAATTCTCCAACCAGCTGGCTGTAGCACTTTTCCTTGTTGTAGCAGTGCTTCCTTCAGTATAATATCCTCCTACGGATGGCACCAGAAGAGTTCTGCTGTCTTTATCTATCTTGACCGCATAAGCAGATATTTCGCTTCCTTTTTCTATGTTATACGTTGTTCCATTATATGTGTAACTGAAATCCTTAGTATATCTCAATTTGATATTGTATTCATTGACTCCGTCTTCTATAGGCCAGGATTCCTGACTTACGACTTCTATCTTGGAACTGTCAGAGAATACATCATCATTTGCAGCAAAAGCATGTCCCGGGATAAGAAATATTGCCAGAACTGCTGCAAATATCAATAATAATTTGATGTGTTTCGAGATCTTCATATCAAACACCTCAGGTAATTGCCGGGCACAGGCAGATCCCATGCCCGGCTTAATAAAAAGTGCAAATATTTTTGGCTAAAGTTTATTATTTAGCAGTCTTCTTGGTCTTTACCTTTGACCATGCGGAATAATAGTTTGCTCCGCTTATTGTAGTGTATGTTCTTACCTTTACGTAATATTTCTTGTTAGCTTTAAGTCCTGTGATCTTCTTTGATACCTTCTTATAGTCTTTCACTGTGACCTTCTTAGTGGTCTTCTTGGTGAATTTACTTGAGGTAGATACCCAGATCTGATATCCGGTGATCCTCTTCTTTGCCATCTTGGTAGCTTGCTTGTTCCACTTAACAGTGAGTGCCCTCTTACCTGCTACCACAGACTTAATAGAAGTTCCCTTAGGATTGATCTTGAAGTATACTGTCTTGGAACCACTGTAGTTGTTCTTAAGAGTTACTTTTACGCTGTACTTGCCTACGTTCTTTCTTCCGGTCGCATACTTAACAGTGTAATCAGCAGTTGTGAGTTTGGTATCGCCTACTTTGACTGTAACAGAAGGTCTCTTGACCTTGGTGCTGTATACGAAAGCATCCTTCTTAAGAGTAACCGTAGGAGTTGCTTTCTTAACGGTAATAGTAACTGTTGCCTGAGGAGCGATGATAGGACAATCTGCGGTCTTCTGCTCATATGTAGCCCAGTCTGTTACTGTTCCGGGCGTTGTTCCTTCAGCTGTTACCACATATGTTCCTTTCTGATCCATAGTAAATGTTACTTTACCATCTTTATCAGTTGTTCCGAGTTCTTTACCATCTGCAGTCTTAACTGTGACTCCTGCGATAGGAACATCTTTCTTCTCATCTTCAGTGTATGCCATTCCAAGATGTCCCTTAAGAGTAAGAGTTACTTCGTCGCCTACGGCTGCTGTAGCTGTGCCGTTCTCGAAATATGTATACCAGTCAGCATAATATGTATTATCCTTGTTGGCTGAAGCTACCAGATAGTCGCCTTCTTTGACTGTGTCATAGGTAACGCCGGTTGCTATACCTGCATTGTTAATGAAGAACA
>JAEEGL012227224.1_pt1 | contig 16953 bp, 12 predicted proteins | sample 9134231 | NCBI WGS metagenome assembly JAEEGL01 (sample SAMN16246548, study PRJNA631951) | gut metagenome | biome: gut microbiome; feature: rumen; material: fiber-attached | host: Bos | place: Iran: Karaj | collected 2018-10
CGAACCCCTGACCTCCAGCGTGACAGGCTGGCATTCTAACCAACTGAACTACCGGGCCGCGTCTTGGTGGGAACAACAGGGCTCGAACCTGTGACCCTTTGCTTGTAAGGCAAATGCTCTCCCAGCTGAGCTATGCTCCCCTACGCAACTTACGCGCGAAAAGTATTATAAACGAAAGCCTTCCTTCTGTCAACGATTATTTTCGGGAAATGCAAAACTTTTTTTGTCTGCGGCGCGTGACAAAAAACGCCGGAAGCGCAAAACGAGACTTGCGGCGATCCGCTCCCTGCATTATAATAGGAGCAACAAGTTCGCATCGCGCAATAAGGAGGCAATCATGGCAACGCTGCTTTCGGAACCTTCCCGTACGTTCAACGAATATCTGCTGATCCCCGGCTATTCTTCCTCGGAATGCATTCCGCAGAACGTCAGTCTCAGAACGCCGCTGGTGAAATACCGCCGCGGCGAAGAGCCGGCGATCTCCCTGAACGTTCCGATGGTCTCCGCGATCATGCAGGCGGTCTCCGACGACCATATGGCCGTCGCGCTTGCGCGCGAGGGTGGCATCAGCTTCATCTACGGCTCGCAGACGGTCGAGAACGAGGCGGCGATGGTCAAGCGCGCAAAGGACTACAAGGCGGGCTTCGTGAGAAGCGACTCGAACCTTCGTCCGGACATGACGCTTGCCGACGTCATCGCGCTCAAGGAGCGCACCGGGCATTCCACGATGGCGGTCACCGAGGACGGCACGCCGGAGGGAAAGCTCGTCGGCATGGTCACGAGCCGCGACTACCGCGTTTCGCGCATGGCGCCGGACACGCGCGTGGAGACCTTCATGACGCCGATGGACAAGCTGATCTGCGCGCCGGAGGGAACGACGCTTCGCGAGGCGAACGACATGATCTGGGATCACAAACTCAATACGCTGCCGATCGTCTCCGCCGACGGAAAGCTCTGCTATTTCGTTTTCCGCAAGGACTACGATTCGCACAAGCAGAACCGCGACGAGCTGCTGGACGCGCACAAGCGCTACGCGGTCGGCGCGGGCATCAACACGCGCGACTATGAAACGCGCGTTCCCGCGCTCGTCGAAGCCGGCGCGGACGTGCTGTGCATCGACTCGTCCGAGGGCTTTTCGGAGTGGCAGGCGAGAACGCTGGCATGGATCCGCGCGCGCTACGGCGAAACGGTCAAAGTCGGCGCGGGCAACGTCGTTGACGCGGAGGGCTTCCGCTTCCTCGCGGAGGCGGGCGCGGACTTCGTGAAGGTCGGCATCGGCGGCGGCTCCATCTGCATCACGCGCGAAACGAAGGGCATCGGCCGCGGCCAGGCGACGGCGCTGATCGACGTGTGCAAAGCGCGCGACGCGTACTTTGAGGAAACGGGGATCTACGTGCCCGTCTGCTCCGACGGCGGCATCGTGTACGATCACCACATCACGCTCGCGCTCGCGATGGGCGCGGATTTCATCATGCTCGGCCGATACTTCGCGCGTTTCGACGAAAGCCCGTCGCGCAAGGTCAATCTGAACGGAACCTACTATAAGGAATACTGGGGCGAGGGCTCCGCCCGCGCGCGCAACTGGCAGCGGTACGATCTCGGCGGCGACAAAAAGCTTTCGTTTGAGGAAGGCGTCGACTCCTACGTGCCGTACGCCGGATCGCTCGCCGACAACGTCGCGCTGACACTCTCGAAGGTCAGATCCACGATGTGCAACTGCGGCGCGCTGACGATCCCCGAATTTCAGAAAAAAGCGAAGCTCACGCTCGTCTCCGCGACGAGCATCGTCGAGGGCGGCGCGCACGACGTCATCCGCAAGGACACGAGCCGCAGCTTCCCGTCGTAATCCGAATCAGAAAAAACACCCGGGTTTCCGGGTGTTTTTTGCTGATGCCGGTCAGAGGATCTCTTCGACGGCCTTTCTGACGTCCGCCATATCGACGGTCGGCTCAAACCGCGCGACGACGGTTCCTTCGCGGTCGACGAGGAACTTCGTGAAGTTCCACTTGATATACGCCTTGTCGCCGAACTGCTTGTTGTTCATCTTCGCGAACTTTTCGAGCATGGCGTTCTTGATCCCCTTGCCGAAGCCTTCGAACGGCTTTTCTTCCGCAAGATACGCGAACAGCGGATCGGCGGTCTCGCCGTTGACGTCAATCTTTTTGAACTGCGGAAAATCCGTTCCGAACTTCAGCGTGCAGAACGAATGGATCTCGTCCTCGCTGCCGGGCGCCTGGTTTGCAAACTGGTTGCAGGGGAAGTCGAGGATCTCGAATCCCTTGTCTTTGAATTCCCTGTACATCGCCTCGAGCGGCTCGTAATGCGGCGTAAATCCGCAGCCCGTCGCCGTGTTGACGATCAGAAGCACTTTGCCTTTGTATTCGGAAAGCGCCGCGTCGTTTCCTTTTCTGTCCTTCACCGTGAAATCATAGACGTTCATTTTTCTCAATTCCTTTCGCGATAACGACCGTTCTTTTTCCGATCACGCGCCGTTTTAAACAGTATACCATACGGAGCCGGCGCTGTCACGCTCGAATTTCTGCGTATCCGGGCTTTTCTCCTTGCGAACGGTGCGGACTTCGGCTATACTGGATCCGACGGGACCCGGCGCAGAAGCGCGGCGGTCCGGAAAGGAAACGATATGAAGATCCTGGTACTGAACGGCAGTCCCAAGCGGGACGCAAGCGATACGATGCACCTCACGCGCGCGTTTCTCGAAGGCATGAAGAATGCGGGGGAGCAGGAGATCACGACGGTCCACGCCGTCGACAAACACATCGAATACTGCACCGGATGTTTTTCCTGCATGCGCAACGGCGGTACGTGCGTGCTCGACGACGATATGCGTGAGATTCTCGGGGAGATTCTAAACAGCGACGTACTGCTTTTCAATTTTCCGCTGTACTGCTACGGCATGCCCGCGCCGCTGAAGGCGCTGGTCGACCGGATCCTGCCGCTGAGTTCGATGCGGATGGAAAAGATCGGCGAACGCTATGAACACGTCGGGCAGGCGGATTTCTCGCATCTCCGCTACGTCATGATCTGCGGCTGCGGCTTCCCGAACAGCAAACACAATTTCGAGCCGGCGATCACGCAGTTTGAACTGCTGTTCCCGGACGGGCATACGATCCTCACCGTACCGGAAAGTCCGATGTTCAGCGTGCCGGAGGCGAGGGAGGTCACGGAGCCGCGCCTTGCGCTCGTGCGCGAGGCGGGCAGGGTCTTTGCCGAAACGGGCACGGTCCCCGACGCATTGATCGAAGCGATCGGCACGCCGATGATTCCCGAGGAGGTTTATGCCGGCATTGTCAACGGCACGATGCAGTAACGGATCTCTTTTACACAAGCGACGAAGGCGTCGAACGCGCCCGCGCGCCGATGACGGCGCGGCCGGGGAAGCGCTTTGCCGCGGCGGGACCGACCCGTATGACAAGGAGGAGCCATGATCGTTTTGCGCGATATGATCGAATCGGATATCGAGGACTACGTGCGCTGGTTCACGACGGAGATCGAATGGTCGGACTGGGACGCGCCGTGGGAACCGGTCGATTCGACCGAAGAGGCGGAACGGGAAAGCTGGACGGCGTACTGCGGATCCGTCAAAGACCTTCCACCCGAAACGCCGCGGCAGAAGTTCGAGATCGAGCTGGACGGCAGGCATGTCGGCTGGGTCAGCCGCTATTATGACCTCGATTACGTTGAAAATCCAGAGAAGATCCCCGCCGTCGGCATCGACATTCCGGAGCAAAATGCGCGCGGTTCGGGCGCGGGCACGGAAGCGCTCCGGCAGTTCATCGACTATCTCAAGGCGCACGGCGCGCGCCGCGTGTTCACGCAGACCTGGTCCGGAAACGTTCGTATGCTGCGCGTTGCGGAAAAGCTCGGCTTCGTTCCGTACGCCTGCGCGAAGGATCTTCGCACGGTCCGCGGGCGGAAGTACGACGCGCTGACGCTCAAGCTGGACCTGTTTCCGGAGGAGCGCATGGAGACCGAACGGCTGATCCTCGACCGGATCGAAGAAACCGACAAAGCGGACTATTTCCGCAACATCTCACACGACAAAAAGGTCCTCGAAACCTTTGTCTGCCGCTATGCGGAATCGCTCGACACCTTCGATTTTTCCGCTTATCTCGGACGCGACGATCTGTTTGCGATCCGCCTGAAAGAGACCGGAAAGCTCATCGGCATCATCCTGTATTTTGACGAGGCGGACGGCGCGTGCGAGATCGGCTACGGGATCGGCTCGGCGTACTGGGGCAGAGGATACGTGACCGAGGCGGTCAAACGGTTTCTTTCGTATCTGTTTGACGAAAAGGGCATGCGGCGCGTGTGCGCCTCGTACTTCACGGGCAACGATGCGTCGCGCCGCGTGATGGAGAAGTGCGGCATGACGTTCGAACGTTTTTCCGAACGGGAGCTCGAATACCTCGGCGAGATGCGCGATCTCACCTATTACGCGATCGACGCGGACGCGTTCCGCGCATAAGCAAAAAAACAAAACGCCGCAGACGCGGCGTTTTTTTGATTCATCGGACCGGCTGCGGATCCTCCGGCTTCGGCGGTTCCATGGGCGGTTCCTCCGGCTTCGGCGGTTCCGCAGGAATCTCTTCCGGCTTTTCTTCGGCGGATCCCGGATCGGAAAGCAGCGTGAAATACCGCTTGTGCGCGCGCTCGTACGCGGCGTTGAACGATTCGTCGCCGCCGGCGTGGAGCCGCTCGAAGTACAGATGCTCGTGATCGGCGAGCTCGGGGTGAACGCGGACGACGGTCGCGACGCCGACGTTCGAGCAGACGTCGCCGATGCGGCGGAACTCGACCATCAGATCGGTGAACGTCGTGTCGGCATAGGAATTGCACTCGCCGGTGCTCATGCGCTTCAGGTGATTCTTCCGCAGCACGGCGATGAGATCGCCCGCGACCTGCACGAGCGGTTCGATCCTTGCCGCGGCCTCGACGTCGCGCCTTTTGAAGGTCTGTTCCGTTTCGTCGAGGATCTGCATCAGCGCGCTTTCGAGGACCGCGAGCTCCGAGAGCGCGGCCGCGGAGAACGCCGTACCGTTCTTCTTCATGGATTCGGCGTACGCCGCGACGTTGACCGCGTGGTCGCCGAGACGCTCGAATTCCGAGTTGACCTTGTAGTACTGGTTCAGGATCGCGACGTGGTTTTCGATCTGCAGATGCGGCAGGAACTCCACCATATAGCGGCTCACGCAGTCGGTGATGCGGTCGATCTCGTTTTCGTCCGCGAGCAGCGTCTTGTGCACGGCGGGATCGTATTTGCGGATCAGGCCGAAGGCGCGTTCGATGTTCGTGCGCGCGGCGGAATAGCTCGCAAGCAGCGTGTTGTAGCAGCTATGCAGCGCGAGCGCCGGGGTATTGAAGAAGACGGGATTCAGCGCGTCGGTCACGGCCTTGAACCGGCTTTCCTTCGCGGGCTTGTCCTTCACGATCTTTTTGCCGAGCGTTTCAAAGAGTCCGAGCATCGGAAGCATCGCGAGCGCGCACACGAGGTTGAAGATCGAGTTCGTGTTCGCGATCATACCGGAGTTCACGGGCGCGTTCCACAGATCGTCCAGAAGCCCGAGCTGATGCACGACCGTTACGCCGAGAAGCACCAGGATCGATTTGCCGAGATTGTACAGGATGTTGATGATGCCGACGCGGCGCGCGTCGCCCTTCGAGCCGATGGAGATGACGATGGCGGTGGTCACGCAGTCGCCCAGATAGATACCGACGATGACCGGATAGATCGACTTGAACGTCAGCATCCCGGTCGAGGAAAACGTCTGCAGGATACCGACGGCGGCGGAGGAGCTTTGCAGCGTGAACGCGACGCCCGCGCCGGTGACGTAGCCCAGGAGCGGGCTCTTGTCGAGCCCCAGGAACAATCCGTCGAACACGCCGGATTCCTTGAGCGCGGAGACCGCGCCCGTCATGTTGAGCAGGCCCGAGAACAGGATGCCGAAGCCGATCGCGATGTTGCCGACGGAGCGCGCGTTTTTGAAAAAGTTCGCCATGATCAGCACGATGCCGACGATCAGCGCGATCGGAGCGAGCGTGGACGGCTGGAAGAACCGCAGCACGGACGAGCCGGAGGCGTTGATGTCGAGCAGACGGATGATCTGACCGGTGACGGTCGTGCCGACGTTTGCGCCGACGATGATGCCGAGCGACTGGTGCAGCGTCAGGATCCCCGCGCCGACGAGACCCGCCGTGATCACGATCGTGGCGGTCGACGACTGAATGAGCGCGGTGACCAGAAGCCCGAGCACGAACGCCGTCAGGGGGTTGTTCGTCACCCTGCTCATCGCTTTTTTCAGCGTGCCGGAGGAATTTTCTTTCAGGGAGTCGCCCATGAGCCGCATGCCGTACAGGAACATGGCAAGACCGCCCAGAAGCGAGATCACGTTAAAAACGTCCATACAACGACCTCATAATCGGTAGAATCGCAGATAATCCAACAAATATACCATACCACGGGAGAACGCGATCCGTCAAGAAACCGGCGCGCCGCGTTTTCGGTCTTTACGATTCGCCGTTTTTCTGCTACAATCGACAATGAAATCAAACAGGAAAGGATCCCGCGCAAGCGGACCGGACGACGACCCATGCGGAAACGCGCATTCGCTTTTTTACTGATCATACTCATGCTTGCCTCGCCGCTGCTTCCCGCGTTTGCGGAAGAACCGGACGAGGACGACCGCGCCGTGCAGCTGGACGTCGAGCAGTTCGGCGTCTATGCCGAGGTCGAGCGCGACGCGGATCTCGAGCCCGTTTCGGTCAACGGTTATCCGGTCCGGAAGGTGCTGGCGGGGCTCAACGTCCGTTCGGTTGAGGAAGCGTACCGGTTCGAGATCTACTTTGTCGACTATCCGTTCTATCGTACGGCAGCCGAGTACGACGGCAACCTTGCCGTCATGTCGCTCGCGATGGCGCTGTCGGCAAACCGCGCGCGCAACCTCAAGGACGATCCGGATGAGGACTTCGATCCGTCGCTGCATCTGGAGCGGTATCTGTCCGACGCGGGCTTCGAAAACATCCGGAAGGACGATTATTCCAAGGAGACCAGCATGTACACCATCTCCACCGCCATGGGCGCGCGGAGAATGGAGCAGCCGGGCGAAGAGCCGTTCACGCTGATCGCGATCGGCGTCTGCGGCGGCGGCTATAAAAACGAATGGCAGTCGAACATGACGCCGGGCGACGGCCCGTATCACGAGGGCTTCCTGTCCGCGGCGAATCTCGTCATCGACCGCCTTGCGGGCTATCTGATGACGAACGGCATCGAGGGACGCGTCAAGGTCTGGATCTCCGGCTTCAGCCGCGCGGCCGCCGTTTCGAATCTCGTCGCGGGGCTTCTCGTCCGCAACGGCATGCTGAACAACGAGGACGTTTACGCATACACGTTCGCCACGCCCGCCGCGGTGCTCGAGCCGCCGGAGACCGGATACGAAAACATCCACAACATCCTGAACCCGATGGACCTCGTGCCGCAGGTCATGCCCGCCGACTGGGGCTTCGGCCGCTTCGGCGAAGACCTGTTCATCCCGACCACGGAGTTCTCCTCGATCGGCGAAAGCTTCACGGCGTACCGCGCCGCGATCGCGCGCGAACAATTCGGCGTGGAGGCGAACTACAGTCCGGCGCTGAACTTCCGCATGCGTCTGCTGCTGTCCATGGTGCTCGACGTTGCCGAAAGCCGCGAGGCGTACAACGCGCGCATGCAGCCGGCGGTGGTCGGTCTGATGCGGAACAAGAACGCCTCCTACCTGCTTTCGACCGCGCGCGATCTGCTTCTGACCATGACCGGAAGCGATCGGGAAGGGCGGAGGAATCTCGACGAACTGATCGATTACGTGGTGCGCGTCTTCGGCAACGCGCTGACGCGGACGGAGCTCGACGCCGCAAACAGCAACAGCGGCGGCGCGGGATTGCGTCTGTTCAACGAGCACCGCGAGGATTCGTATCTTGCGAATATCAATCTGATCCGCAACGGGGTCTTTGAGGACGACCTCACGTTCACGTACGTGCTGATCCGCGGACCCGTCCGCGTGACGCTGACGAGCTCCGACGTGCCGGACGACCGGATCGTCCTGACCGATACGGGCGAGATCCTCTCGGACCGGTTCGTGCGGCATCTGACGGACGCCGACCGCGCGGACAGGCTGATCTTTGAGCTTCCGTATTATATGGAGCGAATCGGGAACACGAGCATCCTCGCCGTTCCGAACGACGCCGATTTTCTGATCACGTGGGAAACCGTAAAGAGCGGCACCGTCGAGGTGCGGCAGGCGACCTGCTCGGTCTTTGCCTCGGCGCGGTACGCCGGCGTGCAGTCCGCGTCCGTTTCGGTTCCGGTCGGCGCGACCGGCGTTGCGTTCCGCTCGGAAAACGGTCGGTCGATCCTGCCGGACGGCTTTACCGAAGCGGTCTTCGACGCGAACGACCTCGCGAAGTTCGCGGGCATCGCCTCGATCGGCGTCAACTGGCGCATCGCGCTCATGGTCCTCTGCGCGATCCTCGGGACCGTGCTGACGCTGCTCGTTTTCGGCGTCATGCACTCGTGGCGCAGCGACAAAAAACTCGGCGTGATCACCTGGCTCTGCCTCGGCGTCTTCTTCATTTCCATGATCGAGATCGAGGCGGCGTTCTGGTTCCTCGCCGACCGCGTGCTGTACCGTCTGATCTGGAAGGCGGTGATGGGCGCAACGCTCGTCGCGCTGTATTTCCGCCGCCGCGAACGGAGCGAACCGCTGAAGGTCAGCCTGTTCCCGGGACTTTTCACGGCGATCCTCGCCGATCTTCTGATCACGGTCAGCTTTCTCGGCGGCGCGGCGCTGTTCCTCGTCGCGCACGTGTTCCTGATCCTTGCGTTCCGGTTCCGGAAAAAGATGACCAAAAGCAGATGGGTGCAGTGGGGGATCATTTCCGCGGCGCTCGTCGCGCTGATCGTGGTCGTGTTCGTGCCGCAGAAGGGGCTCTACGCATGGGCGGCGGCGGTGTACGCGCCGGTCGTTCTCCTGATGCGCTGGGCGGGCGGCAGACAGACCACGCGCGTCCGGTTCGCGTCGCTGCTGTTCCTGCTTTCGGACGTGCTGCTCGCGGTCTATTTCGCGGTGCTGAGCGAGCCGGTCATTCATATCCTGTATATGATCCTGTTCTACGCCGCGCTTCTGATCATGGCGGTCGGCGGCGCCGAGGAAAAGCGGCCGGAACCGCTTTCCGACGCGGAGGAGCCGCTTCCTGAAACGGAAGCGGAGCAGCCGTCTCCGGACGAAGCGCTTCCCGAAGCGCAGCCGGAAAAGCGCCGCAGAGCGCGCGGAAAGAACCGGAAGAAAACGAAACGCAGACGGGCGAAAGCGGCGAAGACCGCCGAACCCGACGCACAGCGGAGGTGAAGCATGATCCCGTCTTTGATCCTGAATGCAGCGATCGTTCTGATCATGATCGGCTGCCTCGTCTGGGGACTGATCAAGGCAAGACCCAGACGCAGACTGTTTTACTATTTCACGACGCTTTCCAACGTGCTCTGCGCGATCGCGGCGCTCGCCGTCTGCATCACGCGGCTCTGCGGGGAGCTTCCGTTCTGGGCGCTGCTTCTGAAGTATGCCGGCACGGCGGCGGTGACGGTCACGATGCTGACGGTCCTGCTCTTTCTCGGTCCGGTCTCGAAGGACTGGAAGGGGCTTCTGTCCCGCGCGGAGCTGTTCCTGCATCTGATCAATCCGCTGCTCGCGCTCGTGTCGTTCCTGTTCTTTGAAAAGACCGCGATGCCCGCGTGGACGATCGCGGTCGGCACGGCGCCGGTCGTTCTGTACGCGATCCTGTACTGGTACAAGGTCATCCGCGCGCCCGAGCCGCGCCGCTGGGAGGATTTCTACGGCTTCAACGCCGGCGGCAAGTGGCCGCTGAGCATCGGCGCGATGCTTGCTGCCGCCGCGCTGATCGCGTTCGTGCTCTGGATCGTCTGAAAAACGAAAGCAAAAAAAGACGGGGGAAGGCCCCGTCTTTTCGTTTTGTCCGTTACCGCCGCGCTTCGAGCTCGAGCAGCTTTTCGGTCACGCGCCGGCAGTTTTCCGCGTCGCGGAAGGCGAAGAACCCGTCGATGCGCGCGCGGTACGCGTCCTTGAGCCGGCAGCCGTTTTCCATGTATTCGATCAGCCGGTCGACCGTCGCGCCGTATTCCGTTTCGACCTCGCCGAAGCCGTCGCGCGCGTAGTCGAAATAGCCCTTCACGTACACGTGCTCGCCGGAATAGAACGTCTCGCGGTCAAACTGCGCGTACACGACCGGTTTTCCGAGATACGCGAAGTCGAACGCGACCGAGGAATAGTCGGTCAGGATGAGATCGCTTTCCGCGAACACCTTCCGGTACGGCGTGTCGGCGGGCAGGATCGCGACCGCGTCGTTTTGCGTGAACAGCCCGACGTGCGGCTGCAGCATCGGATGCGGCAGGAACTGCAGGCGGTAACCGAGCCGCTTCGCCGCCGCGATCAGGCGTTCGTCGTTCAGGAGCGCGTCGTAAAAGCGGAAGAACGCGCTTTCCGGAAATCCCTTCCGGAGCGCGCGCGCGCCGGTGGACGGATCCGCGTCCGACGTGAGGCCCTGCCGCCAGGTCGGCATGATCGTGACCGTCCGCGTTTCACCGCGGTACAGCCGGTCGAACCGCGGCAGTCCGGTGAGCCAGATCGCCCCGTCCGCGTAGCCGTACGCGCAGTCGCGGATCGAATCCGCCTCGGCCTTCGCCGAGGTCACAAAGCCGGCGATGTTGCAGCGGAAGCGGTTCAGCCAGCCGGACAGGTCGTCCTTGATCACGCCGTGCTGCAGGAACACGAACGGGATGCGGTTTTCGATGTCGCGGTACGGCGCGTTCCACTTCGAGAACGGCGTGACGACGTCGCTGTCCGCGTGCGAGGAGATATTGAGATCCGAAAGCAGATACCGGAGCTTGTGCCGGAACGATTTCGCGGGCACGACGCGCCCGATCTTTTTCAGCGCGGCGAAGTCTTCCGATTGCCCGGAGACCGCGAAGTACAGCCGCGCGGGCTTCTTTTTCAGCGAGCGGAGGTACCGGAACAGCGCCTCGCCGTTGTCGCCGGCGCAGCGCGTACGGTCGGACAGCAGCCACACCGGCCGCCGCTGAAACGGCTTGCATACCGCGTACACGAGCCTTCCCGCGACCGCGTTGCGTCCGCCGGGGAGGTTCTTTTTCCAAAGCTCTTTCAAAAAACGCACTTCCCGCAGAAACCGTCCGCACTTTCGCCCGGCCAGCGTCAGCACGCCGTCCGCGAGCGTCAGCATGCGCGATCCGATCACGGCGTACGCGTGCACATACGTTTCGGACAGCGGGAAGAACTGCCCGCATTCCACCGCGGTCACCGGCGCTTCGTCCGAAGCGGTCCTGCGCAGGATCCGCATGACGAGCGGCGCTTTTCCGTCGGGCAGCGGCACGCGGAACGCGTAACGGAAGACCCTTGCCGCGGGCTCGTCGAGCAGGATCCGCGGCTGACGGAGATCCTCGCGCACGCCCTCGACGCGCGCGCCGTTCGCCTCGAGCACGTAATCGGGCGGCGTCGTTTCGCCGGGCAGCTGCAGCGCCGTGCATTCGAGCGTGACGGATTCGCCGCGCACGGTGAAGAACGCGAGATCCAGCGGTCCGCGGCACGCTTCGCGGTACGCCTCCGGCACGGTCCCGTGCTTCAGCGCAAGCGCAAAGCCGTTCTGATACGGCAGAAGCTCCGTCTGCGCCGCGATCACGTCGTCGTCCAGATACGAGTACGCCTCTTTGAGCAGCGCCTTGTACGACGCCTTTTCCTCCGCGCCGAACAGGGCGGAGGGGACGTGCTCGCGCATGCGCCACTGCAGGTCGTACGCGACCGTGTGCTGCACGAACGCCGGCACGGCGCCCTCGCGTTCGACGCACGCGCGGAGCGTATCGAGGGCGAAGCCTTTGAGATACGGATGGTACCACGCGGGCGACTGACCGGAGGTCTGGATCGCGCTCGCCTCGCCCTGCGAGCGGCGGCGGTAGAAATGCGTCGCGTCGGAAACGACGCCGAGCGTCTTTTTTCCGAGCAGGAGCGACTGCAGAAACTTTGCGTCCTCGGCGTACTTCAGGGTCTCGTCAAACCGCCTGCCCGAAAGCGCCGCCGCGCGCGCGAACGCGCTCGTCACCGCAAGCTGCGGATTTTTGGGCTCTTTTTGCAGATCGATCACGCGCGAGCCGCGGCCGTATTTGAAGTTCAGCAGATGCGGACCCTTCGCGCCGTCGAAAAACGTCATCGGCAGCGACACGACGTCCGTTTCGGGATGCGCCTCGAAGAACGCGAACACCTTCGAAAGCGCGTTTTCGGAAAGCAGGTCGTCCGCGTCCAGAAAGCTTACGTATTTGCCGCGAACGCGCGAAAGACCTTCGTTGCGCGCGGAAGACACGCCGCCGTTTTCCTTGTGCACGACTTCGACGTTTTCGGGATACCGCTCCGCGTACGCGTCGCACATGCCGCCGCTTCCGTCGGTCGAGCCGTCGTCGACGAGGATCAGCTGCACGCGTGAAAAGCCGAGATCCTGCCGGAGCAGGCTTTCGACGGTTTCTCCGAGAAACGGAGCGGCGTTGTATACGGCCGTAACGACCGAAAAATCATAGGCGTCCTTCACGGGATCTCCTCCGCGCTTGCAAAAAAGAGGCGTTCAGCCTCTGAAATTGTATCCGCAGTCCGGACAGTAAAAGTTCCGGCGCCACGGCGAAAACCAGCGTTTGCATTTGAACACGTAACCCTTGCCCCGGATCGCGGCGAGGATCGCGAGCCACCAGTCGAGCAGAAGAAAGAGCAGCGCCCCGATGATCCAGCGAAGGAAGGACCAGAGCACGTACCACGCTCCGAACAGGAGCAGCCAGAAGCATCCGTGACGCTTCCGTTCGGTCGTCAGCATCGCGCGCGTTCCGCCGCAGCGCGGACATTTCGGATTCAGCGGCATCGCAGGATCTCCTTTCTTTGTTTCGATCCCATTATAAACGCTCGCCGCGCGCGTGTCAATTTACGCGCGGGCAAACGAAAGCCCCCGGACGGGGGCGAAGAGTCAGTGCTTTTTCACCGTGCGGTTGCGCTTCCAGACGCTCCACATGCGGAATCCGGTGGACACCAGCAGCACGCCGACCGCCATCGAGCCGGCGATCGCCGCCGTCAGCATGCCCTTGTCGTACGCCTCCGGAAGCAGGCTGCGCCGGATGAAGTCCATCGTGTAGTAGATGCCGGAGCCGGGGATCAGCGGCACGAGCGCGCACATCAGATAGCTGGTGGCGGGGAACTTGCGGATGCGCGCCATGATCTCGGCGTAGAGCGACGACGCGACCGCGCCGAGCAGGTATGCGATCGGCTCCGCGAGCCCGAGCCGCATCATGAGCACGCACACCGGCCAGGAAATCAGGCTGCCGAGCAGCGCGAACGGGATGCCGCGGCCGTGCATGTTGAACATCAGGCCGAAGCCGAGCGTGCCGCAGAGTCCCGCAAGACACTGGATCCACAGCGGATGCGCGATCGGCTCGAGACCCGCCGCGATCGAGGGGAAGATATGCCGCGCGAGCGAAACGCCGGAGCTCGTGCCGAACACCAGCGCCACCGCGATGATCAGCACCTGCACGAGGCGGTTCAGACCCGACATCGTATCGCCGTAAATGACGTCGCGCAGGCTGTTCGTGAACAGGAAGCCCGGCACGAGGAGCATGATCGCGCCGATGACGGCGATGTCCGCATTGGCGCCGAAGCCGATCGCGGTGAACAGGTTCGCAAGGAAGCCGAGGATAAAGCTGCACACGAACGACGTAAAGAATGCGTTCGCGTGGAACCGGCCCATGAACCGGAGCGACGCGCCGATCGCAAGGCCGCATACGCCCGCGGAAAGCGCCTCGAAAACGCCGCCGCCGAAAAAGACGCCGAAGCCGAAGCCGATCAGAAACGCCGCAAGGTAATAGACCGGAACGGGATAGCGGCAGACCTTATGCTCGGTCTCGCGCAAAAGCTTTCGCGCTTCGGCGATCGACGGCTTTTCGGTGCAGATGCGGCGGCAGAGCGCGGAATAGCGCTCGATGCCGTCGAGCATCGTTTCGCTGCTCTTCAATCGCCGGATCTTCGTCAGGATCCGTCCGTCGTCGGTTTCGAGGCTCGCCATGATGCAGCTCGGGATGACGAACGCGTCGACGCGCTCGATGCCGTACGCCTCGACGATGCGGTTGATCGTTTCCTCCACGCGGTACGTCTCCGCGCCGCACGCCTGCAGCTTGTTCGAAAGCGATACCGCAAACTCCAGAAGCTCTTCGTAAAACGCGTCGCCCTCCGGAGCCGCGGGCGTCTGCGCTTCGACCGTGCGCGCGGCGCGGTCGATCCGATCCTTTGCGCTCAGGATCCCCGTCTTTTTTGCATGCTTCATATCGGTGTTCTCCGTTATTCAAACCGGTTTGCTTCGCCGGGAGTGGGAACGTTCGTGACGGCGTACTCGCCGCCGTCCGTTCTTGCGTAGGACGTGTCGGGCTCGAGCGCGGGAACGGAAAGCTCCGCGAGCTCGACGTAGTTTTCGCTGATCAGCAGCAGCGTTTCGCCGCTTGCGGACAGGTTGAATCCCGTGCAGAACGGATCGTCGTCGGTCGCGCCGGTGCCGCCTGTGCAGTACAGAACGAGATACCCGCCGGCGGGAATGACCGTTCCGTCGGGGAAGTGATAGCGGATCGTGCGCTTCACGTCCTTGATGCTGTCGGTGAACCCGTAGCCGGACAGGTCGAAGTCGCGGCCCGTCGCGTTGTACAGCTCCACCCAGTCGACCGTGCCGTACTCGGGGTGCTCGTACGCGCCGTGGTTCGAGGTCATGACCTCGTTGATCACGATCCCGCCGGACGCGTTCGGAAACAGCAGGATCCCCGCGACGATGACGCCTGCGGCGATCACGAGCGCGAGCAGCACGAGGAGCAGTCCCCGGTGCCGGATGCGCGGCGTTTCCCTGTGAAATTCGTTTTCGAGCGAAAGCTCGTTCTCCAGTTGTTCCATATCTGCATTATACAGGAAAAAAACTGTTTCCACAAGCAAAAATCCATGCTATAATAATAATTCAGAAAGGCGGTACCGACTATGCAGAAATACCTACTGTCGCTGGATCAGGGCACGACGAGCTCGCGCGCGATCCTCTTTGATCTTTCGGGAACCATCGTCACCTCCGCGCAGTTCGAGTTTGCGCAGCATTATCCGATGCCGGGCTACGTCGAGCACGACGCGAACGAGATCCTCAAAACCGAGCTCGACGCCGTGCGCGAGGTCCTGCGCAAGGCCGACGTCAAAAAGGGCGAGGTCGCCTGCATCGGCGTCACGAATCAGCGCGAAACGACGATCGTATGGGAAAAGGAAACGGGCAAGCCGGTCCATCCGGCGATCGTGTGGCAGTGCCGCCGCACCGCGCCGCTGTGCGAGCAGCTGATCCGCGAGGGCATGCGCGACTACATCGCGCAGTCGACGGGTCTTCTGATCGACGCGTACTTTTCCGCGACCAAGCTCCGCTACATCCTCGACGCCGTTCCGAACGGACAGATGCTCGCGGAGCACGGCGACCTGCTGTTCGGCACGGTCGACACGTGGCTGATCTGGAATCTCTGCGGCGCGCACGTGACCGACTACAGCAACGCGTCCCGCACCATGCTCTTCAACATCCATACGCTGCAATACGATCCGGTCATCATGCACCGGCTGAACATCCCGGCGTGCATCCTGCCGGAGGTGCGTCCGTCGGCGGCGGTCTACGGATACGTGAAGGACGGCATCGAAGGGCTCGAGGTGCTCGCGGGCGTGCCGATCTCGGGCGACGCGGGCGACCAGCAGGCGGCGCTGTTCGGGCAGGCGTGCTTCGAGCCGGGCCAGGCGAAATGCACCTACGGCACCGGCGGTTTTCTGATGATGCAGACGGGCGAAAAACCCGTTTCGAGCAAGAACCGGCTTTTGACCACGATCGCGTGGGGCGTCGGCGACAAGGTCTGTTACGCGCTGGAGGGCAGCATCTTCAACGCGGGCAGCTCGATCAAGTGGCTGCGCGACGAGGTCGGGCTGATCTCCTCCGCGCACGAGATCGACGTGCTTGCGGAATCCGTGCCGGACGCGGGCGGGGCGTACTTCGTTTCCGCGTTCACGGGGCTCGGCGCGCCGCACTGGGATATGTACGCGCGCGGCGCGCTGGTCGGCGTGACCCGCGCCACGAACCGGGCGCACATTGCGCGCGCGGTGCTCGAGGGCATCGTGTATCAGGTCGGCGACCTTGCCCGCACGATGGAGTTTGACAGCGGCAGAAAGCTCGAGGAGCTCAAGGTCGACGGCGGCGCGGCGGTGTCGAACGTGATGATGCAGTTCCAGGCGGACATGCTCGACGTGCCGGTCAACCGTCCGAAGTGCGTGGAATCGACGGCGCTCGGCGCGGCGTATCTCGCCGCGATCGGCGTGGGGCTTTATAAGGACGAGACCGACGTCATGCGCTACTGGCAGAGCGAGAAGATCTTCCGTCCCGCCATGAGCGACGTGGAGCGCGCGAACCGCCAGCGCGGCTGGACCAAGGCGGTCGAGAAAGCAAAGAACTGGGAAGACTGATCCGAAGGGAGAGGAATCATATGGCAAACAAAGAAACAAGACCCTACGTAGACTGGGAAACCATCGGCAACTTCATCGTCGACGCGTTCGTCGCGTACGGCGTGCCGCGCGAGGACGCGGAGATCTGTGCGGACGTTCTGATGGAGAGCGACCGCCGCGGCATCGAAAGCCACGGCGTCAACCGCTTCAAGCCGATCTACATCGACCGCATCAAGGCGGGCATCCTGAACCCCGTCACCGAGTACGAAGTGCTCAAAGAAACCCCGACGCCCGCTGTGGTCGACGGGCACGACGGCATGGGCATGGTGATCTCTAAGCGCGCCATGCAGACCGCGATCGA
>JAEEGL013227358.1_pt1 | contig 16953 bp, 13 predicted proteins | sample 9134231 | NCBI WGS metagenome assembly JAEEGL01 (sample SAMN16246548, study PRJNA631951) | gut metagenome | biome: gut microbiome; feature: rumen; material: fiber-attached | host: Bos | place: Iran: Karaj | collected 2018-10
GATTGACTTTAATATGATTATGTCAACGAAAAGCCTTTATTTTAGGGCTTTTTCGGCATTTTTTATCTTGTTGCACAGGGCTGTGGGTGTTATAATCTTTCGGTAGCCGTATGACCGCATAAAGGAGATAAGCTATGCCGGAGAATGTCTCACCTGAAAGGATCAGGCTTTTGCCCGGTCTCTTCAGAAGAAGGATGGACATAAACAGACAATACCTGCTTTCACTTGATGTGAGGGCGCTGCTCCAGAATTATGCCCTGGAAGCGGGGGAGCAGTTGGAGGGGTATCAGGCGCTTTTTGATCCGGAGGGCAGCTGGCTGCATTGGGGCTGGGAATCGCCCACCTGTCAGTTACGCGGCCATTTCCTTGGACACTGGCTAAGCGCGGTAGCGTATCTTGTCCGCAGTGAAAACGACAGGGTATTGCGGGCAAAACTCTATGATGTGATAGACAAGCTGCGCGAATACCAGCTTAAAAACGGCGGGCGCTGGGTAGGTCCCATACCGGAAAAGTATTTTGAGATACTTTTGGCGGGCAAGGATATCTGGTCGCCGCAGTATACCATGCATAAGCTTTTTATGGGGCTTCTGGATGCTTACGAATGCACGGGCTATGCGCCTGCGCTTACCATAGTATCCCATCTGAGCGACTGGTATACGGACTTTTTTAAGAAAGCAGATTCAGTGGATCCGGCTGTGGCATACCGCGGGGAATCCGGCGGCATGCTGGAGATCTGGGTGCGCTTATACCGTCTCAGCGGAGAGGAAAAATATCATGCTCTCCTTAAGAGATATGAATATCCGGAGATGTTTAAGATCCTTAAGGAAGGCGGGGATCCCTTAAGCGGTTCCCATACCAATGCATCCATTCCCTGGATCATAGGAGCTGCCAGGATCTATGAGGTAAACCGCAAGGATAAATGGCTGGATACCCTTAAGGCATTCTGGGACTGTGCCGTAAAAAACAGAGGTTATTTCTGTACCGGCGCTTCCAACGCCGGGGAATTCTGGATCCCTCCCAATATGATGGGAGAGTATTCGACAGACAGGACACAGGAATTCTGTACTGTCTATAATATGGTAAGGCTGGCGGATTTCCTCTTCCGTTTTACCGGAGAGGCTTCTTATGCCGATTACATAGAGCGTAATCTTTATAACGGCTTTCTGGCGCAGCAGGATCCGGAAAGCGGCATGCCCACCTATTTCCTGCCCATGCGTTCAGGCGGGAAGAAAACCTGGGGCAGCAGGACCAGGGATTTCTGGTGCTGTCACGGAACAATGGTCCAGGCGCATACCATGGTCAGCAGTCTTATCTATTACAAGGATGAGGACAGTCTTACCATTGCACAGTATATACCCAGCAGGGCCGAGCTTAAGATAAGCGGGACTCCTGTTGTGATAGAGATAAAGAATGACATGAAATATGCAGGCAGCGGCAGCCTTTTCCAGGAAACGGAAGGGTCTGAGCATTCGCGCTGGGCGTATTCCATTTCGCTGCGCACGGGAAGGCCGCAGCGTTTTATGCTAAAGCTGCGTGTACCTTCATGGGTCAAAGGCGTGCCCATTGTTACCGTAGGCGGTGAACGGCGTTTTATCACCGGGGATGTGGTAGCGGATGGTTATCTTAAGATAGACAGGGAATGGGATGAGCAGGAGATAAAGATCTACTTCACTGTTGAGCTGACAGCCGAAGCGCTTCCCGATAAGCCGGAGAAGAAGGCTGTCATGGAAGGCCCTATCGTGCTGGCGGCGCTTTCCGATAATGTACAGCTTACCGACGAACCCAGAAGAGCGCTGCATCGTGTCAGCGAACACAGCTATGATGCATGGCCCTGGCTGCAGAGTCATTATGTGCTTAATAACGGGGGCAGAGAGGTAAATTTCATCCCGTTATATGAGGTGGGAGAGCAGCCTTATACACTGTATTGCAACAGCGTTAAACTTGTGTAGAAACGCATTTTATGATATAATCTCGGAGGTTATCGGATGGATCCGGCAGGAAAAGACCGGACAACTGAACATAAGGCGAGGATAAAACGGCTTCGCAAGATCATCATCGCGGCAGTGTTGGTGATGCTGATCCTGCCTACCGTTCTTTCGATAGTTGCGCTGGCCCGTATCGGGAGCCTGGATAAGCAGATCACGCAGCTTACGGATCTTATCGTTGAGATGAACGCCAATATGAATCTGAGCGTTCATGAATCACAGGAACCCGTGACACGTGCCGCAGAAGGCCCTACGCCGCTGCAGGAGAGGAAACTGAGCGCGTCAGGGAACGGGACTGTATCTTCGGACGATCCTTATGAAGGACTTAAGAAGGTATATCTTACCTTTGACGACGGCCCTTCCCAGTATACGGATGATATCCTGGATATACTGGAAGATTATGATGTGAAAGCTACTTTCTTTGTTAACGGGCATGAAGGCTTTGAGGCGCAGTATCTTCGTATCGCGCTTGAAGGCCACAGCCTGGGGATGCATTCCTACAGCCATGTATACAGCAGCGTATATTCGGATCTGGACGGCTTTGCCGAGGATCTGTATCAGATACAGAGTCTTATCAGGGATATAACCGGACAGGAATGCAAGCTTTACCGTTTCCCCGGTGGAAGCAGTAATGCCGTACATCATATACCGATGGCAGAGTGTATCGAATATCTCGACGCCAAGGGGATAAGGTATTTTGACTGGAACGTATCCGGAGGAGATGCCTTAAGCGAGCCCCATAGCGCATCGCAGATCGTGAATGATGTATGCGCCCAGGTAAAGGCGATAGATAATGATACAGTAGTAATACTTTTGCATGACGCAGCGGGCAAGCGCTCCACAGTGGAGGCGCTGCCTGTGATAATAGAAAAACTTCAGGCTATGGATAATGTAGTACTTCTTCCCATTACGGACGAGACAGAAGAAATACAGCATATCAGACCTTGATATCGCCGGCTTCCGGCCGGTACGGTTTCATAGCCCACAGGAGGATAAATGGGATTTTTTCAGAGCCTTAAAGATGATCTGTCTGAGGCAGTTGACGGATTAGTCGGGGATGTTTCGTTAGAAGAGGATGATTCCCTGGACGATGTTGATATGGACAGCCTTTTAAAGGAACTGGGGGAGCTGGATACGGATGAAAACAGCAAACCGGGTTTAAGAAAAGAAGATGCAGAGGAAACAACCGCTGAGCCGGTTGACGAAACTGCAGCTGTAGGGACGGGGCTGGTCGGCGGTGATGCTTTTGAACAGGAGCTTGCAAAGATGCTGGCGGAGCTTCCGGCAGATGACGGGCAGATCCCGGGACAGGCAGAAAACGCAGAGAGTGAGGATGAAAATATCGATGAAGAACTGGCTGCCCTTTTGGACAGCCTGCCTTCGGATGTGTTTGATGATGAAACTGCGGCTGCCGGAGATGAAGTATACGGTGAGACAGACGGAGAGAACGCAGATGAGACCGCCGCTTCGGAAGAAATAAGCGAAGATACAACAGAAGAAGGGATAGCTGTTTCGGAAGATGCAGGTGAAGCAGCCGCAGAAGAGGCCGTTGCTTCGGAAGAAGTAAGTGAAGCTGCCGCAGAGGAGACCGCTGCTTCGGAAGAAATAAATGAAGGAGCCGGGACAGGCGAAGAAACAGCCGGTGCAGAAGATATAGAAGACCTTGATAATATTGAAGATGATATTCCGGCAGATGAGTCTGCAGATGAAGAGGATTATACCCCGGCTACTGCGGAGGAGATAGCGGAGTTTGAAGCTTCTTCAGAGGTCGGACAGGAGGATACCGAAGATCCTTTTGCAGCAGATGATCCGGATAAGCTTCTTGCAGAGCTGGCTGCATTGCAGGCGGATATCAGCGAAAAAGATGAAACAGAAGCTGCCAAAGCAGAGACTCCCGATACGGCTGCAGCAGAGGCAGTTGAAAAAACAGAGTCTGCCGCAGTAGCGGAGGAAATACAGAATGCCGGTGCTGGGGCTGCAGAAGAAGTACCGGCTGCCGCTGCAGAAACAGCACAGGTTGCTGCTATCGAAGGCGGGGAGCAGATGACCATCTCCCAGATGATGGAGATAGCAGAGGACAGCTCTGAGGTGATAAAGCAGGCCGAAGCCATGGCAGAAGCCGCAATGATAGCCGATCTGGAAGAGGCGGCAGAAGAAGCCAAAGAAGCCGGGGAAGAAAAGAAAACAGATAATAAGTCTTCAAAGAAAGGACGCAAGAAGTCCGTTAAGAACGAGAAGACTGAAGAGATAATAAAGCGCGTATCCGATGAGACGGCAGTTTTTGCCGAAGGCATGTCCATTAAGGGTAATGTGGAATCGGACGGCAGCCTGGAGCTTTGCGGCAGCATTGAAGGAGATATCGATATTGCCGGAAAGCTTAAAGTGTCGGGCATTATAAAAGGCAACACAACAGCCGGGGAATTATATGCCGACGGGGCAGAGATCAACGGTGATATCTGCTGCAGCGGAAGTGTTAAGGTAGGACAGAGTACCATAATCATAGGCAACATCACCGGCAGCAGTGCGGTTATAGCCGGAGCCGTTAAGGGCGATATCGACGTCCACGGGCCGGTCATTCTGGATTCTGTGGCCATAGTCATGGGCGATATCCGTTCACAGTCATTGCAGATAAGCAACGGCGCGGCTGTACAGGGAATGTGTACACAGATCTATTCGCCCATCACCCCTTCGGATTTTTTCGAAGGTTTTGATAAGAAATAGTTATGGATGTCATCCTGAGCGCAGCGAAGGATCTTATACAAGAACTATAGGAAGGTATTGATCATGCGTATTTTATTAAAGCTTAGCGGCGAAGCACTGTCGGATAAGGAACGTCATTATGATGATGCGGTGATCCGCGGGATAGCACAGCAGGTTAAGAAACTTGTGGAGGAAGGCAACGAGATCGGCATAGTGATAGGCGGCGGCAATTACTGGCGCGGACGCAGCAGCATAGGTATAGACCGTGTTAAGTCCGACCAGATAGGAATGCTGGCTACCGTAATGAACTGCATCTATGTTTCCGAAGCCTTCAGGACAGCGGGACTTTCAACCAGGATATTCACGCCTTTTGCATGCTCCGCTTTTACAGAACTTTTCTCAAAGGATGCAGCAGTCGGCGCTATGAAGAACGGCGCGGTGGTATTCTTTGCCGGCGGCACAGGCCATCCTTATTTCTCAACCGATACCGGAGTATTGCTGCATGCGATAGAGGTCGAAGCTGATGGCGTATATCTGGCCAAGGCTATCGACGGAGTATATGATTCCGATCCGAAGGTCAATCCCGATGCAAAGAAATATGATGAGCTCAGTATCAATGAAGTCATAGATAAGAATCTGCAGGTAGTTGATATGACTGCTTCCATAATGGCGCGGGATAATAAGATGCCCATGTGGGTATTTGACCTGACTGAGGAAAACAGCATTATCAAAGCCGTAAGCGGAAACTTCAGCGGCACAAGAATTACAGTTTAGATCAGTGTCATCCTGAGCGAAGCGAAGGATCTTATACAAAAAGAAAATTCAGTATAAAAATTCAGGAGGTTACAAAATGGACGAGAGGATCAAACAGTACGAAGAAAAAATGAAGAAAGCTTATGACTTTCTTGGAACGGACCTGGCAGCAATAAGGGCAGGACGCGCAAATCCCCATGTGCTCGATAAGCTGCGTGTGGATTATTACGGCACACCCACCCCGCTTCAGCAGGTAGGTAATGTGAGCGTTCCCGAACCCCGCATGCTGCAGATAGCACCCTGGGACAAGAGCCTCATCAAAGATATCGAGAAAGCCATACTGGCTTCTGATATAGGTATCACTCCTTCGAATGACGGTACAGTTATCCGTCTGGTGTTCCCCGAGCTTACTGAGGAGCGCAGAAAGGATCTTGTAAAGGAAGTTAAGAAGAAGGGCGAAGACGGTAAGGTAGCTGTACGTAATATACGCCGTGACGGCAATGAAGCCTTCAAGAAACTGGCAAAGACCGAGATCTCCGAGGACGAGATAAAGGATCTTGAAGATGAGCTGCAGAAGCTTACTGATAAGTATATCAAAGATATAGATAAGCTCGTAGAAGAAAAATCACAGGATATCATGAAGGTATGAGTGAGAAGACTGTACCCAGGCATCTTGCGGTGATATTGGACGGTAACGGCAGATGGGCGAAGAAACGCGGTCTGCCCCGTACCGCCGGTCACGTTCAGGGTGCAAAGAACGTCGAGGACATGTGTGAGTGGACCTGGAACCATGGCATAGAATATTTTACAGTCTATGCTTTTTCCACGGAAAACTGGGCCCGCCCCGCTGATGAAGTAAAGACCCTGATGAAGCTCCTTCGTGATTACATGATCGGAGCCATAAAGCGTGCAAATGCAAACAACATGAAGGTACGCATCATCGGTGATAAAGAGAGACTCGATGAGGATATCAGGAAGAGTATAGCCGAACTGGAAGAGGCCACGAAGGATAACGACGGCCTCAAGTTTACTATTGCCATCAATTACGGCAGCCGTGATGAGATACGCCGCGCTGTTACTAAGCTTTGCAGAATGGCGGCAGCAGGCGAGATCAATGCGGAGGATATAACTGAAGAGATGATAGCGGCACAGCTCGATACGGCTCCCTATCCGGATCCGGATCTTCTGGTCCGTACCAGCGGTGAGCAGCGCATCTCTAATTATCTTTTATGGCAGTGCGCATATTCGGAATTCTATTTCACGGATGTGGCATGGCCTGATTTTAAAGAAGCAGAACTGGAGAAAGCCATCGAGGCCTATGCGGCCAGAGACAGGCGTTACGGTAAGGTATGAGTGATCCCAAAGCATCAAACATGCTGACACGCATAATCAGCGGGGTCGCAGTCACCGCTATCATGCTCGGAATAGTATGGTTCGGAGGCGCGGTTACCGCCATAGGACTTGCGGTGATCAGCTGTATAGCATATTCCGAGATGATCAGCGCTACGGGCGTAAGAATGGATAAGGCCACAGGTCCCTGTATTTTTGAATTCGTGGGGACAGTGGTGATAATCCTTTATTACGCCATGATCTTTTTTGAAGTACATACCACCTATGTAATGCTGATGGTGGTTCTTTATGTAGTTGTTCTTATGCTTATCTTTGTATTCACTTTCCCGGCGTATCGTGCATCACAGGTAATGCGCAGTTACTTTTCTTTTGTATATGCGCCGGTGATGCTCTCATTCGTACTCATGACCAGACAGCTTTCCGTAAACCAGGGAGAGGGTATCTACAACGTGGGCTTCTTTGCGGTATGGATGACCTTCATATCTGCCTGGGGGTCCGATACCTGCGCATATTTCACCGGAGTGCTGATCGGAAAGCATAAGATAACTCCCCGTTTAAGCCCTAAGAAATCCGTTGAGGGCTGCATAGGCGGCGTGATAGGAGCAGGGCTTCTGGGACTGGTCTATGGCCTGATCCTTCAGGCTCTTGGCAGGATACCCCATGAGAGTTTGTGGGCTTACCCGCTTCTGGGAGTAAGCGGCAGTGTTGTGGGGCAGATAGGTGATCTTGCAGCTTCTGCGATAAAGAGGGATTTCGGGATAAAGGATTACGGCAAATGTATACCGGGGCATGGCGGCATAATGGACCGCTTCGACAGTGTTATCTTTACTTCGCCCCTGATATACCTGCTTACACTTATCGTATTAGGAAAATAAAGATGAAGAGACTGGTTATATTGGGCTCTACCGGATCAATAGGAACGCAGAGCCTTGACATTGCAAGGGAATACAAGGGCGAATTCGAGATAATCGCCATGGCGGCAGGCAGGAATCATAAGCTTATGGAGGAACAGATCCGTGAGTTTAAACCGCGTTATGCCGTTATGTGGGATGAGGCTTCAGCCGCTGCGTTAAAAGCTGCAGTGGCTGATACGGACGTTAAGATCCTTTCAGGTATGGAGGGACTTATAGAGATAGCGTCGCTTCCCGATTACGATATACTGCTTACGGCGGTTGTGGGCATGATAGGCATACGTCCCACCATAGCCGGGATAAAGGCGGGCAAGACCATAGCCCTTGCCAATAAGGAGACCCTTGTCTGCGCAGGCCATATCATAATACCTCTGGCAAAGAAGATGGGAGTATCCATTCTGCCTGTGGATTCGGAACACAGCGCTATCTTCCAGTCCATGAACGGCGAGCCAAAGGAGCGTATCGATAAGATCTGGCTTACCTGCAGCGGCGGACCTTTCAGGGGGAAGAAGAGGGAAGAGCTGCTTAATGTTACGGCTGCCGATGCCCTTAAGCACCCCAACTGGTCTATGGGGAAGAAGATAACCATCGATTCCGCTACCATGGTAAATAAAGGCCTTGAGGTGATGGAAGCCAGATGGCTCTTTAATGTTGATTACGACAGGATAAAAGTCCTGATACATCCCCAGTCCATAGTGCATTCCATGGTGGAGTATGTAGACGGCGCTGTGATAGCCCAGCTGGGTGTCCCGGATATGCGCCTGCCCATACAGTATGCGCTTTTCTATCCCGACAGAATGCCTGCGGACAGTGCGCGTCCCAGAGCGGATTTTTATAAGCTGAAGAATCTTGATTTTGATGAGCCTGATACAGAGACTTTCACTGCGCTGCCGCTGGCAGTTAAGGTGGGAAAGGCCGGAGGCATTCTGCCTACGGTTTATAATGCTGCCAATGAAGAAGCTGTAGCTGCATTCCTTGCAGGAAAGACAGGCTTTCTGAATATAAGCGAAATGATCGCCGAGGCCGTAGAGGCCTGTGAAAATACAGAAGATCCCGATGTTGACCGTATACTTGAGGCAGAGAAGTACGCCCGTGAACTGGTCAGATCGAAGATCACTTAAGCAAAGGATAATAACATGCACTCACCGTTATTGACAATAATCTCTTTTATACTGATATTCACAGTTGTTGTGGTAAGCCATGAATTCGGCCACTATCTCATAGCACGTTTAAACGGCATAAAAGTAAATGAATTCTCCATAGGAATGGGGCCTGCCATTTTCAGGAAAAAGGGTAAGATGACCACTTTTGTGATACGTCTGCTTCCTATAGGCGGCGCCTGTATCTTTGAGGGTGAAGACGGTAATGTAAGCCTTCCGGAAGAAGGGAAAGAAGATGCACAGCATGCAGAGATAAAGAAATCACTGGAAGCAAAGAATTTTAACGATGCTCCGGTATGGAGCCGTATAGCTTCGGTATTTGCGGGCCCCATCTTCAATATCATACTTGCCTATCTGCTGGCGCTTTTTATCGTATGGTTCTGCGGAGCGGATCTCACAACTGTAGGCAGTGTTATGGAAGGTTACCCCGCAGAAGCAGCCGGCATCCAGGCCGGGGACCGGATAACAAAGATAGACGGGCACACCACGCATCTCTGGCGTGAAGTAATGATCTATTCCTATATGAACGACGGCAGTGATATGACGATAGAATACAGCCGCAACGGAGAGAAATTAACCACGACTTTAACTCCAAGGTATTCCCAGGAGGAGGGCCGCTATTATATAGGTTTTTCCGGCGGGGCGGATTACATTAAATGCAGTAATCTCCGTGTTTTCAAGTACAGCTGGTTTGAAGTGAGATACTGGCTTGTAGCCACTGTGGAAAGTCTTAAGTATATGGTAACCGGGCATGCAAAACTGGACGACCTGGCGGGCCCTGTGGGTGTGGCAAACATCATAGATGATACCATCGAGGAAACCAAACCTCTCGGAGCCTTTACGGTACTCCTTAATATGATGAACATCGCAGTGCTGCTTTCGGTCAATCTGGGAGTACTGAATCTGCTGCCTGTGCCGGCGCTCGACGGCGGACGTCTTATCTTCCTTTTCATCGAAGCCATAAGCGGCCGCAAGCTTCCTCCGGAGAAGGAAGGCCTGGTGCACCTCATCGGTTTCGTACTTCTTATGATCCTGATGATCGTAGTGCTGTTTAACGATATAGGCAGGTTCTTTAGATAAACCCGGCGCGTGTCATCCTGAGCGATTACATACAGCGCGTGTCATCCTGAGCGGTTATATACAGCGCGTGTCATCCTGAGGAGCGTAGCGACGAAGGATCTTGAAAGAGTATATTTAGCCGAAAATCTTCAGTTTTAATATAATACGGAGGTATACGTATGGATATTAACAGTATCATCAGCGAATACGACGGCATGTTCGGCGTTCGCGAGCCACGCGAGATACTTTCATTTCTGATGCAGAAGATCGATATGTCCCGGGAAGAAAAAGACGTGGCCTCCGAGATAATACTTCTTAACGAGACCATAGGTTTCTGCCGCGATGCGTTCTTCAAAGAGGAAGGCGTGCGCTACGCCAGGGATCTGGAGCATCTGATGAATGAGCTGGATTTTGAAGGCAGGATAGAATACGCCACCACCATGCTCAATCTGGCTAATGCTTACAGAGGCTTCGGCATGTACGAAGAATCCATTAAGCGTTATGATGTCTGCGAGGAGATGTATGATAAGATGCTGCCGGAAGGAGATTTTCTCTTTGCCGGCCTTTATAATAACAGGGGCCTCCTCCATCAGGAGATGAAGGATTGGGAGGCTGCAATAGAGGATTTCAGAAAGGCACTTAATATTGCCGATAAGTATCCGGATAAAGAGATAGAGCAGGCGACCACCAGGGCAAATCTGGCAACGGCCATGATAGAATCTTCACCCGAAGCACGTGCAGAGGCAGAGAACTGGCTGCAGCAGGCTATCGATATCTTTGAAAGGGATGGCGGTACCGATTTTCATTACAGTGCGGCGCTTTCTGCGCTGGGGACGCTGTATTTCCACAAGAAAGATTATATCGCGGCGGCAGCCTGCTTTAAGAAGGCTATGGACCAGCTTTATTCCGGCACCGGGGCCAGCGATGCCTATATGCGTGTTAAGGAAAACTATGAGCTTTCGATGCACTATGCCGGAGAGCAGGCAGAGGCGGCTCCGGATGAGCGCAGTTCCTTTGAGCGCAGCCGCTTCTTTTATGAAGAATATCTTCTGCCGGCTATCGAGCGTGCACTGCCTGATGCGGTTAAATGCATAGCTGTAGGTTATGCGGGCGAGGGCAGCGAGCATTTCGGCTTTGATGATGAGTATTCAAAAGATCACGATTATGCTCCGGGCTGCTGTATATGGCTGCCTTCCGTTCAGGCAGACAGGTATATGGATAAGCTTAAGCGCATCTATAATGATGCTTATACGGCGGCTTTCGGCGGTGCTCCCGATCTCAGGATGGGCCGCCAGGGCGTTATGGAGATAGATTCATATTTTGAACGCCTGACCGGCATACCCCGCATCACCATGCTTTATTATGCAAAGGGGCTTGAAGGCCGTCTTAAGAATATGGACGATGAGGAACTGGCCGGAGTTGCGGCAGCCGTAAACGGCGAGATGTTTATGGATGCGGACGGAACGATGAGCAGGCTGCGCCGTTATTTTACCGAAGAGATGCCGGAGGATTTCCGCCGCAAGAAGCTGGCAAATCTTACCCACCTTTATTCCCAGGCGGGACAGTATAATTACCTGCGTTCCATAAAGCGCGGTGATTATGTGACTGCGGCTTTATATGAGGCAAGGGCGGTCCAGACCATGTTGCAGATAGCATTTTATCTGAACAGGAAATTCCCGCCTTACCTTAAACTCTTATGCAGGGGAGTTTCCCATCTGGAGATACTGCCGGAATTATCGGATATCGCCCGGGCCCTGGCTGATATGCCTTCAGGCAGGGAGTCAAAGTTAGAGAACGGTACAGATAACAAGGCGCTGACTTTTGATATAGTTGCAGCCCTTATACTTGAGGAGATGAAGGCACAGGGCCTTATCGCGGGCTACGATAAGAATGAGCCTTTTGCAGACCGTTATATCGCAGAGATCGCAGGACTTGTAAAGCCCCATAAGATAAGCATTAAACGTGATGATATGATCGAGAGCATCATAAGGCTGGAGTGGGACCAGTTTGACAGGACCGTTAATGAGGGCGGCAGGGCAGACTGCCAGGATAACTGGAATACCTTCCATATCATGCGCAAGAGCCAGTATATGTCCTGGCCCGATGAGCTGCTTTTATCATTCTTGAGTGACCTTAAGGAAGCGCAGATAAACGGACGCAATCTGATCACCGAAAAATACGGCCGCATGATGCAGTCTACTGCACCGGAGAAGTATGAGCAGTTAAAGAAACACTTCCCTGTATTGGATGAGGACCGTATTAAGATACAGGAGCAGATAATAGCGATACAGATAGGCTGGATGGAAAACTTTGCAAAGAAGTATCCGAAGATGGCGGGCAACGCAAGGATAATACATACATCGGAAGATACGCCTTATGATACGTCTTATGAGACATATCTGCGTGGTGAGATCAGTACATATTCATCGGGAACCCTGGTGGCCTACGGACGTTTTATTGCAGGGCTTGCAAATGAAGGACGCAATCTTGCGGAGGAGATCATGGGGAATACTGCGGTGCTGATGGGCTACAAAGACCTTAATGATGCGGAATCACGCCTGTGATCCTGTTTCGGTAAAGCACTCTGATCAAGGAGGAAAGATAGATTTATGAATGCAAATAAATTTTTGAAAGGGGCGGTCATAGTTATGACGGTGCTGCTGATAAAATGACCATTACCAGACATATGAGCTGCTTTACGGTCAGGAAGTAATAGGAGAGTTCTATTGATTTCAAAGGAGGAAAAGCAGATGGAAAGATCAAAAGTCTTTTTTACCGATTTCAGAACTGTGCTCGGAGTGAGCCTCACGGCTAAGCTTCAGAAGCTGATCCGCAAGGCCGGCATCGGAACCATCGATATGGATGGGAAATTCGTAGCGATCAAAATGCATTTCGGGGAGCTTGGAAATCTTGCTTATTTAAGACCTAATTATGCCAAAGCTGTTGCAGATGTGATCAAGGAGCAGGGCGGACTTCCGTTTTTGACAGACTGTAATACGCTTTATCCCGGCAGCCGCAAGCATGCGCTGGAGCATCTGGACTGCGCCAATATCAACGGATTTAACACGATCACAACGGGCTGCCAGATCATCATAGCGGATGGTCTGCGCGGAACGGATGATATTCTGGTACCTGTCCCTAACGGCGAATACTGCAAGGAGGCTTACATAGGCCGCGCGGTCATGGATGCGGATATAGTGATCTCCCTTAATCATTTTAAAGGCCATGAGCAGGCAGGCTTTGGAGGCGCGATAAAAAATATCGGCATGGGCTGCGGAAGCAGGGCGGGAAAGATGCAGCAGCATAACAGCGGACAGCCTCATGTTGAGGAAGAGTTGTGCAGGGGATGCCGCAGATGTGCTAAGGAGTGCGGATCCGACGCTATTTCCTATAACGGTAACAAGGCGTGGATAGATCCCGGAAAGTGTAAAGGCTGTGGAAGATGCATAGGAGCATGTGCCTTTGATGCGATACATAATAATAACTGGGATGCGCCCCAGATGCTGGGGAGGAGGATGGCTGAATACACAGCGGCGGTGATAAGCGGCAGACCGAGTTTTCATATCAGTCTGATAACTGATGTTTCTCCCAACTGTGACTGCCATGGAGAGAATGACGCACCCATTCTTCCGGATATTGGAATGCTGGCGTCCTTTGATCCCGTAGCTCTTGACCAGGCCTGCGTTGATCTTTGCCAGAAGGCAGAGCCTATAAGAAACAGCCAGCTTGGTGATAACATGGCAAGCGAGCATTTCCATGATCACGGTGATGTATGGCACAACAGTAATCCCAATGTATCCTGGGCTGAGACCCTTGAGCATGCGGAAAAGATAGGCATAGGCAGCCGGGAGTATGAGCTGGTAAGCATGAAATAAGGACAGAGACTATTGATAAAGGGGACTGGTGGTGGATAAGTTTTCCGATGTTCTGGTGGTGGAGTCTCTGGCCATGGGGATCGACCGTCTGAAGTCGGTCGTACTGGATGCGCTGGTAAAGGTTTTGGCAGAAGACGGCATAACCATACGGGGCATCTATGAACGCAGCGATGCCAAAGTACGTCTGAAGGAAGGGATGGAGCCCTCAAAGGGCTTTATCGGAGCGGAGTTTGATACAAAGGTTGAGATCGTCGAGAACGGGGGGCGTTATATCGTGGATGTACGGGACGGTCAGAAGACCGGATTTTTCCTGGATCAGAAAAAAAACGTGCGGCTATCCACAGACTCTGCAAAGGGAGCAGGCGGTTAAGGGTTACCGCGAGATCAATCTGCGGGGCATGAAGCTTGTTAAGAACGGAGGTTTCCTCTGCAGCTGCACCTGCTCCCATTTTATGAATCCCGAGCTTTTTGCAACGACCATACGGGAAGCAGCAAGCGGTGCGCACAGGCGCCTTAAGCAGGTGGAATTCCGCACCCAGGCCCCGGACCATCCGGTACTCTGGGCCGCGGATAACAGCCTTTATCTTAAGTTCTATATCTTCCAGGTGATGGAGGAAAAGTAAATAGGATGATTAAGGAGGAAAAAAATGAAGAAAACAGGAAGATGGCTGGCATGGCTTCTGACCCTGACCCTGCTTTTACCGGAGTTTTATCTGCCGGTGAGAGCGGAAGGAACAGGTATGCAGGAAGGTATGGAGGCAGAAGAGGGGGCGGATGGTACCGTGGATGCTGCGTACGAAGACAGTGCCTCTGAAGACAGTGCCTCTGAAGACGATGCCTCTGAAGACGATGCGGAGGGGGAGGAGCCGGCCAACGTGGATGCTGCGGTTTCTTCAGACAGTGTGTCCGGCAACGAAGCGGAGACGGATGATGCGGAGGATGAAACTTCCAATCCGGCTTCACCCGAATCAGAGGACGCTGATGGGGACGGTGTATGGAAAACACCGGCGGCAGATTGGTATACCAGATATGCGTATAGTTTGAGCGGGGACCAGATCATCCTGAACAGTCCCGTTGACTTTGATAATCTTCACGATAATGCAGTCAAAAACAAGGATCATACAGATTATTACGCAACAATTCCCGGAACGGCAACAGTCGACGGGAAGGTCTATCATGTGGTGCTGACGAATAAAACATTCAGGTCGAGTAAGTATGTGGTGAGCGAGAGCAGTTTTATAACAAGGCATCTGCGGATACAGTCAGGTGTATCTTTTTATGATAACAGCTGCGCAGCTCTTTTCCAGGTATATCCGCATTATGTAGCGGACTTTGTATCGGGAACGGACAGTTATTATCCCGTCTGGGGGAATGAGCTGATCTTTGATCAGGTGGATTTTTCGGACGTGACCAGTATGCGGGGGATGTTCGCAAGTCCTTATGAATATGGCAGCCTCAGCCGGGTCAGCTTTATAGATTGTAAGGGACCGAAGGAAGCGGATATGTCTGCTATGTTCTACAGACGCCGTGGGCTTACGGAAGCGGATCTTTCGGGGCTTGACACATCAGGTGCTACAGGAATGGATTACATGTTTTCCGGCTGTGCGCAACTTGAGAGCCTGGATCTGTCTGGATTTAAGACATCGAATGTAGGAAAGGGAGACGGAACCTATATATACTGGGCGATTCAGGGCACTGCATCAAACATGTGGTATCTGGGCAAGCCGGGCGGAATGCGGGCCATGTTTGAAGGCTGCTCGTCCCTGAAGAGCCTGGATCTTGGCAGCTTTGATACTTCAAATGTACGCGATATGATCGATATGTTTTCCGGCTGCAGCAGCCTGGAAACGATGGATCTTTCCCATTTTGCTACTGCATCCATAACGACAGAGCTCTTTCGGGGAAAAGCGGGATACGAGCTTTCTGAGGCTGCCGAATTTACCGGCATGCGGGGGATGTTTCGGGGCTGCAATAAATTGAAAAGCCTGCGTATCGATCATTTCGATACGTCCGGGATCGGTGATGTATATGTTGAGCTAACAAATCCGGATGGATCAAAAAGAAAGGAGAAACCGGATAATTTATTGAATTCTAATACTGGGCTCAGTGGTATGTTTTCCGGCTGCAGCTCGCTTGCAAAGCTTGATATGAGTAGCTTTGATCTTTCGAATACAGCCGATGTGACGGGAATGTTAAGCGGCTGCGAGAGCCTGGCAGAAATACGTACACCAAAGAATCTTCCTGCAGATGTGAAGGGAGAACTGCCGACGATCTATCTTGACGACAAAGGGACGACCTGGTTTGAACTGCCCCATCTTTCGGAGAGTATCGTCCTGAGATGGGATGAAGAGAGAACGGCCTTTTTCTACGACTATACCTTTGAGGTGGGAGACAGTGTGTTTACGCTTAAGAAAGCAAAAGACACACTACAGGGAAATATCAGCGTGCCGGGAAGTGTCAGTCTGGGCGGGAGCGAATACAGAGTGGTGCTGGGCAGAGCGGTGTATCAGAAAGCAGCGAAAGTGACAGCCATCAGCTTTGGGAAAGGCGTGTCCGTCAATGATTGCAGGGAGCTCTTTTCCGGCTGCGGAGCACTGGAAAGTATTGATCTGAGCGGGCTGGATCTGTCGAATGTAACCGGCATGAGCTTCATGTTCAGCGGCTGCAATGCGCTGAAAAGTATTGATCTGAGCGGGCTGGATCTGTCAAATGTAACGGACATGAGCTCCATGTTCAGCGGCTGCAATGCGCTGAAAACCCTGAATTTCGGAACGATGGATACGACAAAGCTGAATAATGTCGCGGCTATGTTCTTTATGTGCCAGAACCTGTCAGAGCTTGATCTGAGCGGCATGGATATGGGGAATGTTACGAAGAGCAATGATGTTTTTAAGGGCTGTGATGCTCTTGCAACGCTTCATACGCCGAGGAATGTCAGTCTGCAGCTGCCTTGTGTTTTCTTTGACAGCGAGAACAGGGCGTATACCACTACGCCCCGTCAGGCGGAAAGCATCACCCTTACGGCGGATAAGGAAAAGAATGCATTTTTCTATGATTACGAGTACTATATCGCAGACGGAAAGCTGTATCTGACCAAAGCAGGGAGCAAGGTGACGGGGAAGGTCACGGTACCGGCGAGTGTTAAGCTTAATGGTACGGA
>JAEEGL016820034.1_pt1 | contig 16953 bp, 13 predicted proteins | sample 9134231 | NCBI WGS metagenome assembly JAEEGL01 (sample SAMN16246548, study PRJNA631951) | gut metagenome | biome: gut microbiome; feature: rumen; material: fiber-attached | host: Bos | place: Iran: Karaj | collected 2018-10
GATCCATCAGCTCCTCGAACTCCATTCCGAAGCGCAGGTCGAGCTTGTCGCTGCCGAAGCGGCGCATGGCCTCATGCCACGTCATGCGCTGCAGCGGGGGCAGCTCAATGCCACGTACCTCTTTGAAGAGATGGCGGGCCAATTCCTCAAAGATGTCGAGTACGTCTTCCTGCTCCACAAACGACATCTCCCAGTCAATCTGCGTGAACTCAGGCTGACGGTCGGCACGCAGGTCTTCGTCGCGGAAGCACTTGGCAATTTGGAAATAGCGATCAAAGCCTGACACCATGAGCAGCTGCTTCAGTGTCTGAGGCGACTGGGGCAAGGCATAGAACTGACCGGGATTCATGCGTGAAGGAACCACAAAGTCGCGTGCTCCTTCAGGTGTAGAACCGATAAGGATAGGTGTCTCGACTTCAATGAACTGTCTGGCATCAAGGAAGTTACGAATCAGGATAGTCATGCGGTGGCGCAGCTCCAGGTTCTTGCGCACAGCCGAACGGCGCAGGTCCAGATAGCGATACTTCATGCGTATATCGTCGCCACCGTCGGTATTGTCCTCGATAGTGAAAGGAGGCGTGAGACTCTCGCTCAGTATGTTCAGTTCGCTCACGAGAATCTCGATGTCGCCAGTAGGCATTTTAGCATTCTTCGACTCTCGTTCGCTCACCTGTCCTACCACCTGTATGCAATACTCACGGCCCAGCTTGTTGGCTCGTTCGCACAGTTCGGCATCGACGTCTTCAATAAACACTAACTGTGTAATACCATAACGGTCGCGGAGGTCAACAAATGTCATTCCGCCCATTTTCCTGGTGCGCTGCACCCATCCAGCCAGCTTCACCTGCTGGCCTGCATCGGCAAGCCGAAGCTCGCCACATGTTTTACTTCTGTACATATTTAATTAATGTTTTTACCAAATTTAGCTGCAAAATTACAGATAATAATCGAAACTGCGGCACATCTGATGAAATTTCTTTCAAAAAGGAAGTGTTGTTTCAAGTTTTTTGTGTAATTTTGGGGCTGTGAAATATGCACGAATCATCATAAGCCTGTTTTTTGTGCTTCATTGGAGCATGACCAGTGCCAAGGAGAACATTGATTCCCTGGTGCTTAGTCGTGTGTTTTCCTACGAAAGATATTTCAATGAGCAGGCCGACGGATTCGCCTCCAACGTCTACACGAAGCATCTTTACCAGATCAAGCAGCGCAATTTCACGTTATGGCTGGTTCCTTCCATGTATTCCGTTGCCAGCGGCAAACGCCAGTTCGTCAGCGAGCAGTACGACCGCATGCACTTCTACGGACTGAATGAATTTGAAAGCGACCGCCAGGTGTTCTACACCACGATACCGCACAATCGCCGCCCCATGTCGGTACTGACGGAGTTTACCACGCCCAGCCTCTACCACACCACACTTTACGGCGACCACATCCTGTCACCGTTCTGCCGGGAGAACCGCAGGTATTATCGCTACACGGCCATCAACATGGGCCGTGGCGAAGCCCATCTGTACTTCCAGCCCCGTTTTGTCAAGAACACCCAGTTGGTCACCGGCATGGCTTCCATCGAATTGAGCACCGGCCGCATCCTGAGCGTCGATATCAAGGGCGAGTATGACATGATTCATTTTCAGACCATCATCACCCAGGGCGACGTTCCTCCACAATCGCGCTCACTGCTGCCCAAGTACTGTCAGACCGACATCTACTTCAAGTTCATGGGAAACAACGTTGCCTCCTCATTTACAGCCGTTTACGACTGCCCCATCCGTCTGGCCGACACGGTTGACGTGAAAGGTGACCGCCATCTGATTGATTCCATCCGCCCCATTGCCCTCTCCGATGAAGAACAACGGGTGTATGACCATTATGACTCCGTCCACGCACCGAAGCCAAAGCCCGACACCGTTCCTGAGATGCCCGACTCCGTGGCCGCCTCCAAACGGCGGCGCAACTATCTCATGGACAGTTTCGACTTCCTGGTGAGCAGCCACAAGGCCACATCCGACAAGTACTACGTCAAGCTGTCGCCCATCCTTGAACCCCAGTACATCAGCTATAGCCGAAGCAAGGGTCTGACCTACAAGATGCGCTTCAGTGCCCAATACTACTTCAATGAAAATTCAGGACTCTACTTCAATCCGCAGGTGAGCTACCATGCCAAGATCCACAGGTTCTACCTCACGGCCCCCTTGAAATACATCTATGACAAAGACCGCAACAACTACGTGGAAATGCGTCTGAACCTGGGCAACCGCATAGGCAATTCGACCGTGCTCGATGAGATAAGGCGCGAACAGGGCGACATCCCGGAACTGGACGACAGCAATCTCGACCAGTTCAACGACAACGAGTTCAAGGTATTCAACAACTCACAGGTTGCCGACTGGCTCACGATAGAGATAGGCACCGTGTTCCACCACAGGAGCGCCCTCAACAAGCAGGCCATGAGCAAATACGGCAAGCCCACTACTTACCGAAGCCTGGCTCCCTCCGTAGGTCTGAAGATACGCCCCTGGCCCAAGGGAGCCCTTTTCTCCATTGACTATGAGCGCGGACTGAAGATCAAGAATGACTATCTGAAATACGAGCGATGGGAGGCCGACGTGTCCTATAAGCACAACATGCCCAGCCTGCAGACGCTCAACATACGTGCTGGAGCCGGTCTTTATACCAACAAGGCTCACAACTACTTCATGGACTTCTCCAACTTCCGTGACAACAACCTTCCCGACGGATGGGACGACGACTGGTCTGGCGAGTTCCAGCTGCTCAGTTCTCGTCTCTACAACGAGTCGAAATACTACCTGCGCAGCAACCTCAGCTACGAGGCGCCCCTGCTGCTGGCCTCTTTCATTCCGTTGGTAGGCCGCTATGTGGAGCGTGAGTGCTTCTATTGGAATGCCCTGAACATAGAGCACAGCCCCCTCTACTCCGAACTGGGCTATGGCTTCACGACCCGTTATCTCTCAATCGGTGCCTTTGCCAGTTTCCTCAAGTTCGACTATCAGAGCATGGGCATGAAATTCACCTTCCAATTATTCAGACGATGGTAAAGACCCGAAACAAACCTCTTATTATATATAAGGCAAGTGCAGGAAGCGGAAAGACGTTCACACTGGCAACGGAATACATCAAGCTGTTAGTACACAATCCCCAGTCCTATCGCCAGATTCTGGCCGTGACCTTTACCAACAAGGCCACCGAGGAGATGAAGATGCGCATCCTGAGCCAGCTGTACGGCATCTGGAAAGAACTGCCCTCTTCCAGGCGCTATGCCGAGAAGGTGCAGTCCGAGCTGGGCCTGCCGCCCAAGGTAGTGGCCAGTCAGGCAGGCATTGCGCTGACCCTTCTGCTCCACAACTACAGCTACTTCCGTGTCGAGACCATCGACTCCTTCTTTCAGAGCGTGCTGCGCAACCTGGCACGCGAGCTTGACCTGACGGCCAATCTTCGCATCGGGCTGAACGACTGGCAGGTGGAAGAGCTGGCCGTCGACAAGCTCATAGACAGCCTCTCGGCCACCGATGCCATGCTGCAATGGCTGCTGAAATACATCATGGACTCCATTGGCGACGACCGCTCCTGGAATGTCATCGGCCCCATCAAGAAGTTTGGTAAGACCATCTTCCGCGACTACTACAAAGCCCACAGCCAGCAGCTCTATCAGGCCATTGGGCAGCCTCACTTCTTTGAGCACTACACCGCCACGCTCCGCGACATTCGCAGCAAGGCCCTTCAGCGCATGAACGACATTGCCGAGTCGTTCTTCTCCGAACTCGAGGCGGCGGGCTTCACCGTCGACGACCTGTCCTACGGCAAGACGGGCGTGGCAGGCTTCTTCCTGAAGCTGCGCAACGGCATCTTCGACGACAGCGTCCTGGGCAAGCGGGTCACCGACTGCATAGGACAGCCGGAGAAGTGGTACAAGAAGACCCATCCCCGAAGCATTGAGCTGCACCAATTGGCCGAAGGCATCTGGGGCGACATCCTGCGCTATGCCATTGCCGAACAGCCCCTCCAATGGAAGCTCTACAAGAGTGCCGACCTCACCCTGCGGCATCTTGACCAGCTGCGACTGCTCGACAGCATTGAGAAGAAGGTGCGCCAGCTCAACGAAGAAGCCAACCGCTTCCTGCTCAGCGACACCCAGCAGCTGCTGCATCAGCTCATCGAGGGGAGCGACACCCCGTTCATCTTCGAGAAGATGGGCACCCAGCTGGAGCACATCATGATCGACGAGTTCCAGGACACCTCGACCGTGCAGTGGCAGAACTTCAAGGTGCTCCTTGAAGAGACCATGAGCCACGAGGGCACTGAGAACCTGATTGTGGGCGACGTGAAGCAGAGCATCTACCGCTGGCGCAGCGGCGACTGGCGGCTGCTGGCCAATATTGGCAGCCAGTTTCCCGATGCCAATAGTCAGCTGGACGTCCGCGCCCTCGACACCAACTACCGCTCTTCGCGCTCGGTCATCACTTTCAACAACGTCTTCTTCACCCAGGCTGCTCAGAACGAAGCAGTCACGGCCTACGACGACGTGACCCAGAAGGTGCCTGACGGCTGCGAGGAGGAAGGCCACGTCAGCATCCGGCTCCTGCCGCAGGAAGACTACCGGCAATGCACGCTCCAGGCCATCGCCGAGACCATCCTTCAGCTCAAGGGGCAGCAGGTGGCCGATGCCTCGATAGCCATCCTGGTGCGAGTAAACAGTCAGATTCCGCTCATTGCCAACTATCTCACGGCCCGTCTGCCCGAAGTCCGCGTGGTGAGCGACGAAGCCTTCCGGCTCGACGCCTCGCCTGCCGTCATGACCATTGTCCAGGCCATGCGCCTGCTTGTCAGCCCCGACGATCTCATTGCCCGTGCCGCTTTGGCCAAGGCTTACAGCCACCAGCCCCTGCATGCCGCCCCGCTCGACGACATGCTGCCCGAAGCCTTCGTCAACCACACCGATGAACTGCTTCGCCTGCCGCCCTACGAGCTGGCCGAGAAGCTCTACAGCCTGTTCCAGCTCGACCAGCAAGAGGGCCAGAGCGCCTATCTCTGCGCCTTCTACGACCAGCTTTCCGCCTGTGTCAGCGAGCAGCCCACCGACCTCGCCTCCTTCCTCCGCGAATGGGACGAGTCGCTTTGCAGCAAGACCACTCAAAGCCCTGAGATTGACGGCATCCGGCTGGTCAGCATCCACAAGTCGAAGGGCCTTGAGTTCCCTCACGTGATTGTTCCTTTCTGCGACTGGCGGCTAGAGCATGCCGACGTGCTGTGGTGCCAGCCTTCCGAGGAGCCGTTCAGCCAGCTGCCCTTCGTTCCCATCGACTATAGTCAGAAAGGCATGATGGGCACCATCTATGAGCGCGACTATCTGGAAGAGCACCAGCAGAACGTGGTCGACAACCTCAACCTTCTCTACGTGGCCTTCACCCGTGCCTCCGTCAGCCTCCACGTCATAGGCCGCCGTGGCGCCAAGAGCAGCCGTTCGGCCCTCATCGAGCAGACCCTGCCCCAGATTGCCCCCCAGCTGAAAGGTGCCGTCCTCAGCGGCGAGGCCGATGCCCAGGCTCCCCTGCTGTTCAGCTATACTGCAAGTGGAAAGGATGGAGAGCGCACAACCGGGCAGGCCGACTCCCCATCCGGCTACAACGTGTTCCTTCAGGAAAGCACGCCCTTGAAAGTGGCCGTCGAGGTGTTCAGCCAGAAGGCCGACTTCCGCCAGAGCAACAAGAGCAGGCTCTTTGCCACCTCGCCCGACGACGACGAGCAGATGGAGCAGAACCGCTACATCCAGATAGGCACCGTGCTTCACCAGCTCTTTTCCACCATCCGCACCCAGGCCGACATACCCGAGGCCCTGCAGCGAATGGAGTTCGAAGGCATTATCTACGACAGCACGCTGACCCGTAAGCGCATTGAGCGCATGATTCGACTGCGGCTGGCCACCCCCCAAGTGGCCGACTGGTTCTCCAGCCGCTGGACGCTGTTCAACGAGTGTACCATCCTGAGCCTCGACCCGCAGTCGGGCAAGGTGTGCCAGCGGCGGCCCGACCGTGTGATGACCGACGGCCGTCAGACCGTCGTGGTCGACTTCAAGTTCGGCCGTCCCCAACAAGACCACCGCAGCCAGGTAATCCAGTACATGGAGCTGCTCAGCCAGATGGGCCACCCCAGCGTGAGCGGCTACCTTTGGTATTTCTATTCCAACCAGATCATCGAAGTAAAATGAAGAGCTTCCTGCAATATGTTGCCGAAGACCTGATCAGCAAGTTCGGCACCGACCTTTCCCACGTTGCCGTCGTGTTTCCCAACAAGCGTGCATCGCTGTTCCTTTCCGACCATCTGGCCCAGCTGGCAGGAAAGCCCCTGTGGAGCCCCGCCTACATCACCATCAGCGACCTCTTCCGCCAGCTCAGCAGCCGCACCGTGGCCGACCCCATCAAGCTGGTGTGCGACCTCCACAAGAGCTTCGTCCGCCAGACCGGCACCGACGAGACCCTCGACCACTTCTACGGCTGGGGCCAACTGCTGCTGGCCGACTTCGACGACCTCGACAAAAACATGGCCGATGCCGACCGCGTGCTGGCCAACCTGAGCGACCTCCACCAGCTCGACGACGTGAGCTATCTGAGCGAAGCCCAGAAAGCAGCCATCAGGCAGTTCTTCAGCCATTTCACCGACGACCACGACACCGAGCTCAAGCAGCGATTCCTACGCCTCTGGTCGAAGATGGCCGACATCTACCACGACTTCAACCACCTGCTGCAGCAGCAGGGGCTGGCCTACGAGGGAGCACTCTACAGGGAAGTGGCCGAGCAGGCCGCCCACTCCTGGCCCTCGGCCGCTGGCCAGCAGCCCACCCACTACGCCTTTGTGGGCTTCAACATGGTGCAGCAGGCCGAGCAGCGCCTCTTCACCATCCTCCAGCAGCAGGGCCGCGCCCTCTTCTACTGGGACTACGACGAATACTACAAGGAAGGCAAAGAGGCAGGCCACTTCATCGGCCAGTACCTGAGCCGCTTCCCCAACGAGCTGAAGCCCGGCCTCGACGACGTGTTCAGCCATTTCCTGAAGCCCAAGCAGATCACCTTCGTCTCAGCCCCCACCGAAAACATCCAGGCCCGCTACGTCAGCCAATGGCTCAGAGAGAACCACCGCATGAGCCACGGACGCCGCACAGCCATCGTGCTCTGCGACGAACGGCTGCTGCCCACCGTCATCCACTGTCTGCCCCCCGAGGCCGGAGCCGTCAACATCACCACCGGCTATCCGCTCATCCAGACCCCCGCCGCCACACTTGCCGCCCGGGAGCTCTCCACACCTGCCACCGACAACATCCAGCTGCTCACGCGGCTCACCGACACCCTGCAGCACGAGGCCCGCCAGCATCCCGACGGCGACCCCCTCTTCCAGGAGTCCGTCTTCCGCACCTACACCCTCGCCAACCGCCTGCTGGGGCTCTGCCGCAGCGGCGACCTCAGCGTCGATGCCACCACCCTCTCACGCCTGGCCACCCAGCTCATAGCCTCGGCCAGCGTGCCCTTCCACGGCGAGCCCGCCGAAGGTCTCCAGGTCATGGGCGTGCTCGAGACCCGCAACCTCGACTTCGACCACGTGCTGCTCCTGTCCTGCAACGAGGGCAACATGCCACGGGGCGTCAGCGACACCTCGTTCATACCCTACAGCCTGCGCAAAGCCCACGGTCTCACCACCATCGACCACAAGGTGGCCATCTACGCCTACTACTTCTTCCGCCTCATCAGCCGTGCCAGCGACGTGACCATTGCCTACAACAACTCCACCACCGACGGCAAGACGGGCGAGATGTCGCGCTTCATGCTCCAGCTCATGGCCGAGAGCCCCCACCCCATCCGCTTCCTCACCCTCCAGGCAGGCCAGCACGCTACCCCCTTTGCACCGCCCGTCATCGACAAAAGCTCCGACGTCATGCAGCGGCTGCTGCAGCGGTTCAGCACAGCCCACAACCCACAGCGACCCGATGCCCCGCCGCTCCTGACCCCCACCGCCGTCAACCGCTACATGCGCTGCCCCCTGCTGTTCTACTACAACTACGCATGCGGGCTCACCCAGCCCGACGCCACCTGCGACGACACCATCGACAACCGCCTCTTCGGCAACATCTTCCACGACGCAGCCCAGACCGTCTACGAGAAGCTCACGGCCCAAAGCCCCCTTGTACGTGCCGCCGCCATCGAGTCGCTGCTCAGGTCGCGCGTCGACATCGAACGAGCCGTAGACCAAGCCTTCAGCAAGAACCTGCCCGCCACCGCACTCGGCCCCCGGTTCAACGCGAGCGGCCTGCTGCTCATCAATCGCGAAGTCATTATCCACTACGTCCGCCAGCTGCTCCACACCGACAGCCGCCTGGCCCCCTTCACCATCATAGGCACCGAATGCCTCATAGCCGCCACCCTTGCCACCCCCCACATCACCACCACCATAGGCGGCCGCATCGACCGTCTGGACCGTGTGACCGAGGCCGACGGCGAGCGTCTGCGCGTCATCGACTACAAGACGGGCAGCTCGCGCCTGCGCCCGCTGGCCAGCCTCGATGCCGTGTTCAGCCAGGAGAGCCTTTCCAGCCATAGCGACTACTACCTCCAGGCCCTGCTCTACAGCAGCCTCGTCAGCCCGTCGGCGGCCTACAATCCCGACCGCCTGCCCGTCAGCCCCGCGCTGCTCTTCATCCAGCATGCCAGTCAGGAATCCTACGACCCCGTCCTCTCCTTTGGCCAGCAGCGCATTGGCGACGTTGCCCCCTTCAGCAGCGAGTTCACCGCCCAGCTCAGCCGTGTGGTCGACGACATCTTCAACCCCGACCTGCCCTTCACTCCCACAGCCGACGACACACGATGCACCACCTGCCCCTATCGACAGCTGTGCCGTAGTTAGAAAAACCTAAAATAGGAAAATAGGAAAATAGGAAATCTTTGCCTTTCCGCCGTTTTATGCGGGTTTCCGAAAATTTGACACTAAAAAAAACACCCCCGGTGTCTCGCGAGACAGCGGGGGGTGTCTGATACGATAAGCTGCAAAATCATTTGCTTAGAAGCCCGAAAGGCTGACCATTGCTAGAACAACGGCCCATGCCCCATGCATGAGGTAGCGGTAAGCGTCGTAGCTATTGCCGTGAGCACCGTTATCACGATGTCGATAATCTTTTTCCATGCCATCTTACTCATAATGTATAGGAATTAAGGATTAACTAACCACCCCTCCCCTACAGGGGAGGCAGGGGAGGGGTCTGTTCCTTACGGCCTCTCCTCCACTGGGTCGGTGTTGGTGTTGCCGTCGCCACCGCTGTTGTTGCCGTCGCCACCGCTGTTATTGTTTTCGTCACCACCCCCATTCGTGGTATTGCTGGGCTTAGCCTCTCCCTGCTGCTCCAGCTGCTCAATGCCCATGCGCATGGCCCTGCGGGTGAGCACGGGTCCCACGTACTTCGAGTCGTGGCTGCGCTCGGGGGTGAAGCCCAGCTGGAAGTCGGTGTCGGCATAGTTCAGGTCTTCGGCCTTGATCTTGCCCTCGCCCTTGGCGCGCAGGTAGAACGTGCCGATGCCGTTGAGCTTCACCTTGTGGCTCTCCAGCAGGAGCTCCTGGATGCACTGCGTGAACTTCTTCACCACGCCCGTCACCACGTCGGCGGTGTAGATGGAGCCGTGGCTCTGAATGTGCTCACACAGCTCGTCGGTGTCAATCGTGCCCAGGTTCACCACCTTGGGAAACCACTTTCCGTAGTAGGTATGGTTGCGGCTACGGTTCTGTTTCTTCTTGAGAATTACTGCCATAATCTTTTTCTGTTTGAATAGTTGATAGTAGGTTGATAAACACTCTCTCTAAGTCCTGCAGGAACTTTACTGCAAAGTTACTCAAAAAGCCGCACGCCTGCAAGCGCGTATACATATTTTAACACCGAAACGCCGCCTTTCTTCTCCCCGCCTCTTTTTTTAAATGTGCTTAACGCACGCGTATGCGAGACTGCGGTGCGCGTAAGCGCTGTTTCCTATTTTCCTATTTTCCTATTTTCCTATTATACCAAAATCGGGGTTTAAGTTTATAATAATATATTATTATAATAATATATTATTATAAAAATACTTTTCCCTGAAAGTATAGCTCAAAAAAGCTAAAATAGGAAAATAGGAAAATAGGAAAATAGGAATTTCACCTTTATCCAATAGCATTTCGTCCCACTTGGGTTAGGTGTTAGTCTGTCAAGCAGAATCGCTACGAACCAAAGCTTAATTACGAGTCAAAAACAGCATAGTTACGAGTCAAAAACAGCATAGTTATGAGTCAAGAACAGCATAGTTACGAGTCAAAAACAGCATGGTTACGAGTCAAAAGCAACATAGTTGTCACTAAATGATTTCTTATATCAGTATAAAAATTGTTCACATTACGCCACTAAAGAATTGACATATATCAATATAGACATAACTAACAGAAGAAAATGGTTTATTTTTCATTTCATATTCTCTTTTCATTTAGTACTTTTGCAGTCGAAAAAACAACCTAAAACAGCAGAGTGTTTAGGGGAAATTGAGAAAGGGGGCGTAACGCGAAATGATCATTGTGGTATTCCTTTTTCAACAAATAGTCCTATTTCTAACAAGAGCGTATGTCCTATAGAGGTAATTATTTATCCAAGACAAAGATAGTATGAGAGTTTTGTTTATTTATATAATAATGCTATTTGCCATGCCTGTTTACGCTTCTGAGTTCCAACAAGCTATAGACAGTGTTGTTGTTAAAATAGCATCTTGGGATATCATCCCGGATATTAATATAGAATGTGTTAATTATGAGACCAGCATAGACTATCATATCTGTACAGAAAAGGATTCTTGTGTTATATCAAAACTGACAAACGAATTGGGGCTGCTTCCTGTTTCTGAAAATAACGACGAGGATGTGCGATGCAAACTCATTTTCTATAGTTCAGGCGAGATTCTCAGGTCGGATTGTGTGGGTAAGAGAATTACAAGAATCGAATCTGACTATTATTATACATCCCAAAGATTGATAGATATCATAGACAGCATAGTAAATAATCCGCAAACGAAACTAAGAAAGGAGAATTTGGACGCATGGGACCCGTCCGAAAACATTCTTAGGCTTTATCAATATTTGGCTGATCGGTCTGAGCTGCTATACAACAATGTCGAGCTTGAAGAAGATTTGGATTTTACCGTGTTTTGTAATGTTGGCAAGGATGGCAAGACCATAAATATCCGATTCTCAACATGCAAGAATGGAAAGGATAAAAACATCCCGCAACAGATTTTGTCTGTCATACAAGACATTCTCTATCATGAAATGAAATGGGTAACTCCCCCAAATTATTACGCGCAATGGATACCTATTTGCATTTCCATTAAATCAAATGCGAAACGGACGATTAATAAGAGATCACTTGTGTCTATTAAATTCCGTTAATTCTAAATGTAACTGTCTTATGCACAATATAATAATCCGCAAAAACCTTGTCGCACTTTTGAAATGCGTACCAAAGACGACATTATAGACCTCTTCACCCCATTTGAGGACGAGGGAAATCCTAATAATGGACAGCTCGAAATTGAATTTATATACGATTAACATATATTAATAGACGCATGAAAAAATTGTTAAAGGGAGTGTCTTTAATTTTGCTTCTTTTATTTTTCTTCCATTCTTGCGTTTATCATTACATAACACACATGAATGATGAGGAGCTGGCATGGGTAACAAATAGACATGAGGGGGAATTTATGTATTTCCAATCTGAAAATGGGGCAAAAGATACTGTTATAATATGCAAAATTGAGATTTCTAATTCTTTAAGTCCATTCAATATGACATACTTTAATACAAGTAATACGGAGTATATAGCTGGGGGATGCATAGATTTTAGGTTTAATAGAACTACTGGATGCGAAGGAACTCTATATGTTCAAAAATTGCATAATAACAAGCCTGTCTGTTTTTCTGGCGGGCTTCTTGGAAGATGGTCAAGTCGAACCCCTCTAAAATTGACAAAATTAAAAATCAATAATGTCACGTTCAATGATGTATTGTTTTTTGACGAAAAAAATACAGAACAAATTACAAATTCTGATCAAGTTAACCCTATAAAAAGTTATGCTTGGAGTAAAAAGTACGGACTTGTACAATACTCATTCCAAGACGGAACAGTTTTTTCAAGAATCGTAAAAGAATGATCGGATTCATTAAAATCAAATATGAAGTAAGAAATACTGTTTTAAAAAATTGAAAAATAATAAAAAAATGAATATTCAGCAGTATAATACGTTATGAGCGTGTAAAAATGTGCAGAATGTGTTGAGTTTACGGTGCAAGTACTATACACCAACTCTGTAAGTCGCTGATTCTCAATTCCCGTCAGCCGCCGCCCAGACACCGGAGGCCTAGGACTTTGTCGACAACGGGGCCGACGTAACGGGAAAAAAGCTCTCTCACGTGAAATATTCCTCCAAAAGGAGTGATTTTCTCAGATTTTATGTTTACCTTTGCCATGTCATTGATGATTTTGCTTGTCTTTAAACGCAGCACTAAGATAAGTGAAAAATCTGACATGACAAAATCCTGAGCTGCTCGGCTTTGCCGCTTTGCCCTGCAAAGAACTTTTTGTTGCTCAGGAACTTAATAAACAAAATGAAACTAAAGTGCTGCGGAATTTAGGCAGAATACAAATAATCCTGCGTTATTCTAGTTTGATCCTAATTTGGGGCGTGGAAAATTAGAGAATTCAAATATGAGGATAAGAGAAAAATCATCAGAAGATATGTATCATATTCATAGAAGTCCTATAGATACTGGAGATTTTTGGAAAACAATCAAAGAGAACATGGAAAAATGAAAAAGATAATAAAAATAGCTGCAACTATCTGTTTGTCCTATGCTATACTCATGCTATTAATAGATGGCACGTATTCATTTTTGTCCATAAACCAACAATCCAATATCAATGCTTTGATAGAGGACAAACTTATTCCGTATATCATCAGTATAGCCTCTATGATGTATTGCATCATTCATATTTGGCAACATTGAGCATCTAAGGGGCATATTTCTGATTTTATAGTTTTTGACGATACTAATTATTTGAATTAAAGTGGCCATGATGCCTATAAAAGCCATGGGAGAGGCTGTGCTACGACAGCCCCTCTATCTGGCCGTTGACGACGGTGATGCGCTCGGCCTGGGGACTGCGGGGCAGGCCTGGCATGCGCAGCATGTCGCCTGCAATGGCCACAATCATCTCGCTGCCACAGTTGAGGATGAGGTCGCGGATGCGGATGGTGAAGCCCTCGGGAGAACCGTAGCGAGTGGAGTCGGCGGTGAAAGAGAACTGGGTCTTGGCTATGCAGACGGGATAGCGATGGATGCTCTCGTCGTCGGCAAAGGTCTCGCGGATGGCCTCCAGCTTCTTCCTGCCGGTCTTGGTGAACTCTACGGCGGCGGCTCCGTAGATGCGCTTGCACACCTTCTCTATCTTGTCTTCTATGCTGTCGCTCTCGGGATAGACGTAGTGGATGGGCAGGGGCTGTATGCGGTCGATGGTGTCGACAACGGTGCGCGCCAGCTCGACGGCTCCTTCACCGCCCCGGAGGAAGGCTTCGTTGACGGCAAAGCCCACGCCCTGGGCCTCGCAGTTGCGGCGCACAAGGGCTATCTCGTCGTCGAGGTCGGTGTCGTGGCGGTTGAGCGTAACCACTACGGGCTGGCCGAAGCCCTGCATGTTGTTGATGTGGCGGTTGAGGTTCTTCAGGCCTTCCTTCAGGCCCTGCATGTTGGGCTCCCTGATGGCCTCGAGGGCTACACCGCCGTGCATCTTGAGTCCCTGGGTGGTGGCCACGATGACGACGAGGCGGGGCTGCAGACCAGCCTTGCGGCACTTGATGTCGAAAAACTTCTCGGCTCCGAGGTCGGCACCGAAGCCTGCCTCGGTCACCACATAGTCGCCATAGCTCATAGCCATCTTCGTGGCCAGCACGCTGCTGCAGCCGTGGGCTATGTTGGCGAAGGGGCCGCCGTGGATGAAGGCGGGGGTGTGCTCGGTGGTCTGAACGAGGTTGGGGCTGAGGGCGTCGCGCAGCAGGACGGTGACGGCCCCGCCCACGCCGAGGTCACGCACACGGAAGGGTCTGCCGTCGGAGGTGATGCCCAGGAGAATGTTGTCAATGCGCCGCTGAAGGTCGTCCTCGCTGGTGGCCAGGCAGAGGATGGCCATGAGCTCGGAGGCGGGGGTGATGTCGAAGCCGGTCTCCTGAACCACGCCGTCGCCCCGCAGGCCGGTGACGATGTTGCGCAGCGAGCGGTCGTTGACGTCGAGCACGCGCTTCCAGTAGACCTCTCGCAGCGAGAAGCCGTCCTTGCGGTGCTGGTACATGTAGTTGTCGAGCAGGGCGCTGATGGTGTTGTGGGCCGAGGTGACGGCATGGAAGTCGCCGGTGAAGTGCAGGTTGATCTTCTCCATGGGCAGCACCTGGGCATAGCCGCCGCCTGCCGCTCCGCCCTTGATGCCGAAGCAGGGGCCCAGGGAGGGCTCGCGAAGGGCCACGACGGCCTTCTTGCCTATCTGGTTGAGACCCAGGGCAAGGCCGATGCTGACGGTGGTCTTGCCGATACCGGCCTTGGTGGGGCTGATGGCAGTGACAAGGATGAGGCGGCTCTGACTGACATGCTCCTCGTTGAGCAGCGATATGGGCACTTTGGCCATGTAGCGGCCGTAGGGTTCAAGCTCTTCGGGAGCGATGCCCAGACGGGTGGCAATGTCGTTGATGTGCTCCAGCTGGCACTCTCTGGCAATCTGAAGGTCGGTCTTCATGCTTCTTGTTCTATTTATAGTTTTTAATAATTCGGTGTGCAAAAATAACACATTATCTGCTGTCGTGCAAGAAAAACGTAAAAAAAAAGGCTCAGGGTGTTGCACTTACGGGCTTTTTGCGTACCTTTGCAAGCAAAAAAATAGCTGCCCCGCATGAACAAGGAAGAGAAATATCTGCTGCTGGCCAAGCAGGTGGAGGCCCTCATAGAGGGCGAGAAGGACGGCATTGCCGTCATGGCCAATGTGTGTGCCGCCATTCACGAGGCAATGGGATTCCTGTGGACGGGGTTCTACCGGGTCGTTGACAGTGCCGTCGGGGCTGAGGGCACGCAGGAAAGAGAACTGTGCCTGGGGCCTTTTCAGGGGCCGGTGGCCTGCATGCACATTCCCTTCGGACGGGGGGTTTGCGGGGCTGCATGGCAACAGCGGAAGACGATTGTTGTGCCCGACGTGGAGCTGTTTCCGGGCCACATAGCCTGCAGCAGCCTCTCACGCTCGGAGATTGTCGTGCCACTGTTCTCGGCCGACGGTGCCGACGTGGTGGCCGTACTCGACATCGATAGCCGCGAGCTGGCCACCTTCGACGACACTGACCGCCTGCACCTGGAACGCATCTGCCGGATGATAAGGCTCTGACAGACGAAAACGCAAACGTTTTAGCATTATTTTGCTAACTACGCTTTGCATTTCGCAGAATTATTACTACCTTTGCCGACGTTTATAAACAAATCACCATTTTTAGGTATCATTTCAATTTGACAAATGAAACGGACATGGATTGAAAAACTGCTGCTACTCATAGCCTGGGCAGGCTTGATTGGCGGCATACTCTTCACTTTTCTCGTGAGCAAGGGAATCTGGGAGTCACACATGGACATGGCATTCCCACAAGCCGTTGCAACATTCGTGGGAGGTGTGGTGGCTTCAGTCGTCGGTTGGGCAGTTTTGATGCAGATTGTCAGCATTTCCGACAGAATCCGTAACATCGAAAATCATCTAAGCAATTATTCTAATTCGTGAGATAAATTATTCAAATTCATTTCAAATAAATAATTAATTCATTTTATTGTAAATAAAACAGAAAAGAAATATGTCTCGATGAAAAAGTATTTATTCTCAATATGTATGATTGTTTGGGTTGTTATCGGTTGCACAAGTAGAACTAAGCAGCAGATGAATAGCTTGCAGAATGATTCCATTCTTTCTGTCCGGGTTGATTCATTGTCATCCGAGACTACAGATTCGCTATCAGCTTATAACAATTACGAAGCAATTGCACACCGGGTAACTGCTATGTTCAACGACGTTTATAGACATTATGCAATTGAGGATTCTATTATTAATAACGGCAAGACTGTTACAAGTCATATCGATAAGACTATTTACTATTCGGCAAGCCTAAAGGCTTTGTGGGACAAATTACCAGAAGATGATATCGTAATTGATTACGATCCGTGGACTATGTCACAAGATTACGACACACTTGTTTGCAGGAATGTGGCAGTACGTTCTGTTACAAACAAGACTGCAATCGTTGATGTTGAGATTTTTCTGTCGAGGAACTGGCCCGAAAAAACAATTCGGTTGCAATTGGTTTACGAAAAGAACAAAACAGCCAACAAGGATGATTGGTATATAGCCGATTTCCAGTATAATGGCTCAATGGCAAAAGAAATTAGTGATTATTTAAAAGAATACAATCAGGACTAATCATTATAATGAATCATATTACATTTAGAGTTTAATTCATTTAATACATTTTTATTTAAAACAAAATGGCTAAAGAAAAGAAGTTTATCACCTGTGATGGTAACGAGGCTGCGGCTCATGTGAGCTACATGTTCTCGGAGGTAGCTGCTATCTACCCCATCACCCCGTCTTCGCCCATGGCGGAGCATGTTGACGAGTGGGCCGCCCGTGGTCGCAAGAACCTGTGGGGTCAGACCGTCAGTGTTCAGGAAATGCAGTCTGAGGCTGGTGCTGCCGGTGCCGTTCACGGTTCGCTGCAGGCTGGTGCCCTCACCACTACATTTACCGCTTCTCAGGGTCTTCTCCTGATGATTCCCAACATGTACAAGATTGCCGGTGAGCTGATTCCTACC
>JAEEGL010588926.1_pt1 | contig 16952 bp, 19 predicted proteins | sample 9134231 | NCBI WGS metagenome assembly JAEEGL01 (sample SAMN16246548, study PRJNA631951) | gut metagenome | biome: gut microbiome; feature: rumen; material: fiber-attached | host: Bos | place: Iran: Karaj | collected 2018-10
AAAGGCTGATCTTTACAGTCTCCGTCTCGTCGCAGGCGTGAAGAACGTTCATGATGTATCTTCCGTTGTATTTGAACATTACGTCGCTCTCAATATTTTCTGTCGAAGCGGGGATCTCGTCGTAGAAGCTTCCGTTTGCGGAATTTGAAGATATCTCCATTGATTCCTTCTTATAATTTATAACGAGAGAATTCTTCGATTTGCCGCCGAGCTTGTCTTCCGTTACGATCGAAGCTCTCTCGACCGTCTCGCCGAATGCCTGACAGTTTACGTATACGTGACTCGTGCAGGGGAACGCAAGTATCTTTCCGTAATTGAAATAATCGTCTTCTATAAGTCTTGAGAAATAAACGTAACCGTCTATCCTGAAAATAACGTGCTTTCTCGCGACGGATATCTCCATCTCGTCTTCCGTATCGCCCACGCTCTTGAGTATCTCGGAGAGTATCCTTCCGGGAATGATGAATTTGTAATCCTCAATATTTTCCTCGGCTTCGTACTCAGCCACGGCGAGCATGTTTCTGTCACAGCCTACTGCCGTTATTTTTCCGTTTTCTATTTTCATAAGAACACCGGAAAAAGCTTTTCCCTGATCCGTCTGCGACGTTGCGAATATCGTCTTGTTTACCATTGATCTCAGAATGTACTGAGGAAGCTTGTAATTCTTATCTCCGGAGAGGAGAGGAAGAGCCGGATAGTTTTCACCCGGTGCCGCCCCTATCTCGAAAGAAGTATTTCCGCTCGATATCTTCGCGCGGTTTCTTTCGTCAACTTCTATCTCAATATTACCTTCCGGCATCTTTCTTACTATCTGAAGGATATTCTGAGAATTGAGCGCATAGCATCCTTTTTCAACGATATCGCATTCAATATCCGTGCGAAGTCCTTTTTCCATATCGTACGCAGTTATTCTGCAGACGTTTTCCTCGTCCGTATCGCAGTCGAGAAGAACACATTCGAGAATATAATTCGTGTTTCTGTTAGGAGCTATTGCCGCTGCAGGGATCAGTGCAGAGAGAAGTTTTTCCTTTTCAAAAATAACTTTCATGATTTTCTCCTTTTCGCCATATAAAGTATATCTTATTTTTTATATTTTAAGTATTAATAATAGAGTACGATGAAAATTCAGAAAACTCCGAAAAAGTACGGTAACGACGGAAAATTTTCGTCATGCAGGCTGTTCGTTTTCTGTAAATACCGTGTAGAAAAGCTGATGAAAAGTGTCTCTAATTTTCTTGAAAACATCAAAATCCGATATATTTTCAAAAAATGAGTTTTGATAAAGTTTTGAACATTTGAAAAGTCCGTGTTCAAAACTCATAAAATCAAATCAAAAAGGTTAAAAATCAAAGCTTTTCGACAGACCGTCAAAAACTTTTCGTATTTTTCTTTTTCCGAAAATAAAGTAAAAATCAAAAACCGTAAGAAGTTTCAGTTTTATTTTCTACACACTTTTCTACACGTGAGAAAAGTATTATCAAAAATTGTAGAAAACTCCGCTTTGTGATTTTATCCTTTGACCGCCTTTATTATTTCCTCTATCTGCTTTTCAAGGAAAACGTCCGTTTCAAGCGTTTTTGTAACCGTATCTATATTTGATTTTACCGAAGAATGCTTTCTCTCGAACATGACTCCGATCTCGGGAAGAGAAAGATTCGTTATCTTTCTTATTATATACATCGAAACGTTTCTCGAAAGCTGTATCTGCTTGTCTCTTTTTCTTCCGAGGATCTCCTCGACGGGAACGTTGTATTTCTTTCCTGTTTCCGAGATTATTCTCGAAACGATCATCTGAGCCGGCTCGTCTTCTTTAAGGAATACCGCGACGTTTTCTTTGACCGTGTTCATATTTATCTCGACGCCGTTGAGAAAATACATGGCGCTGAGCTTTCTTATAACTCCTTCGATCTCTCTTATGTTAGAATGGAGCTTATCGGCTAAGAATTCAAGTATCTCGTCGGAGAGATCGAGGCCTGCGTTCTCAGATTTTTTTCTGAGGATCGCAAGTCTGAGCTCGAGATCCGGCGGCTGTATATCCTGGATAAGACCGCTGCTGAATCTCGTTTTGAGTCTGTCCTCAAGGATAGATATCTCAGACGGAGATTTATCGGATGAAAGGATTATCTGTTTGTTTTTCTCATACAGAGAGTCGAACGTGTGGAAGAACTCCTCCTGAGACTGTTTCTTTCCCGCGATAAACTGTATATCGTCGACTATGAGGACGTCCGCATTTCTGTATTTCTGACGGAACAGGCTCATGGTGCCCGCGTTGAGACTTTCTATAAGGGAATTTGTAAAATCCTCGCCTTTGAGATAAATAATGACTTTTTCGGGATAAGTTTCAAGGATCCTGTTCGCTATCGCGTAGAGAAGATGAGTTTTACCGATACCGGAGGGCCCGTATACGAAGAAAGGATTGAATTCGGACGAGGGCTTTTCCGCTATCGATTTCGCGGCGGCAAAAGCGAAGGCGTTTGAAGAGCCGACGACGAAGTTATCGAAGGTGTAGACGTTCTTGTGTCTGAATATCTTTTCGTCGTCGTTCTGTTTTGAAGGATCTTTAGTGAACGACTCTCCCTCTTCCTCTTCCGCGCTCTCGTTCAGCTCGGATATCACGTCTACGTCCACGGGTTTTCCGAGAACGGAGGAAAAATATTCGGTGAGAGTTCTCTTATAGTGGATGAGAATAGTATTTGCTCTCGACGGAGTTTCCGCGGCAAGAGTTACTTTTCCGTTATCGATGCTCTTGATACTGCAGCCTGAAAACCACAGAGTGAGAGCTTCGCTCGTAATGGCGTGATCCTGGCGGATCGACTCTATGACGTCGTTGTATATCGTTTCGTAATCGGATCTTTTATATTCAGCCATTTTCGAATCCTTTATTCCCATATATACTTTATTATAATCATAAATATTATAACATATATATTATATAATTTCAAGTATTTAGTAGATTTTAAATCGTATTTTTACAATAAAAAAACGACCGGAGACTGACCAATTTCATTAAGTTAAGATGAGAATTCATTTTTCTGTCTCAGACATTGCGTGAGAGTCCAAAACGTTGTTAAGTTAAACGAGACAAAATGAAAAAGAGTCGAACGCCCCGGATAGTCGGGAAAATCGACTCTTTTTTGAACAACCTTATTGCTTTATCAGGTAATCATCAGGATAATCTCCGCCGATCAGGCTTGTGATCATGGCGGTATCCCATACGTCATTCGGGAAAACGGATATTTTGCTTTCTTTCCATTCAACTATCAGAGCGCCGGAACCCGCGGGAGTGTCAACGCTGTTGTCAAAGACGTAGAGTTCGTCGCATACGGCGAACAGTTTGGGGAACAGACGCAGGGCCCGGATGAACCTTTCGCGTATTTTTTCGTTCGGTACGCCATGCCCGCCGGCTTTGACTCTGTTCCAGACTCTTGAAATATTGATTTCCGGATCCTTTGTCAGTATATAGACGCAAACCACCTGATAACCGACGTCTTTTGCGCGCGCCATCAACTCGATATTTCTCGGAGTGGAGAGAATCGTTTCAAAAGTAAAGTCTTCTCTGTTTTTGAGAAGATATTCTCTTGTCGCTTCGGCGATTTTTGCGGCTTCCAAATCCGAGCAATCAAGCTGTTTTTTGATCTCGTCTGCATTGACGTATTTACCGACTGTTTTTACTTTCTCGGTCACGGTGCTTTTTCCCGAGCCGTTCGGGCCTGCGAATACAAGAAGTCTCGGCATCGCGTCCCCTCTCAATCATCCACATCCGTTTCGGGAATAACGTAAAACGACTTCGGGACTTCGGGAACGTCGCGTCTTTCCTTGATCGCGCTTGTTACCGCATTGGAAAGATCTGCTCTGTCAAACATCTGAACGGTCTTCGGATCCGATACCGCAAAAGGAAAGCCTCTTTCCGCAACGAACCTGTTGACAAACACGTTGATAACGGAACTTAAATTCAAACCTATAGAGTTTGCAATTTCTTCCGCCTGGAGCTTGGTCTTATCGTCGATTCTTGCTGTGATAGTAGCCATATTTATTCACACTCCTTTTCTATTACTATTGTATTACATTGTAACACATTTGTCAACAATTATTCGTTAATTATTTTGGCTAATAAGGTAAAAGTTGGAATTGAAGAATATTTGGAACGAAAAACAGGCGCGGAAATTTTTCCGCGCCTGCGTGCTGTGATTCGGTTGTGCGCCGTTTTTGATCAGCCGAAGAGTTCCCGCGCTATGGCGACATAGTCGGGATGTGCCGGTCCGCCGACGCCTTGCGCACATTTTGCGACCCAGTCGAGGTAGAACTCAACATCCTTTTTTTCGGAAGAAACAACTTTCTTCCGTTTGAGGTCATCAATGATCCTCTGATAGAAATCAATGAGCTTTCTGTTGGTTTCTTCCCTTGCCAGAACTGCGTGGGCAGCATCTTCTGACATCGAAGAGAGGAGACCTGTGAGGTCGTCGCCCTGTTTCACGATCTTCTCGATCATCTCAAGAGCGTAGTCGATAGTGAACTTGCTATCTGACGTCTTTTCCGGCTCCTGTGTTACGGCCTCGGTCGCCGCCATTTCAGTTTTCTTCGGTTCCTGTTCTTCGGTATTCCTTGTATTTGTATTTTCCATTTTTGTATCCTCCGTTAATACTTCCGGCGGACACGCAAGGCAAATGACTTTTTCATCCACATAGCGTGCCCTGCCGCGTTTCACAAGACCTTTTGCCCTTTTCGGGTAGGTCGCGCCTATGTAGTTGCCTTCTTCATCAATGATGACCGTGTTTTTTTCTATGGGTGTCCTCCCCCTTCATATTGATTATTCGGCTGACGTCCGTTTTTTGTTATGGGTGCCGTCCCCTCGTCAAAAACAATTATACGTCATTTAATAAATAATGTCAATATACCGAATCGATATAGAAAAAATGCCCCCTTCGATTTTTGAAAAGATCAAAAATCGAAGGGGATTCTTTCGTTATCAGTCCATTATTTCCTTAACTTAATGACATTGGGAGACTGACCGGTCATTTTTTCTTTTTTGAAGATCATTTATTCTTTTCTCCGCTGAGCTTTTCGTACAGTCTCTTAAAGTCAAAATAACCGCAGAACTGCGTCATAACTGAAAGGGATATGCTGAAAACGCATATATATATTTCGACCGAGACCGAATCGTTTTCGGAGAGGAAAGAGGCAATGTATCCGAACACGAGAATGAAAACGGAAGACAGAGCCGTTACGATCACTCTCATGACCCTCATTTTAGGCTGAAATACGGCGGAGAGTATGAGTATGACGAGAATTATACCGAGGATCGGTAAAACGTCCTTTAAATATGCCGAAACGGTGGCTCTCGCCCATTCTCTGTCGGTCTCTTCATAAGATGAGGTGCGGATCAGATAAAATATAAACGTTGCGATCGAGGAAGCACCTCCTGCGACGCCGCAGACGAGAGACGCATATTTGTTGATCTTCGCCCACTTTTTATCTCTTATAAAGAAGTGAGAAACCGCGAGAGCGATAAAGAAGACGGATAACACTATAAACAGAGCAGCCATATCAGTTTCCCGCTCCTTCGGTCTCGGCCGGCGCATCCTCCTTGTCGGCGACCCTTATCGGCGTGCCGTCCTCAAAAACGCCCTCGTAAGTCCTTCCCTCGGCGTCGCGGTAGAAACCTTTTCCGCTCATATTGTTGTCCTTGAATTCTCCCTCGTAGTATGAGCCGTCAGCCCATTCCATTTTTCCGGAGCCTTCTCTCTTTTCCTTGACGTAGCTTCCCGTGTAGACGTCTCCGCTCGGCCAGGTGTAGACGCCCTCGCCGTCCTTGAGATCGTCCTTGAAGCTTCCTTCATAGACGGCGCCGCCGGCGTAACGGAAAATTCCTTTTCCGTCCTTCTTGTTGTCCTTGTATTCCCCTTCGTAGGTCGCGCCGTTCGCCCAGGTATACTTTCCCTTGCCGTCCTTGCTTCCGTTCTTGAATTCTCCCTCGTAGACGTCTCCGTTCGCGTAGCGGTAGACGCCATATCCGTTTATCTCGTCCCCGGAGAACTCGCCCTCGTAAACTTCCGTTTTGCCGTTTACGGTTATGGTCAGAACACCCTTACCTTCTTTTTGAAGATTTTCGAATTTTCCCTCGTAGACGGTGTCGTTCGTGTACTCTATCTTTCCCGTCTCAGAATCGACGTATCCGGAAAGACCGTTCGAATATCTGAAACGTCCCTTTACCGGCTGTCCGTCTCTGTCCACTTTTCCGACGAAGGTTATCCTGACGCCGTTTTCGGTGGTATATTTCGCGACCGTCCAGCCGAAGACGAAATGAAGGAAGAGAAAAGCGAGAGCACCCGCGGCTATCACGGCGGCGATCACCGTTATTATGATGCTTTTCGGGGACGCTGTCGGTTTTTCGTCCGTGTCGCCGTCCGATATGACCGCGGTCTTTTTCTCTTCTTTTTTCCCGGCGTCGTCTGACGGAGCTTCGGACGGGGTCCCGTCTTCTTTTTGAACCTCGTCTTCCTTAAGAGCTTCGTCTTTCTTTTCGGAAACGGAGTCTTTTACGGTCCCGTCTTTTTTCTTTTTATTTTTCTTTCCCATTGTAAAACCCTTATCTCAGTTTTATTCAGCCGTTTATCACCGAAGAGATCGCGTTGTCGAGGATGCTTGCGATCTTCGGGGCGTAGGCGGTGGCGGCGAAGGCGATGCCGAAAACAACGGCGAGCACGATCAGGAGAGATACGGGAGATCTCTTGCGGTCCGCCTCGTATTTCGCTTCCGCCGTATATTTTTTCTCTTCCGGGATGTAGAGCTTCATTTTGTCGAAGTCGTAGGAAAACTTTTCCTTCTGCGGGAAAAGGAAATTCCAGAACGCGGCGCGCCTCTTGCTGTAGACGGGCACCTCGGCGTCCTCCGGATTTGCGACCTCGACAAAGCGGCGCAGTGTGCGGTGGTGCTTCAAAGACCCGGTGCGAAGAGCGCTTTTGCCGAGCCCGAGCTCGTCCAGAGTCTTTGCCGACTCCATCGACGTCGCCCCCTCTTCGAGCAGGCGCCTCACCGTTTTTCCGAGGATGAAACGGTTGTAGTATATCACGGCGATCCCCGCGGCAAAGCCGCCGAAGAGCGCCCAGACGATGCCCGTAAGGGAAACAAAGCTGTTGGCGGGCACGACGTATTTGTACGTCTCCGATATCAAGCTGTTCATGGCGTTCTCCCTGAATTATTTATTCGGTTTGATAACGTCGATCCCTATGTATTTGCGGAGTACTTCGGGAACCGTTACGGATCCGTCGGCGTTCTGATTCTGTTCCACGAGAGCGGGCAGGATCCTGCTCGTCGCAAGTCCCGAGCCGTTGAGGGTGTGGACGAATTCCGGCTTTCCGCCGCCGTCTCTTCTGAATCTGATCATGCCGCGGCGCGCCTGGTAATCTCTTGCGTTCGAAACGGAGGAGACTTCCTTGTAGCCGTTCATCGACGGGATCTGTATCTCGATGTCATAAGTTCTCGCCATGGAAGCGGAGCAGTCCGCGGCGGCGAGCTTTACGGTTCTGAAGTGGAAGCCGAGACCTTTTACAAGAGCCTCCGCCTTTCCGACGAGCTCTTCAAACGCGGCGTCGGAGCCCTCGGGCTTTGTGTACTGTACCATTTCGACCTTGTTGAACTGGTGTCCTCTCACCATGCCGCGCTCGTCGGCTCTGTAAGAGCCCGCCTCGCGTCTGAAGCAGGGGGTGTAGGAGATGTATTTCCTCGGAAGATCGCTCTCCGAGAGGATCTCGTCGCGGTGGAGAGAAACGAGAGCCGTTTCAGCCGTCGGGAGCATGAAGCGGCGGCGTTCGTCCTCGGCGGTGTCGAGCCAGTAGACCTCGTCCTTGAACTTCGGGAACTGTCCTGCCGTAAGACCGCACTCGTAGCCGAGCATGTGAGGAACGAGAACGAGCTCGTAGCCGTCCGCGATATGAGTGTCGATGAAGTAGTTGAGAAGAGCCCACTCGAGCCTTGCGCCAAGGCCCCGGTAGATCCAGAAGCCGTTTCCGGAGAGCTTTACTCCGCGCTCGTAGTCGATGAGCCCCAGGGAGGTGCAAAGATCGACGTGGTTCTTAGGTTCAAAATCGAAGCGGTGAGGCTCGCCGAAGTACTTGAGAGGCTCGTTGTTCTCTTTTCCGCCCGGCTTGAGGTCGGGATCGGGGAGATTCGGCAGGCCGAGCATGAGCTCGTTGTATCTCTTTTCGACCTCGGCAAGGAGAACTTCTCCCTCTTTTACTTTCGCGCCGAGCTCTTTCGTTTTAGCGAAGATCTCGGAGGGATCCTTGCCCTCTTTCTTCATGATCGGAACGAGCTTCGTCTGCTTGTTCTGTTCGGCCTTCATGTTCTCCGTTTCGGCGATCAGACGGCGGCGCTCCTCGTCGAGCTTCAGTATTTCAGCTATATCTTCCGCGGCGTCTCTTCCCTTTGCCGCAAGACGCGCGATGACGTCATCGGGATTTTCTTTTATGATTCTGATGTCAAGCATTGTTTTCTCCTATTGGTAAAATATGTAAATTATTCTTCGATTATCGCTTTACCGCAGACAGCAGCGAGTATCGTCTCGAGGTCTTCCTCGCTCGTGTACTCTATCTGCACCGTCTTTTTCGACCGGCCTTCAACTATTTTCACTCTTCTGCCGGAGAGCTCCATCGCGCGGCGTTCGAGCTCCGCGATGTAGTTCACAAGAGGCTTTTCTTTTTCCTCCGTTTCAGACGCCGTGTCCGCTCTGTTCATCTTCTTTACCAGAGCTTCCGTTTCTCTGACGGAAAGATTCTTCTTTACGGTCTTCAGCGCGAGAGCGTAGATATCGTCTTTATTCCGGAGCCCGAGAAGCGCCCTGCAGTGCCCCGCGGACAGCGCGTTCTTTGCGAGCAGATCGATCACTTCCTTCGGCAGATCGAGGAGCCTCAGGCTGTTCGCAACTGCCGGACGGCTCTTGCCGACCATCTTGGAGATCTCCTCTTGAGAGAGTCCGAAATCGTCAGCCAAAGCTCTGTACGCGGACGCCTCCTCGTAGGGATTGAGATCCTCCCTCTGTACGTTTTCCACGATAGCTATCTCTGCCGCGGAGATCTCGTCCGCGTCCATAACTATGCACGGAACTTCAGAGAGGCCCGCGAGCTTCGCGGCTCTCCACCTTCTCTCGCCCGCGATTATCTCGTACGTGCCGTTCTTCATGTCGCGCGCGATTATCGGCTGAAGTATGCCGTGTGCGGCGACAGACGAGGCGAGGTCGGACAGAGATTCCATGTCGAAATTCTTTCTCGGCTGATTCTTTTTCGGAGAGATCGAAGTTACCGATATATACGTAACTCCTCCCCCGCTCTCGACGGTATTGTCGTCGAAGATCAGATCCAGCCCTTTTCCGAGCGACTGTTTCTTTGCCATATATTCTCCTTTCAGCATATCCGCTCGAGAAGCTCTTTTGCAACTTCCATATACGCGAGGCTTCCCTTGGAGTATTTGTCGTAGTAGATGACCGGCTCGCCGAAGCTCGGCGCTTCCGAAACTTTCACGTTCCTCGTAATGACCGTTTTGAACAGCTTGTCCGCGTAGTATTTCTTAAGCTCCGCGGCGACCTGGTTCGTGAGATTCAGCCTGCCGTTATACATCGTAATGAGGATCCCCATTATATAAAGATCCCTGTTATAAAGCTGTTTGATCTTCTTGATCGTGATCATGAGCTGGCTCAGCCCCTCGAGCGCGTAGTATTCGCACTGCATCGGTATGACAACCCCGTCGCAGGCTGTCAGCGCGTTTATCGTCAGCATCCCGAGAGACGGCGGGCAGTCGACAATGACGTAGTCAAACTCTTTTGTCAGCCGCGCGACGGTCTTTTCAAAGCGTCTCTCGCGCTCTTCCGCGTCGAGAAGATCGATCTCGGCGCCGGCGAGATTTATCGTCGACGGCATAACGTATAAGCCGCTCCACTTCGTTTCGAGCACCGCCGAATCGGGCGTGCACTGTCCGAGAAGCGCCTCATAAGACGAATACTTGACGCTCTTCTTATTGATACCGACGCCGCTCGTCGAGTTCCCCTGTGGGTCAAGGTCGCATAGCAGCACGCGGTTTCCGAGCGCGGCGACCGACGCCGCAATATTGACCGCGGATGTCGTTTTTCCTACGCCGCCCTTTTGATTCGCAAAAGCGATTATGACAGGTTTCGGCATCGTTTCACCTCTTTTTATTACTTTTTACTTTATAATTATAGCACAAAGAGAGGCGATGTCAATGCTTTTTGCGTTATTTAAACCTGTTTTTACAATTCGTTTGAATGTTTCACGTGAAACATTTCAGCCGTCGCACGGTCAACGTTTCACGTGAAACGTCACTTAGAGATCGTGACGCTGAACGTGACGGACCCGTCGGGGGAGGACGACTCTGTGGCGGTGACGCCGTCTACGGCGCCCCTACGCTTTATGAAGCTTCGCAGTTCTCCCTCAAATTCAGCACAGAGGCCGGAGCATTTCCTTGGGATGATCTCGGCGACGTATTCTTCTGCCGCGGATACGTTCATCGACGAGGCTATGACCGTGCCGAGCGCCGCTTTGCGCAGCGCTTCGTCCTTGATGCGAAGAAGCGCCCTGCAGTGGCGCTCGCAAAGAGAAGCTTCCTCTATCGCGGCGCGTTCATCCTCGCCGAAGTTCAACAGCCGCAGTTTGTTCGCTATATACGATTGACTTTTATCGAGGATCGAAGCCAGCGCCTCCTGAGTATAGAGGAATCTTTCCGTCAGCTCCTTTATCTTCTTCGCGTACTCAAAAAAATGCAGCGGGTCGGAGGACAGCTCCCGGATCAAAAGATCGTCCTCGAAAACGAGGGGAGTCGGAAACGGCACGCAGGGGACGCGAACGTATCCGAGGGCGGCAGCCGCGGCGATCCTCTTTTCTCCGTCCGCGACCGAAAGGTCTCTTGTCACAAAGACGGGTTTTAAGAATCCTGCTCCGGACAGCGCGCGGGAAAACGAGCCGAGAGTCTTTATGCCGAGCTGTCCCCTTTTGCGGAGATTCAGAGAATCAATATCAATATATTGTATAATAGATTTATAATAACCGCTATATATTGGGTCTTCAACTTCTCTATTTGAAAGATGCGAAAGTATCGGCGCTTCATATGATGTCATATTTGTTTCTTCCTTAATTTATAATATTCACACCGGTATTTATATCAAATCCACGGGTAAAATGGGATCGCATCTTCGCTGATAAATATGTCATGTTATGAACGGTTTTATGGCGGCGCGCCGTATCCCGCACATCGCGCTCGGTAAGTGTAAAAGAATAGCGGATGGGCTCGCCGGGAGAAGTCCTCCCGCGGATCCCGTCCGCAAAAATGTAAACATTATAATAAATGTAAACAAAATAAGAAAATATATTGAAACGGCTTGAAACGCGTCGAATAGTGGTATATAATTCTATTGGTCAGAGGGGTCGGCGCCCGTTCCGTTCAGCAGCGCTATCGCCTTTTCTACGGCGTCTTTTGCGTCTCCCCACGGCTCGTTTTCATATCTGTAATCGAATTTTTTGATAAAGAACGAGAGATTTTCGCGCACCCTCGATACGTACTTTTCCTCGACGGTGCGCAATGACGACGAGAACGACCTGAAATCGGACGTTTTGAGGCCTCGCGACGCGGCGTTCAAAAGAGACGCGTAGTGAGGGAGACAGAAGCATTTTTGCGCGGAAAAGAGCCTTCTGAACTCACCGTCCGAGATCCACATATAGACGGTGTTGTCCAGAACTTTCTCAAAGTTTGAGTTTATCCTGTCGCAGATATAGCACGTTTCCGACAGCTTTCCGATAGACGCGGCGCTTCCCTTTGCGCTCCTGGCGGGCAGGAGCTTGTTGACACGTACAAGCTCTGACACCGTATCAAAGTGGCTTTCCAGCATGAGCGCGACAGGGAGCTTTTTTCCTGCCCTGAGCATTTTTCCGTAGTGATCGCGGCAGAAACCGAGTTCGTTCGTTTTCATCCTGACGCTCGGCTCCATCATGGAAGCCCCGAGGATCAGCTCAAGTTCGTCGCGCTCGAATTTTTCGCGGATCGCGCACAGAGGACACGAGTGTTCGGCCTTTTCGCACTTCTCGAACGATTCGTTGATGATTATCGTATAGATCTGTTCCATATTTCCCCCCGATATCTTCTTTTAACCAATTATAACGGGAAAAGTCAAAATTTTCAAGACAATACGGATTAATTTACGCATTTGCGTTTTATAATAACCATACTACAGAAAGAGAGAAAAACCATGAAAAGCACAGGAATCGTAAGAAAAGTCGACGAGCTCGGAAGAATAGTTCTGCCGATCGAGATGAGAAACAGGCTTGAGATCGGCCCCGGCGTCGGAGTTGAGATATTTTTTGAGGACAGCAGCATAATCCTCAGAAAGTACTCCCCCACCTGCGTATTCTGCAACGAGACGGAAGGCCTCGTCGAGTACAAGGGCAGAAAAGTCTGCCGCCGCTGCATCGGAGAGCTCGGACTTAAGAAATAATATATTACGATTCTTTCTTGTTATAACGGAACCCCGCACGACATCCGAGGATCGGACCGATAATTTTTGACCGAAATAAGAGCCGCCGTATCACCGGCGGCTCTTTAATATGAAACGAGCCCGGCGAATCCGCCGGGCTCGTTATTATCGTCAATTACCGATCACGCTTTAGCCTTGATCGCTGCCTGAGCTGCCGCGAGGCGGGCGATCGGAACTCTGAACGGTGAGCAGGAAACGTAGTCGAGCCCGATCTCGTTGCAGAATTCAACGGACGTCGGGTCGCCGCCGTGTTCGCCGCCGACCAGTCGTGTTTTTTGAAAAATGCCCGCATTTCCAATATCGTCGGCGCCCGGTCAAGATCGAGTAAGGTTGTGTCAAGCGGCATACTTATGCTCCTTTCGCTTTTGTACGACAATATCATATCACATTATATGTACGAAATAAAGGACACCGGCATGCGTTGTCGCTTCTATGGGGCAACGGAGGCGAAAAAGTATTCAACGAGATCAATTATTTGTAGTAGACTCCTTGACAAAAGCCCTTGTGGGTGCTAAAATAAAGTGAACTTTATAAATGCACTTTTTTGGAGGTTCGCCATGAAATATATAAAACGAGATCTGGAGCGGAAATTTCTGCACATGAGTTCCGCTTTCAAAGCGGTCATGGTCGTCGGCGCGCGGCAGGTGGGCAAGTCCACTATGCTGAAGCATCTTGCAAAAGACCAAAACCGGACTTACGTGACGATGGACGATACCCAGCTTCGCACCTTCGCGCAGACCGATCCGAAACTCTTTTTGCAGACCTATCAGCCGCCGCTCCTCATCGATGAGGTGCAGAAAGCTCCGGAGCTTTTTGAAGAAATCAAGATCCTTTGCGACGAAAGCGACGAGCGCGGGCAGTTTTGGCTTACGGGATCGCAAAGCAAAAAGTTGGTCAAAAAAGCGGGTGACTCTCTCGCCGGGCGGCTTTGCATCCTTAAAATGTACAGTCTTTCCGCGAGAGAAAAACTCGGCGTCGATCCGACGGACGATCTCGATTTTTCTCTTAAATTCTTGACAACACGCAAAAAACTGTTCGGGCAGAATAACATTCTTGCCACTTTTGAGAACATCTGGCGCGGCGGTCTTCCTGACGTTCAGGAAAAGGACGGGGAACAGCTCGGCGAGTATTTCAATTCCTATATCGAGACCTACCTGATGAGGGATGCGGTAGACGATTACGGTATCGCTGATACCGAGGGTTTCCGCAAATTTCTGCGCGCCTGCGCCGCCTTTGCCGGTCAGCTTTTAAACTACAACGATCTTGGCGCTTCCGCAGGTGTTTCCGGCGTGACGGCGAAGGATTGGGTGAAAGTCTTACAGTCGATGGGGATCATCTTCCTGCTCGAGCCGTACGCTTCCAACGAACTGAAACGCCTGACCAAAACGCCGAAACTGTATTTCTGTGATACTGGCTTTTGCGCGTATTTGTCCTCCTGGACGACGCGGGACGTGCTGATGAACGGCGCTGCGAGCGGGCATTATTACGAAAACTACGTGATCGCCGAGTTTCTTCGTCATTATGCCTACGGAAAAAATAAAGTCAACCTGAACTTCTATCGGGACAACAAAATGAAAGAGATCGACCTGATCATCGAGGAGGACGGCGTTCTACACCCCGTGGAGATCAAAAAATCGAGCGCGCCCGACAAAAGTGCGGTGAAATCCTTCTCCGTGCTGAAGAGTTCATCCCGCACCGTCGGTACCGGAGCCGTGATCTGTATGTCGGACGTCGTGCTCCCGCTTGATGAAAACACGCTGATCGTCCCGTCGAATTTGATCTGACGGGTAACGCGCAATCCGTGACTCGAAATTAGTCGAAGCGTGATACCCTGTAGGTTCGAATTGTGCGATTGAAAGGAAAAAATATTATGACGGAATACGAAAACCTAAAGAGAAGTTACATTGCCGCGATCCAATTTGGGCTAAGCGCAAATGTCAAATACGATGAAGTCAAACACGGGAACGATCTTCTTCATAAGTTCTGCGAGCAACTCATCGAAAACAGTAACTACTCTGATATGGATAAGCAGAGAATGAAACACGATTTGGAAATTGTCAAAGAAGCGCTTTCCCAGGAAATCGAGACGTATTGGAGAAATAAGCAATGAAATTAGATTTGATACAAGTAGAGATGGAAATGTTAACAAGTCGCTATTCGATGATAGAGCCGCTTACGAGGCCAGGTTCTCTCAAAAAGGTGTTGCACCTGATTCTAAAACACTTGTTAATAGTTGGCGTTGTGGCAGAAAAATATGTGGCTTTATCTCATCTAATTTGGGAATACAAATATAAGATGTATATTTTTCTAATGCAAAAAAGGGTTTTATCAAAAGATTATTTATGAGAAAAAAGCAGAGACAAAACCCTGCTTTTTCTTATTATTTTGGCAAATTCATTTTATTAATATGCTTTCCATTATCAACTTGACACCAAGTGAAAACCCACATTGAAATGCCACTTGTTCGGCGAGGAAGTGCATTTCGTTGACCGTCTCGTCACACTTTTCGAGCAATTCTTTTTGCTGTTCGGTGAGCGCGTCGCTCAGATTGTCGCGGTTTCTGCCCATGAGGGAGAGCAGGTGTTTGAACTGCCGATTTTGGATCAAGAAAGTTTTGTGCGGGTTGATATTGCCGTACCACAGATCCTCCAGCGCCGTCATACGAAGATCACCTCGCTCAGGACGATCTTATTGACCCGGTCGCGGATGTTATTCATTGCACCGACCCACGCCATTTGGTCGCGGCGTTTCAATTCTTCGGAGATGCCTTCTTGCTTAGCGAATTGTTTAACCAACTGAAACGCCATTTCATCTGCCTGCTCGTTGACACTGTGCAGATACGAGTTTAGCGTCCCGTTCATTCTCATAGCATTGATCGTGGTCGGAAGGTTTTCTTTCAGATACTGATAATGCCTCTGGCCCCAGATTCCTACACCTTTTAAGTTATCTTTCATAATGCAATACCTCCTTTGCGATCTCATTGTACCGCAAAGGAGGTATTTTGAAAAATGTGCGTTTTACTTATCAAGTTAGTATTGTGCCATTTATATTATGGCGCATTGCTTCAAACAACAGGCTGTATTTCATATCATTCTCATTATTAATTCTAATTGGTTCAATAGGCATAAGTAATGGCTTGGGTATTCTATCTGGATTCATTCCGGTTATAGCACATATTTTAGAAATTACATTTGGATTATCATCTAAAATGTACATGCGAAAATGATGATTAATGCCTGGATGTGTGATCCAAACATGCCTAAAGTCATTAAACATCAGCTCATCCAAAAATGATGTATATACAACAACTGCCGATATTTTATTGTATGTTTCTTCTGTAATTTTAGTTTTAAATGGTAAAGAAGTTGCAATGTTCTTGTGATTCAACAACCCATTGACGTTGTTTGTCAAGATAGACCAAGCTTCTAAAAAACCACCGTATGTTATATCAGTATAAGTCCAATTAATAAATAGAATGTTGATTTCATTCTCGCTGTAAGTATTAAACTTTTTTGTAGCACTTTCTAAAAATTCAGCCAGCTTAGTTATTCGCGGTGTCATATAATCAACGTTATATTTTCTGCATTCTTTCTGATAATACTTTTTGCCTTCTTCAGTTAATAAAAAGGCTGGGAGTATTTTTCTCTCACTATTGTTTGGAGATATAAATTCCGGTGTTTTTACTTCAATATTTACGTTGATCTTTTTTTCTCCATCATACATTACAAATGTTGCTTCTGGGTTTGCTCCATTTTTGCCAATTGGATTCTCATATAAGCATTCATTCCAATTACATCTTGAAAAAAACGCAAGAATTTCAATTTCAGATAATGCTTGAAGAAATTGATCCATTGAAAAAATTCCTTCTTTTGTTGTTGCGGCTAATTGATCAGAAATAAAAACATCAAACTTCGAACCGGCAAATCTTTTATTAAGTGCAGATAGTTTTATTGATAGATTAATAATAAAGTTTTCCGAAAAAGATGGGTAGTCTATTTCTCCATTGGGTAAAATAGGGGAATAATATGAATTAGCATTGTGATTGATTAATTGTTTTAAATAGCCCAAATCAGCTATATTGCTTTCGAGCGCTTCTATTATAAAATGATTAGATGGATATTTATCTAATAATCCATTTATCCAAGCGTTATTAAAAAAAGACAACAATTCGTTTCCGAACTTTGGAAATGGTGTTTCATGTCTCATAGTAATTCTTCTCCATATTTGAAATCCCCGTGCCTCTTTTGGAAACACGGGGATTTTTCTTAGATATACAGCGCTACTTTTACGTCCTTCCACTTATGCACTCTGTGCCTGGCGGAGTCGGCGTACAGGTATTTCTGCGCGTCGGCTTTTTTGAGCTTAAACTCTGCGTATTTGAAGGGCGTGGAACTTATTGCGCAAGCAACAAGGTTCCGGG
>JAEEGL012302704.1_pt1 | contig 16952 bp, 13 predicted proteins | sample 9134231 | NCBI WGS metagenome assembly JAEEGL01 (sample SAMN16246548, study PRJNA631951) | gut metagenome | biome: gut microbiome; feature: rumen; material: fiber-attached | host: Bos | place: Iran: Karaj | collected 2018-10
GTAACAGAATATCAAAGATACAAAAATTGAAAGCAAATCACAACTATGTTGAGCAGGCAGAGGTTACACTGGTGGATGTAACAGAATATCAAAGATACAAAATTTGAAAGCAAATCACAACAAAGGGTTTTAGGGAGATAGGGGGGACGCAGGATGTAACAGAATATCAAAGATACAAAATTTGAAAGCAAATCACAACTGAGCCGGACTACATAACTGCGAAAATAGCGATGTAACAGAATATCAAAGATACAAAATTTAAATAACCTTGGCTACGCCTCAGCAAATTAAGCAAGCTTATTTGCATTCGGCTTGCACAAGTTTTGAAAGCAAATCACAACTTAGCAAGGCGGTACAAAGACCAGTTACGACTTGCGAGTTCTTTTTTAAGAACTTCTATAATATTTTTCATACTCTTTTTTTTATTTCCAACCGCCAGTAAAAATCCAGCCGATTGAACCGATTATTATTATGATTGTTACCATATCTCTTTTTGTTTATTATATCAATGTTACCATAATAGTGTTTAATTGTTCTACGAAATTATAAATTTATTTTTAATATTCCAAATAAAATAATGTTTTTTTAAGATGTAACAGAATATCAAAGATACAAAAATCAAAGCAATTCACAACTAAAACAATTCAAGCTGCATAGGCTCCGCTTTTTGTGCCTTACTGCGTTTACCTGAGAAAATCTCTATAGCTCCAAACTGCTTGTCAGTGATGCACATAACACCCACATCGCCGAACTCCGGTAGCATGGATTTTACACGCTTAATGTGAACATCTGCATTCTCACGGCTGGCACAGTGACGTATGTATATAGAAAACTGAAACATAGTGAAACCGTCGCCCATAATATCCTTGCGGAACTTGGCGTATGCCTTACGGTCTTTCTTTGTTTCTGTGGGCAGATCAAAAAACACAAGAATCCACATAACTCTATATTCACTGAACCTATCCATTTACTACATAGTTGGATAAATAATTTTCCTTGCCACCCCGCTAAAGCATTTATAAACAGATGATGCCGTCTGCCCCACTGCTACCATTAAAGGGCGGCGTTCTCCGTCAAGCATAACCTCTATAACAGGTATTTGCAATAGTTCCTTTTTCCAATCCACAGTAAGTTCTTCAGGGTAGCCACGCTCTGACGTAAGACGTATAACCAGTTCATCAACGTAAGGTCTGTAAGGCTCCATAATATCATCTGCCAAGCAATATGCATTGTATCGGTTATGATGGTGAATGCCTAAAGTTGGCAAGAGTCCGCTAATCACTAATGCACGAGCTACAACGGCACGCAATATGGCATATCCGTAATTAAGTAAATTATTTGGAGAGGCCTCTTCCCTACCCCTTATAAAATCCGGAACATCAGGGAATACATTTCTCCAATAATATACCGCTGCTCTACCCTCTAAATTATCTGTATCACCGCTTTTAACCTGCTTAGCCCATGAAAGCATATTACCAACCTCAACACCTCTGCACTTGTCAAGTACAGCCGCCTGATTTAGAATCTTACACTGCACAGTCTGCTGCCACATCTGTTTCATTAGAGGAACAGAGGCATCAAGCTGCTCACGGAACCTTTCATTCTGAATTGTGTTTCCACAAAGCGGAAGCATTAAACCCACTGGCAGATGACTTTTATCACAAGTAATAACTGAGCAGTCATTCTCAAGCAGCGCCTCCAGAAGCCCCTGAGTTATAGTAATCCGTTTGTCATCAAGCACAACAATACCAATATCCTCAACAGGGATTGTAAACACAGATTTTGCCTTGAAAGACTCAGACAGATTTGAGTTCTCTATTTCAGGTATCTTAATCACCATCTGCTTATTAGTAAGCGAGAGGTAAGCTGGATTATTGAAACTGAGGGTGCGCTTAATCATTTTCTTGCTGTTATTTATTCAACTACATTATAGAAACAACTATTCAAAATCAACGCCCCTGGATGTCAAATGAAAATCAGTGCCCATTTTTAAGAATTTTAAGGTATTGATTCCACAACGAATTTTCTCCGGCATTTTTGTGAATGATTTAATTGATTCTCCTTTCCCCAAAACATTATCACCTTGAGCATTGATATGCCTAACCATTACAATTCTTCTTCCATCATTCTCAAACCCACGAATCACGTACAATCGTTTTGACAATTCCGAAAAATCCATTTCCCTAAGTTCCATTGGATCTCGCTCATATAACAATAACATGTCACCTGTACAAAGTCGTTGAGTTTGTATAAGCTTAATATGTTTCCTATTTTCTATAGTTGACGGTATGTCTTCCAATCCCATTATTCTATTTTGACTTACATCAAACAAACACCAAATACGGTATTCACTTATAGTTCTGTCCTCACTCTCATATTTACACATCACATATAAATCACCCATATCTGCATAATATGAGTTCTTGTACTCTTTGTCAGACAAATATAACTGCCTTTTTATTGGCAAAGGATTTTTCACGGATGTCTCACATCTTATATGACGTATCTTACCAAGCCTGCATTTTTCGGAAAAATCAATTATACCCTGAGAATTCTTCTTGAACATATAAAAACCTCTTTTGCAAGCCTCTTTAAAGGATGTTCCATCTGAGAATTGTCCTTTCATAATCTTAAACAAATTTCTATCCACGATTGAATTCTCAAGATCATTCCAATCAGTAAAGCCCGTGGATTTAGCACTCTCCTTGTATTTCAACTCACGTCTTATAACATAACTAACATTATCTGCAGTCAGAATTCTACCATTTTCATCTCTTAAAAGTTTTCCTTCATCATCAGTTCGTGCCTGTTTTATCGCACCAAAGAATGAGTCTTTATGTAATTGGCCACGTATAGAATCTCCAGTAATCCACCTTAATGGTTGTGGATTACCATTCTCGTCACAAATAATATTTCCATTCTTGTCATATTTCCAGGCAACCTTTCCCCTAACCCTTTGACGTCTATGAGCTGGAACCAATGTTTGGTCTTTAGAAATATGATTAACCAAAATATTGTTCTCTATAAAAGGGACTACATCTGAAATATTACCACCAAAATGACAACTTTCTATATCCTTACTCAGTTCTCTTTCTAATAAAGTGGTGTTTTCATTAAATTTTTTCTTTTCCTGAATCTTATAAAAAAGTTCTAGCATCTTATCACGCTTAGCTGCCACTGGGATTAATGTCAACATGGTAGCGTCAATAGCATGATGAGAATGTTTATCGCGTGATTTCTTTTCTTCAACGCTCTGAACACCAAGTATCCTACTGAAATTAACCGTCACTACACCCTTTTGAACCTCCACTTTATTAAAAACAGTCCTCAAATAATGATATGCATATTTTGTAATAATTCTGGTATCAACTAATTGACTATTTCGGAACCCAGAAGTGACATCCGTCATTGTAAATCTTTTTACTTTGTTCTGCCAATAATCAAGTTCCATTTTCCATAGGTGCCTTTGACGAATGCATTTATCTTTTCGTTCTTTAGTTTGAGCTTTCCTTGATTGGGCACTCCAAAAAGCAACATTATCCTTTAATTGCTCAATTTTTTCAATCCAAAGTTGCAAACGTGGTCTTATCGCAGTATAGCCATTAGCATCGTGTTCATAATTAGCAAGTTCAGTAGGAATTTGATTTTTCTTAATTGAACGATTATAGTATGAATCACAAACTGTTAAGTTTGCCAATGAATCATCAAATGATATACTCCTTGGAATTGTGTGTTCAAAATCAACACAGTTGGAGCTAAACAATTGACTCAAACTAATGGTTTTACCTGTATAAATGCATCTAAAATTCTGTTCTTTCCAAAGACGATATTTTTTTACCACGTCATTTTTACATTTATTCACATCTAACAACAATTTCTTTGTTGTATATCCATAAGTTTTCCATCCTTCTTCTGTTTTTGCCAATGGATTCCCTTTGGAATCTAATTTTGAAACAATTTCAGAATCACATAATTCCATCCACAAACGAAACTTGTTGATATCTTCATTATTGTTACTATCAGCAGAACCAGAAAAATTATTATCTTTAATCAATTCTATTATAGCTGCTTCATATTCCTTGTTTTCTTCTGCTCTCAATTCTTGATACCTTCTAATTGCCCAACGCATATTGGCATCATTTAATTCTCTTGCAGTCTCAACTACAACACTTGTATTTTCATCAATCAAAGCATTATTATCTTCGTCAACAGCCTTTAGCATTCCATTGATCTGCCTGCGCAATGAATGTAGTACCCTCATTGCCATAGGATTCTTAATCGCTCCAATCACAGGACTTCCCAACAACTTCAGCCAACGCCCGTCTGATATTTTTTCCTCCCTTGCAGAAGGATAGACCTCTATCATTGAAGGATGATAAAGTTTGCTTATTTGTTTCTGGTTGACGTTTTTATATGTGGATTCAACAAAAGAAGCCAAAGCATCTGACACTTTGGGCAAAATATAATAATCACGCTTTTTAGAAGAGAAGAACGCTTGATACAAATCTGCAACCGTCTCTAAAATTTCAGATTGTTCTTCATTGGATTTTGCATTCCAAGATTTTTCTCCAATATTGTCAATTGTAACTTTCTTTATGTCATCATAATCACTATTATCAAGTTTATAATCAAAATTTTTATAAGCAAATTGCTCTACAACGTCAAGTGATTTATAGTTAGCAATTAAACTATTGGCAATGTTATACAGTAATTTTTGTTTGCGATTCTCTTTAATTATTGAATCAAGGTGAGAGATTACATTATCTTCTTCAATCTCCCACTGATCACCCAAAACTTCAGGCATTTTAGCCAACAAAACAGCATCAGAATATATCAATCCTTTTTCCAAGAATCGGTTGATGTTCTTTATGGCTTTTAAGCTTAACATTCCATACCCCTGTTGTATCGCTCCATAAATCCGCACTAATTGATTAGCCTTATCTTCATCAAAATTCAATTTACTTAGAGCAAAATTTTTCACAAATTCCGGTTCATCAAAAGAGAAACAAATATGCCACAAATCATAGGCCGTATATGAAAGTTTCTTAATTTCACCAGTCTTTTTGTTTGTTTTGCACTCACCTGTTTCAATAACTTCCGTTTCCCAGTTGTCTCCTAATAACTTTTTTAGTCTAGCAGAAACCGGACAACCAGATACATTAACATTATCCTTATAGTTAATAGTCTTACTTCTAAAATCCAATGAACATCCAATCTCTTTTTCAATCCATCCACGAATATCTTCAAATTTAAAATTTGGACGTGTCAACAAAAATCTGTCATTATACAATCTACGTCTTTGCTCAAGAGTTAACTCCTCCTTAAGACCTTCCCCAAACTTAATATTGTTGATCAAACACCATGCTCTAAACTTTTCAAACTCAGGATGACTAACTGCGCAACGGAGTTTTCCTGGTTCCAATGTACAATATCCAACAGTTCCCTTTTGTGAACGTAATGGACGTTTATAAAAGATAGTTCCTTCACCCTTCTTTTCACTAACTAAACTTTTATAGAAATCACTGTTGAAATCCAATCCATTCTGGAACTCAAAGATTAAATCAATCTCTTTTCTATATTGTGAGCGAACAGCTTGATAATCACTATTTCTCACCCGAACTCCTGATTTCTCCAATTCATAAAAAGCACATCCAACCGTCTTTATATCATGAGCCTCCATGTACTCGACCAGTTTTCCTGACTTTTTCTCTTCTGATTTTTTCAAGGCCTCCGTAACATCATATTCACTATTATCATCTACAGAATCGTCTTTTTCCTGTTCCTGAATAGTTTCTCCTTTACTACTCTTAAAGCCCCTGCGTTGCGCAATATGATATAGGGCTCTTCCTAATTTAAAGCGTTCAAGTTCATCCGAAAAATCAAACTGCCTATTCATCAGTTCAGACCTCAACTGATAAGGGCTCGTATAATCAGGCTTCCCATCTCCATCAAAGTCTAATCTTACCCACTGCTCAAACCTCACCGCATCAATAGGATACTCACGTTTCAATCCCTTTTCCTTATCATACTTTCTCCACCTGTCCAAATCTTCAATACTTAATGGACAATATCCATTATTAATTAGCAACTCCAATGTCGCCCATATTCTATACTTACGTGATTGATATAATCGACGGAGAGAACGTTTTTTTCTTCGCTCTGCAGCGTAGGAAAATTCTCCACTTTTGCCAGTACCAACTCCTGATTTGAAAATAACAGAACTGAAATACTCTAATTGATCGGTAAGATTTTTTCCTCTATCAGGATTTCTCAAGGAAACACCAATTGAATTTGTACCTAAGTCAAGTCCTAAAATTTTTGTCATAATATTTGATTTTATTTGTTTACATTAAAATTTATCTTTATCTTTGCATCAAAGATACAAATGGTGAAAGACTTTTCACAATAAGGCTATAAGCCGAAGATTTCTTAGTCCCGCGTACTCCGTGGGACATTTTTTATCCCAAAAACAAAGATACGCAAAAATTGCCTTAAATCAAACACCTACGCCTCATTACGTTGTTAGAAAATTTTTTTGCAAAGATTTAATGCTACTATGACAAAATTTGTCATAGTTATTGATTATCTTGCAAAATATTTCAAAAACCGCCTATGAAAACCACAAAAATTCATGAGCAGTCTCATGTGGAGAGGCTGTTCCGTGTGCTGAATATGATTCAGAGTGTGAGGTTCTACAAGACCTCTGAAATAGCGGAGCTGCTTGGGGTGTCTGCACGCACTGTGCACCGCTACATAGATGAGTTCCGTAACTCCGGTCTGGACATTGTGGTAAGGAGCAACTGCTTCCGCCTTGATTTGAACTCTCACCGTAACAGGATGGTGCTGAACCTTATCAGCGGCACTGATGAGTGGAAGACGCTGTGCAATGTGGACCAGTTTGCCACGGCTGTGAAGCAGGGCAAGTGCGTGGAGATTGAGGAGTACACATCGGGGCACAGCTGCACTATATGCACACGTGAGGTGGAGCCTTTTGAAATCACGGAGAACCAGAAGTTTGTATGGTGCTATGACCCTAAGGACTGCCATTGCAAGACTTTCCGCCCGTCAAGGTGCAAGAGCGTCACCGTGCTTAACAAGCCGTGGGCTCATGCCGGCAGTTTCCGTAGTGAGGACATTGACATATTCGGGTTCCATGGCAGCGAGCCTTTACGAGTGCGTGTAAGGCTTGACATTATGGCGTATAACCTGCTGCTGGAGGAGTTTCCTGAGGCCCAGAGGTGCGTGAGCCAGAGCGCTGATGATGAATGGCTCCTTGACGCCGATGTCTATGACCTGCGTGGTGTAGGCCGTTTCTGCATGGGGCTGCTAAAGCACATAAAAATAACAGACACCCCTCAGCTCAAGGAGTATCTGCTATCAGAGTATAAAAGCCTCACAGAATAACGCCGCCTGTTAAAGCTCGTCAATCTTATTCTTAACGTAGCGCTTGTCTGTGTAGGTAAGGCGGGCAAACGATGTACCGTTCTGAAGCATGAGTTTCTTGGTGGCGTTGAAGTATGCGGTAATTACGCCAGTCACATTCTCATCCACGCTAAAGCGGTAGAGAGTGGTCCAAGGCTTGGCCATGTTAAGGCGCTTCTCCACCCCAGTCACTTTGTACTTCTTGTTAAGTTCTATGGCTATCTGGTTGCTTATTCTCACCGCGTAGCCGTTAAAGTCACGTATCTTGGAGTTGTCAGACTCGTATGAGAGCACGTAAGGCTCCGATGTAAAGGCTATGGAGCACAGATGATGCTCTCCATCAATGTATGAGAATGTGCAGGTGATGTTGTTTATCTTGATGTCATTCACATTGTAAACCATATCCTTCACCTGGATGTGCTCACCGTCAATCTTAACCACGGCGTTTTTACCAAAACGGTCAGAGAGCTGGTCAAACACCACATCGTAGTCTGAGCCAAACTCCAGGCCGAGTATTGTAGTTTGAGCCATTACAAGAGTTGATATTGATGCCATAAGAGAGACAAGTAAAAGTTTTTTCAACATAACATTCAGAATTGGTGACACTTAACGGTTATCAATTTTCTCTGGATAGAGGTCATGGTTCATAAGCCTGTGCTCAGCCATAGCCTCATATTTGGTGCCCTTTTTGCCGTAATTGCAGTACGGGTCAATGCTCAGTCCGCCGCGAGGCATGAACTTACCCCATACCTCAATGTACTTAGGGTCCATCAGCGCTATAAGGTCCTTCATTATGGTGTTCACGCAGTTCTCATGGAACTCTCCCTTATTGCGGTAGCTGAAGAGGTAAAGTTTCAGTGACTTGCTCTCCACTAGTTTCTTGTCTGGGATATAGCTGATGTATATGGTTGCAAAATCAGGCTGTGATGTTATTGGGCACAGCGATGTGAACTCCGGACAGTTGAACTTCACAAAGTAGTCAACATCGGGGTGCTTGTTGTCAAACGCCTCCAGAACCTCCGGAGCGTATTGTGTTGGGTAATCTGTCTTATTTCCTAAAATCATAACTTTAAGTACTCCTCCAGCCCTCTGCGTCGCAGGAAGCAAGCCGGGCAGTGCCCGCAGCCGTCCCCCTTGATGCCGTTATAGCATGTGAGCGTGTTATTACGTACATAATCAAGCTTGCCCATCTTGTCTGCCAGCGCCCATGTCTCAGCCTTATTGAGCCACATAAGCGGTGTGTAAATCTTAAAGCTGTAATCCATGGCAAGATTGAGGGTTACATTGAGTGACTTTATGAACACATCGCGGCAGTCAGGGTATCCGCTGAAATCTGTTTCACACACACCAGTTACAAGATTGTCAATGCCGTTTACCTTTGCAAGCACGGCGGCAAATGTGAGGAAGAGCATATTGCGCCCCTCCACGTATGTGTTTGGAGTGCTCTTGCCGTCTGGTATGCGCTCATCCACCTCCATATCAGTGCGTGTAAGAGAATTTGGAGCCAGCTGGCCAAGCAGTGACATATCAAGCACGTGATGTTTTACGCCCAAATCCTTAGCTATGGCCTTGGCGCACTCAATCTCACTTATATGACGTTGTCCGTAGTTAAAAGTTACAGCCTCCACGTAATCAAATTTCTCCAATGCCCAGAAAAGGCATGTGGTGGAGTCCTGCCCCCCGCTAAAAACAACCAATGCTTTTGTAGTCTGCTTGTCTGCCATAGGTACTATTCATAAGAGCCCATCTTGAGCATGGCCACCTCCTCTTCTGTGAGGAAACGCCAGTGTCCGCGTGGTAGTTTGTACTTTGTGAGTCCTGCAAAATATACACGGTCAAGTTTCTCAACCTTGTAGCCCAGATGCTCAAATATGCGGCGTACTATACGGTTGCGCCCTGAGTGAATCTCTATGCCCACTGTCATGCGCTTGGTGTCCTCCACATACTCAAGGGCGTCTGCCTTTATAGGGCCGTCCTCAAGCACTATGCCTGAGAGTATCTTGTCATAGTCTTCAGGGGCGAGAGGCTTGTCAAGTGTGGCCTCATATATCTTTTTCTTCTCATACTTAGGGTGTGTGAGCTTTGTGGTAAGCTCCCCATCGTTGGTGAGAAGAAGCACTCCCAATGTATTGCGGTCAAGGCGGCCTACCGGGTAGACACGCTCCTTGCACGCACCTGCTATAATGTCAAGCACTGTGGTTCTGCCGTGAGGGTCAACCACTGTGGTAACGCAATTCTTTGGTTTATTAAGGAGTATGTAGATTTTCTTTTGTGACTTGATGAGCTGGTCATGGAAGTAGACAGTGTCATCTGGCATCACCTTGGTGCCAAGTTCTGTAACCACCTTGCCGTTTATGCGCACCACTCCAGCCTGTATCAGAGTGTCTGCCTCACGGCGTGAGCAGAGCCCTGCATTGGCAAGGAAACGGTTAAGCCTCACACTGCCGTCAGTGGCGTGTTTTACTGGAGGCTTGCGGCGAACAACAGGCTTTTGCATTGGCTTTTTACCATCTTCGCTGCGTTTGGGCTTGAAATTCTTATTCTCCATCCCTCATTCTCTTTTCTATTTCCCTAATCTTTGATTTGAGGCTGTCTTTGTCTTTGCGGAGCTTCTCCACCTGAGCCTGCATCTGCTTCATAAGCGGGCTTGGCTTCTTAGGATCAAAGTTAAGGAACTCCATATTGTTCTCTATGGTGGTCAGTTCTGAAACCACCTTATCGTATGCACGTACAAGTTTCTCTCTCTCCTTAGACAGTGAAACGGTGCCCTCTGTGGCATGTTTCTTCTGCTCAAAGAAGTAGTCACACGCTGCCTTGAAGTTGTTCCATATCTGCTCGCTGGCGCGGCGTGATACAGGGCCTACCTTCTTCCACTCACTCTGCAGCTCTACAAACTTCTGTGATGCCGCCTTCCACTCCTTGCTCTCTTTGAGGGCCTCTGCGGCAGCCACAAGCTGGCGTTTCTTCTCAAGGTTGGCGGCCATGGTCTCCTTGGTGCTCTTGTAGAAGTCACTCTTGGCTTTAAAGATGGCATCGCAGGCGGCGCGGAAACGCTCATATATCTTGGTGTTCACCTTCTTAGGTGCAAAGCCTGTCTTCTTCCACTCCTCCTGCAGGGCTATAACCTTCTGAGATATCTCATCCCATACCTTGTATGATTTAACATCCTGGTACTCAATAGCCTCAACGCTCTCACAAAGTTCTGTCTTCTTGGCAAGGTTTGCCTCCTCCTCTGTCTTCTTGGCCTGATAGAAATCAGCGTGTTTATGATTTATGGTGTCACTCGCAGTTTTGAATCTGTTCCACAGCTCTTCTCTGTACTCTTTAGCCACAGGGCCGGTCTCACGCCATGTGGAGTGCAGCTTCTGAAGCGCCTGGAATGCCTCGTTAAGATTATCTGACGCGGCAAGTTTCTCTGCCTCTTCACAGAGCTGGGTCTTTATCTCCAGGTTCTTCTTGAAGTCATAGTCACGCAGCTCATTGCTGATTCTTACATCATCATAGAACTGGGTCATAAGAGCCTGATACTTCTTTACTATCTCTCCGTATTTGTTCTGGATAACTTCTCCAGCGTTGTTCCACTCAGTCTGCAGTTTGCGCACCTCTGCATAGATCTTATCCACGTCATCATTTCCGCCGATAAGCGCCTCCAGGCGTTCCACTATGCTCTTCTTGGCGTCATACGCCTTCTGCTGGAGTTCCGCTATCTTCTGGAGCTCCTCTGCCCTCTTCTGTTTATAGGCTTGCAGAATCTGCTTAAACTCAGCCTCTTCTGCAAATGTGTGGGCAAATTCCTTTATGTCATTACCCTGCTCTGTCCATGCCTGTTTCATCTGCTCAAGTATGGCGGCCTGACGCTTGTAGAAGTTTGACTTGATTTGTGCAATCTTTTCTCTTGTAACATCACTGCTTGCAGCCTCTTTCAGCTGCTCCACGATTTCTGAGAGTGACAACTCTTTTTCCTTTGATTCTTCCATGATTCTTTAAAAACTACGAAATGCAAAGATAACAATTATTTAGGATTTTATTGCCATAGTACAAACATTTTTTGTATTTTTGCACCCTAATTAAAATACCCTTATAGCGGACTGACAAAATCAAAAACCAATGGACAAAAATCAATTTTTTAATCCCGTTGAAACAATTAGCAGGGAGGAGCTTAGAAAATTACAGTATGAGCGTTTGAAAAAGACCATTCTCAGAGCATTGAACGTTCCGTTCTATCAGAAGGCGTTCAAAGAGAAAGGCATAGCCGCCTCTGATATCAGAAGCATAGATGACATTACAAAACTACCGTTCACCACAAAGGATGATTTGCGCAGCAACTACCCTTTTGGCATGGCTGCAATACCACTTAAAGATTGTGTGAGAGTACACTCTTCAAGCGGCACCACAGGTAACCCTACAGTGGTTCTTCACAGCAAGAATGACCTTGATGCGTGGGCTGAGCTGGTTGCACGTAACCTCTATATGGTGGGTGTGCGAGACACTGACGTATTCCAGAACACATCAGGCTACGGTATGTTTACAGGCGGTCTCGGTTTCCAGTACGGTGCTGAGAAGCTTGGATGTCTCACAGTGCCTGCAGCTGCAGGTAACAGCAAACGCCAGATTAAGTTCATGAAAGATTTTGGCACCACCGTGGTTCACATTATTCCTTCATACGCCACACGTCTTGCAGAGGTTATGGCTGAGGAGGGAATTGACCCGCGCAAAGATTTGAAACTGAAGATATTTGCCATAGGCGCAGAGCCTCACACTGAGGAGCAGCGTAAGAGAATTGAGGAGATGCTTGGCGTTAAGGCTTATAACTCATTTGGTATGAGTGAGATGTGCGGCCCTGGTGTGGCTTTTGAGTGCAAGGAGCAGAACGGTATGCACATCTGGGAGGATAACGTGATTGTGGAGATTGTGGACCCAGTTACTCTCAAGCCGGTTCCTGACGGTGAGATTGGCGAGCTTGTGCTCACAACTCTTAACCGTGAGGCTATGCCGCTGATACGCTACCGCACCCGTGACCTTACACGCATTATAAAAGGTGACTGCCCTTGCGGACGTACACATCGCCGCCTGGCCCGTTTCCAAGGACGTAGTGATGATATGATGATTCTTAAGGGTGTGAACATCTTCCCTATCCAGATTGAGAAGATTCTCATGGGCTTCAAGGAGCTTGGCAGCAACTTCCTCATAACTCTTGAGACCGTTGACAACAATGATGAGATGACAGTGGAGGTTGAACTTGGAGAGCTGTTTGCTGATAATGTCACAGACCTGAAGGAACTGATTAAGGCTATCACCCACCAGCTTAAGGATGAGATACTTATCACTCCTAAGGTTAAGCTTGTACCTAAGGGCTCACTTCCTTCAGCAGAGGGAGGCAAGGCAGTGAGAGTTAAGGATTTAAGAAAACTCTTTTAAATTAAAAATTGAGAGTTGAGAATTGAGAGTTATTAACTTTCAACTATCAACTTTCAACTATCAATTAACATGAAATTAGCTGTACTAATAATTTATTTCGCAATCCTGCTGGGTATAGGATTCTACTGCCGCAAGCACTCCACTGACGTGAGCGGTTTTGTGCTTGGCGGACGCAGCGTGGGTCCTTGGCTCACCGCCTTTGCCTACGGCACCTCCTACTTCTCAGCGGTGATTTTTGTGGGTTACGCAGGCCAGTTTGGCTGGCGCTACGGACTTTCCGCATCGTGGATTGGCATAGGCAACGCCATTATAGGCTCCCTGCTTGCTTGGATTATACTTGGCAAGCGAACGCGTATAATGAGCCAGCACCTTGACTCATCCACCATGCCTGAGTTCTTTGGCCGCAGGTTTGACAGCGCGTCACTCAAGGTTTGCGCCTCAGTGATAATCTTTGTGTTCATGATACCTTACACAGCGTCACTCTATAACGGTCTGTCACGCCTTTTTGGAATGGCTTTCAACATAGACTACTCTGTGTGCATCATTCTTATGGCGGTGCTCACTGCCATATACGTGATAGCGGGCGGTTACATGGCCACGGCGATAAATGACTTTATACAAGGTATAATAATGCTGTTCGGCATTGTTACCATTATAGTGGCTGTGCTCAAGACACAGGGCGGACTGATGGAGGCTGTGAACAAGATGAGCCTTATCTCAGACCCTGCCATGGGTGTTCAGCAAGGTGATTTTGCCTCTGTATGGGGCCCCGATGTGGTAGGCCTGATATTTGTGGTGCTGCTGACATCGCTGGGCACATGGGGTCTGCCTCAGATGGTGCAGAAGTTCTACGCCATCCGTGATGAGAAGGCCATTCTGAAAGGCACAGTGGTTTCCACAATATTTGCCTTAATTGTGGCGGGCGGATGCTACTTCCTTGGCGGTTTTGGCCGTCTGTTTGACTCTCCAGCCATTTATAACGCCGATGGAAAGATTATCTATGACGCCATAGTTCCTGAGATGCTCTCCACCCTCTCACCTGTTCTTATAGGTCTGGTGGTTATCTTAGTGCTCTCAGCAAGTATGAGCACCCTGTCATCACTGGTAATCACGTCAGCCTCCACACTCACCATTGACTTTTTGAAGGACAACTTCATTAAGAATATGAGTGAGAAGAAGCAGGTGCGCTGCATACGCGTATTTATAGTGGTGTTCATTGCCATAAGCGCCGTTATAGCCCTTATACAGTACAGCAGCTCCGTTACATTCATAGCACAGCTTATGGGTGTGTCTTGGGGCGCCATGGCTGGTGCGTTCCTGGCTCCGTTCCTCTACTCACTCTATTGCAAGTGGGTTACAGAGGCTTCATGCTGGGCCTGCTTTATATTTGGAACAGTGCTTATGATAGCAAACATGCTGATACGTCCATATTTCCCTGCCATCATGCAGTCACCAATCAACTGTGGTGTTATAGCAATGGTAGGCGGATTCATAATAGTGCCGCTCGTCAGCGCCTTCACACAAAAACCAGACGCAAAGAGAACAGATGAGATATTTGCTTGTTACAATAAATAATTGAAAGTTGAAAAATTAACTGTCAACTATCAACTGTCAACTGTCAACTAAATAATTATGAAAACACCAATAGATAGAAGTATAATTGATGCGGCGATAGAGGAGCTCGGCATTAAGGATTTTGGCAAAGCCACCATCCGTGAGGTTAAAGCCATTGCCGCCATTGCAGAGAAGAAGTCCGGCGTGGAGTTCATAAAGATGGAGATGGGAGTACCAGGCCTGCCACCGTCAAAGGTTGGCGTGGAGGCTCAGATAAACGCTCTCAAGAACGGCATCGCCCGCCTCTACCCTGATATTAACGGTATACCTGAACTTAAGCAGGAGGCTGCCCGTTTTGTCAAGATGTTCATTAACACCGATGTCAGCCCTGAGAGCTGCGTACCGGTAACAGGCTCAATGCAAGGCACATACGCCTCATTCCTTACCGCCACACAGTGCGTTGAGGGGCGTGACACCATACTCTTCATAGACCCTGGATTCCCAGTGCAGAAGCAGCAGCTTGTGGTAATGGGAGCCAAGTATGAGACCTTTGATGTCTACCATTTCCGTGGAGAGAAACTGAGAGACAAACTTGAGGGCTACCTTAAGAAAGGTAATATAGCCGCTATTGTATACAGCAACCCTAACAACCCGTCATGGGTATGCCTCAGAGATGAGGAGCTGCGCATAATAGCAGACCTTGCAAACAAGTATGACACCATAGTGTTTGAGGATCTGGCCTACTTTGCCATGGACTTCCGCAAGGATCTGGGCAAACCTGGCGTGCCACCTTACCAGCCGTCAATATCACACTACACAGACAACTGTGCAATGCTGATAAGCGGCTCCAAGGCGTTCAGCTACGCAGGAGAGCGTATAGGCGTGGTCTGCATGATGGACAAGCTCTATCACCGTGCATACCCAGGCCTCACAAAACGTTATGGCGGCGGAACATTTGGTACAGTGTTTGTACATCGCGTACTCTATGCCCTGTCAAGCGGCACAAGCCACAGCGCACAGTTTGCAATGGCAGCCATGCTCAAGGCGGCAAATGACGGCACCTATAACTTCCTTGATGAGGTGAGAGTGTACGGAGAGCGCGCCCACAAGCTGAAAGAGATATTCCAGAAGCACAAGTTCAACATTGTGTATGACAGAGATCTGGACACCGATGTAGCGGACGGCTTCTACTTCACCATTGGCTATATGGGCTGGCCTTCAGGTCTGCTTGCCAAGGAGCTTATGTACTACGGTGTGTCAGCCATATCACTATCAACCACAGGCAGTGACCAGAAAGGTCTGCGTGCCTGCACCTCATTCATTGAGGACCACCAGTATGAAGAGCTTGACAAACGCCTTGCCATATTTGAGGCTAATAATAAATGTGAAAGATAAGTAAAACCCGTAATAACGTAATATTATGATTATAGATCAGATTTCAGTATTCCTTGAGAACAAAGCAGGCAGCGTAGGCCGAGTAACATCAATGCTTGCCGCCGCCGGTATAAACATTAAGACCTTCACCCTTGAGGACGGTTCAGACTTTGGTATTCTGAGAATGATTCTTTCAGACACCGAGCTTGGTTACAATATACTGAAAGAGGCAGGCGTTAATGTATACAAGAACAAAGTTGTTTCAGTTGCAAGCCCTGATGAAGTAGGTTCCATTTCAAAGATATTCAAGAAGCTCGCAGACAACGATATCTCAATGGAGTACATCTATGCATTCCACGATGTTGACACTCCAAAAGTCATCATCCGCACAAAAGACATTGAGAAGTGTGAAACTACTATTGGGAATTGATAATTAAGAGTTTTCATCTGAATTGAACCCATAAGTGTCCCCGTGGAAAAACCGTCGTGATTGGAGCTTTCTGACGTTGTTTGAGCATAGCGAGTTAGGAAGAAAGTGAACATTAACAGGTTTTTCAAGGGATAAAGACCACGCCCTGGGTGAAATGCAGATGAAAACACATTAAATATGAATTATACTATATGAAGGTTTTAAAATTTGGAGGAACGTCTGTTGGCAGCGCTGACAACATTCTGAAAGTTAAGGAGATTGTAGAGAGCACAGGCACAGAAGCCATAGTGGTAGTGTCCGCCATGAGCGGCATAACAGACAAGCTCATAGCCACAGCAAACACAGCGGCTAAGGGCGACAATGCCTACACCACCATGTTCAATGAGATAACAGAACGTCATCTTACCACAGTGAGAGAGACCGTTCCGGAGCAAGACATCGCCGAGGCCACAGCCGGCCTGCAAAAACTGTTTGCAGAACTGAGCTCACTCTATGATGAGGTGTTCAGTGCGCATGCGCTTACAGAAGATAAGCTCAATACAATTGTCAGCTATGGTGAGAAGATGAGCTCATCTTTCATAGCGTTTGTACTGGGAGCCAAGCACCTCAACTCTATAAACATCATTAAGACAAAGAAGTACCACAAGAAGAACATCCTTGACAAGCCTGTTACCTACCGTAACATAGCGGCAGAGTTTGAGACACTGCCAAAGGTTAGCATCATGGGCGGATTCATCTCATCTGACAGCACAAC
>JAEEGL013488944.1_pt1 | contig 16952 bp, 12 predicted proteins | sample 9134231 | NCBI WGS metagenome assembly JAEEGL01 (sample SAMN16246548, study PRJNA631951) | gut metagenome | biome: gut microbiome; feature: rumen; material: fiber-attached | host: Bos | place: Iran: Karaj | collected 2018-10
AAAGCACGGGCGTTTAGCTCAGCTGGTTTAGAGCATCTGCCTTACAAGCAGAGGGTCGGCGGTTCGAATCCGTCAACGCCCACTTGGGGTGTTTCCCTGTGGTCCTTCGGGATTGCAGGGATTTTTTTGTTTATGTTTGAATCTCGCAGTTGGGGCGTTGTTTCTCTGTAACTATACTCTTCTTCATGTTTTGCTTTATTGCGATAATGAGCGCATCTGGTTGCTTTTGTGGGGCCAACAGACTCCTTTTTCATGCCAACAGCTATGACTTAGCAAGGCTACAGCTATGACTTCGTATGGCAAAATCAATGACTTAGCACTGTTAAAGCAATGACTTCGTAAGGCTAAAGCTATGACTTAGTACGGCTAAAGCAATGACTTTGTATTGCCAAAGCTATGCTTTGAAAAACGTGTAAGAATGGGTTATGAAGAAAAAATATAAAAAAACTTGCAGAAAAATTTGGTCGTTACAAAAAAAGTGTTTACCTTTGCAGTGTACTATTATAGTAGTACACGTAATTAGAGTTTAACAAATCACATTATTTACCCTATAATGACGCCAACAAAAAAGTTATGATTAAGATCGAAAACATCAGTTACAAGTACTCTGGATCGCCCTCTTCGGTGTTCGATGGCCTATCGTTGTCGTTCGAAGAAGGCAAGATTTACGGGCTACTTGGTAAGAATGGAGTAGGTAAGTCAACGCTTCTCTACCTGCTCAGTGGATTGCTTTTGCCGGGCAAAGGGCGGATTGAGGTCGATGGCTTTGAGCCTTCTCGGCGCGAACCCTCATTGATGGAAAACGTGTTCTTCGTTCCCGATGAGTTTTTGCTGCCCAACATGTCGCTTGCGCGTTATGTTCAATTCTATGGAAAGTTCTATCCGCGCTTCAGCCAAGAGATCTTCGATGCCTGTCTGCAGGATTTCGAGTTGACCGACGTGAAAAAGATTGGTCAACTGTCGCTCGGACAGAAGAAACGCTTGCTCGTGAGCTTCGCATTGGCCACTCAATGCCGTGTATTGCTGATGGACGAACCTACCAATGGCCTCGACATTCCTGCAAAGAGCCTGTTCCGTAGGCTGGTGGCGCGCCACATGGCAGAAGATCAGACCATTATTATCTCCACCCATCAGGTGCATGACGTCGATGCATTGCTTGACCACATTGTGATTATGGGACCCCACCCCCAGCCCGTCCGCAAGGAAGGTAAAACTGGTGCCCACGATGCTGACCACGTCCTCCTCAATGCTTCCATTGCAGACTTGCAGGAGCAGTATGCTTTCCAGTATCGCACGATGAACGAACCGTTTGACGATGCCCTCTACCTCGAACCCACGCCACAAGGCCGTGCTGTGATTGTGAAGAACACCACGGACGAAGAAACCACCGTCAACGTGGAACTCCTCTTCAATGCCGTGGTGAAAGGCAAACTAACAAGGTAACAACGTAACTCCCTTAAATTCCAAACTTATGAATAAGAATTGTTTTAGCTTGCGCCGCTGTTGGTCGTTGTTGAAGGGCGATCTGCAAAGCAGCCGCCTCGATATATTGCTCCTCGTCGGTGCTATTTTCCTCGTCATCCTTGCCGTGGCTTTGTTCTCGGTGCTGACGCCCAGCATAACCTATTCCCAGATACCCGATTTGTCCATTAGTAGTGCCGAGATAGCTGCGCTCAGCGCCATGGGTAACATGGGTTTGGCGGTGAATGTGGCCGAAGTAGTCATTTTCAGCCGTGTGTTTGCCAATATGTCGACGCGTAGTGGCGAGATCAGCTACCTGATGTTGCCAGCCACAAACAGTGAAAAGTGGCTCAGTCGCGTGGTCTATGTGTTGTTAGTGGGCTTCGTACTCATTCTCTTTGTGTACTATCTTGCCGTGCTTTTCTGTGGTTTGCTGGGGTGGATGTTCAGCTTTGAGTCCCTGTCGCTTCTGCCGAAGATGGCCTTCGATAGTACCTACGTTGCCAACCTGTTCCATTTCCAAGTTCCTAGGTTCGTTACGCTGGTCAACTCTACGACACAGTTCTTCATATTGGCTGCTTTTGTGTTGGGTGGCACGTGGTTCCGCCGTCTGCCCTGGCTCTATACGGCCCTCATCCTCCTTGGCACATTCTTCGTGGTGTGCATTACTGGCGCCTTTGGAATTGGCTATTACTTCTTACATCATGCCGGAGGTAACCAAGAGTTTATCGATGCTGTCACTGCCCACAATATCAATGCGATGTTTGCCTGTCTCACACCCTTTTTCTACGTGTGTAGTGCCGTTCTGCTCGTGCTCGGCATCGTGATGCTTTGGCTTTCCTACCGTCTGTTCTGCCATCGGCAGTTGCAGTCGCAGCGCATCATCGTGTTAAAATCGTAAATTCGTAAATGATAAATCTGCGTACCCCATGATTTTCACTAACGACAAAGCCATATACGTGCAGATGGCCGACCGCCTCTGCGATGAGATCCTCGCCGGGACCTACTGTGCTGACGACCGCATACCAAGCGTTCGCGAGTATGCCGTGATGCTCGAGGTGAATACCAACACAGCCGTGAAAACTTACGAGTTGTTGGCCCGCGAAGGAATCATCTACAACAAGCGAGGATTGGGCTATTATGTCCATCCTGATGCACGCCAACAGATACTGGAACGGCGTCGTGCCGAGTTTCGCAGTCAGTCGCTTCCAGAGTTGTTCCGCCAAATGCGCCTGCTCGACATCGACATTATTGAGGTCGACAAAGAGTGGGAACAGAGTAAAAAGGAGACAAAGTAACTGAGTAACAAGGTAATAGAGTAACAAAATAACTGCGTAACAAGGAAGCAGAGGGCCACGAGCTTGCTCGCTTTTGTAGTAAAGCGGCGAAAGAACTAAGGTGTTCTGGGGCCTTCGTGCAACTATTTGTCCCATCTTTCCGTCTAAAAAACAGAAAAAACTGCCCGTTGAGTGTAGTTTTTCAGTAACTATCTGCGTCTAAAGAATAAAAAGAATGATGCCAACAAATAAAATTATAATGATGAAAAAGCAAGTTTTCTCACTTATGAGTGCCCTCTGGCTGTCTGGTTTGACAGCTACGGCACAGGTCAACATCGACTCTCTCGAAGCCGTTTACGATTCTTTGGAACTCAAAGGAGTCACCGTCACAGCCGCCAAACCAATGGTTAAGATGGAAGCCGATAAGATGACGTACGACGTTCAGGCCGATGCTGACGCCAATTCCTCAACTGTTCTTGACATGCTCCGTAAGGTTCCTATGGTCACAGTCGATGGTCAGGACAACATTACCGTCAACGGTTCGTCGGCCTTCAAGGTCTATGTTGACGGCAAGCCCAACCCCATGATTTCGCAAAACCCCTCGCAGGTGTTCAAGATGATGCCTGCCGCTGCCGTGCAAAAGATAGAAGTCATCACCAATCCTGGTGCACGCTACGATGCTGAAGGTGCCGTTGGCGTGCTCAACCTCATCCTTAACAAGCAGTCGGGTGGGGCAGCAGCCCAGTCGCTCGATGGTCTAACGGGCACACTCCGTGCCGGTGTGGGCACGAAAGGTGCCGGCGGTGGCGTGTATGTGTCGGCTCAGCAGGGCAAACTCTCGCTGTCGGGCAACGTATTGTTCCAGTATCAGCAGATGAAGGATACCAAGGTGAACATCGAACGCGAGTCGCTGACCGATGGAACCCTGATGAACTACGAGCAGTGTTCCACCCAGCGCGTGCCCTTCACCATGGGTAACTTCTCGCTGGGCTATGACCTCGACTCGCTCAACACGCTCTCCGCATCGGTAGGCCTGACGGCATTCCGCGCAAAAGTGTCAGACTCGCCGCTGGTAACCATGAGGAGTGCCACTGGCAACCCATTCTCCTACAGTTACGACATGACCACCCGTATGCGCAATACGTCGCTCACAGCCAGCGCCGACTGGCAGCACTTCTTCTCGGCCGACCGCCAGCACTCGTTCACGCTGTCCTACCTGCTGTCCTACGCACCGCAGAAGCTGTCAACCGAGCAACTCTACACCGACTTCCAACCCTTCGACTTCTACTCGGAGAACCTTCCGAAGTCGCTCGAGCAGACGTTGCAGTTCGACTATATGCGCCCCGTTGCCACAGGCCATACGCTAAGCCTTGGCGGAAAGTACATCATGCGCGACAATCGCTCATGGGCCGAGGATCGCAACGTGCCGCACGACGGTGGCATAACGCCGCAACCCAACTATGTGGAGTACCGTCACGACAACGATATCGCTGCCGCCTATGCCGAGTATGCCGCTCAGATGGGCATCGTCGGTGCCAAGGCCGGTCTGCGCTACGAGCATACGTTCCAAAAAGTCAGCTATTTGCAGGGACAAGGCAGTGACTTCCGCCGCGATTACGGCAACTTCGTGCCGAGTATCTCGCTGAGTTTGTCGCCGAAACCCACACAAAACATTGGCCTGACCTATAACATGCGACTCCAGCGACCAGGCATCAGCTATCTGAATCCCTACGTCGACCGCACCGCACCCACAAGCATTTCCTATGGTAATTCCGACCTCGACGTTGAGAAGACGCACAACATAGGAGCCACCTTCAGCTCGTTCTCGCAGAAGTTCATGCTGAACCTGGGCCTGCACCAGAGCTTCACGGGCAACCAGATTGCACAATACAGCTTCATGGCCGATGGTGTCCTGAACAATACCTATGGTAATATTGCCCGCCAGCGCAACAGTTCGTTCACCGCCTTCGTCAACTGGCTTGCAGCCAAGAACACCCGCCTCATCCTCAATGCAGGTTTGGCCTACGTCGACCTACGTACTGTCGACGATACATCCACCTTCCCGGCAGGCGACGGCTCCTTTGCCACCCAGAAAAACCACGGCTGGCAGGGCAATCTCATGGCCGGCCTCCAACAGACGCTCCCCTGGCAGTTGCAGCTCAGCGCCAATGTCATCGCCAACTCCAAGACCTACACCCTGCAAGGCTGGTCGTCGGGCTTCGAGGCATTCGTGGCCAGTCTGTCGAAGAGCCTGCTTTCCGACCGCCTGAACATATCGCTTTCAGCCATTACGGGCATCCATAGCGGTGGTTCCATCCACATCAAGTCCTACAGCGCAGGTCGCGACTTCTGCCATCGGCAGGACATCCGTGTGCCACTCTCGCAGTTGCAGCTCAACATCAGCTACACCTTCGGTAAGAAGGGCGTGCAGACCCGCGAGCATAAGAGCCGTATCGAGAACGACTTCCTTGAGAAAAAGTCTGATCAGGAGCAGATTTCCAACCCGCAAGGCATGTAGTTGCGGTTTAAGTAGTGATTCTGTTTCAAGAAGTTTGCAAAAGTTTTCATTTAACAAATTACAACCAGTTTTTCTTGGTAGAATGGAGAAAACAACGTAATTTTGCAGCAATGTAACCACCGATGGCCGTGTTGCCAATGTGGCGACACGGTCTTTCCGACAAGCACACAATAAATCATTATCACAATAAGTACAATTCAAACAAACGAAACCATGACATTAAGAAAATTTTTCGTGGCAGCTATGCTGCTTGTGGCTGGCATGGTGCAGGTGAATGCACAGGACATGAACCTGCCGCAGGACAAGAATGTGCGTAAGGGCAAGCTCGACAATGGGCTTACTTACTACATCCGCCACAACAACTATCCCGAGAAGGTGGCTAACTACTACATCGCCCAGAAGGTGGGGTCGGTTCAGGAGAACGACGACCAGCGTGGTCTGGCTCACCTGCTGGAACACATGGCCTTCAACGGCACGGAGCACTTCAAGGACGACCTGCTGCGCGAGTATCTGCAGGCCATTGGCGTGGAGTATGGACGCAATCTGAATGCCTATACTTCCACCGACCAGACTGTTTACTTCTTCACCGATGTGCCGTGCACGCGACAGACGGCTGTCGACTCCTGCATGCTCATCCTGAAAGACTGGTCGAACGGCATCTCACTCACCGAGGAAGCCATCAACGACGAGCGCGACATCGTGCACAACGAGTATCGTATGCGCATCATCGGTTTGCAGAAGATTCTCGAGACCGAGCTTCCGAATCTGTATCCCGGCTCGAAGTATGGCGAACGCTTCCCCATCGGACTGATGGAGGTCATCGACGGCTGCTCGCCCGAGACGCTTCGTGCCTACTATCGCAAGTGGTACCGTCCTGACAATCAGGCTATTATCGTTGTTGGCGACGTCGATGTCGACTATATAGAGGGCAAGATCAAAGAGCTGTTCTCCGACATTAAGGTGCCTGCCGATGCCGCTAAGGTGGAGTTGGTGCCCGTGCCTGATAACGACGAGGGCATCTACATTGTCGGCAAGGACAAGGAGCAGCAGTTGAGTATCATCCTTGCTGCCATGAAACACGATGCTTTCCCCGACGAAATGAAGCAAGGCATGCAGTATTTCATCTTCGATTACATGCGCGATGTGTTTGGCAACATGATGAGCTCACGCTTTGCCGAGGAGGCTCAGAAGCCCGATTGCCCGTTCATGCAGGCCAATGCCGGCGTCGAACAGTATCTTGTGTCTCGTTCAAAGGATGCTCTGATGCTGCAGGTGGTGTCGAAGGAAGGCAAGGAAGTCGAAGGTCTGGCTGCCGCTATGCGTGAGTTGAAGCGCGCACATGACTTCGGTTTCACCGCTACTGAGTATGAGCGTGCCCGTTCGGAATACCTCAGCCAGCTGGAGAAGGCTTACAACAACCGCGAGAAGACTCCTTCCAACAGCTATTGCCAGGAGTATGTCAACAACTTCATCAATGCTGAGCCCATCGTGTCTATCGATGACGAGTATCAGATGATGCAACAGATTGCCCCGATGATTCCTGTTGAGGCTGTCAGCGAACTGGCTAAGCAGCTCATCACGCTCAACGACTCCAACTTCGTGTGCCTCGCCGCTGTTCCAGAGAAGGATGGCAAGGAGTACTTCACACCTGCCGACATGAAGAAGGCAGTAGAGGCTGTGCGCCAGGAGACGCTTGAGGCTTATGTCGACAATGTGAAGCAGGAGCCGCTCATGGCTGAAGCTCCCAAGGCCGGCACCATCAAGAAGGAAGAGGTGAACAACGTGCTGGGCTTCAAGAAGCTTACCCTCTCCAATGGCGCTACGGTGCTGATGAAGAAGACCGACTTCAACGCCGACGAGATACTGTTCTCGGCTTCTTCCGTTGGTGGTAACTCCGTGCTGAAGAATCCTGAAAGCGGCGACGTCCAGCTGGGTAGCATGGTTCTCTCACAGAGTGCGCTGGGCTCGTTCATGACCACCGACCTGCAGAAGGCTCTTGCCGGTAAGCAGTGTGGCACGCAGTTCTCCATCAGCAACGACACTCACGGCCTTACAGGTACAACTACGCCTAAGGATTTGGAAACGTTCATGCAGCTCGTCCACCTCGATTTCACGAAGGTAGGTAAGGACGAGAAGGCTGTTGGCAACCTTATCAACCTTGTAGCTACACAGCTGAAGAACATCAGCAAGAACAACGAGGCCGTGTTCGAGGACTCTGTCATGAGCACCATCTATGGTAACAACCCCGTCTATCGCGTTCCGACTGCTGAAATGGTTGAAGCCATCAGCTACGACCGCGTGCTGGAGAACTGGAAGACGCTCTACGGCAATGCTGCTAACTTCACTTTCACCTTCGTCGGCAACTACGACGAGGATCAGCTGAAGCAGTACATCTGCCAGTACATCGCTTCGCTGCCGTCAACGGGTAAGAAGACGCTGAAGGCCAGTGACTTGCGCACCTTTGTGAAGGGCGACGTGAAGAACAACTACCTGAAGAAGATGGAGAACCCGCAGGCTCAGGCTCAGGAAATGTGGCGTTCCGACGAGGTGAAGTACACCCTTGAGAACGATGTCCTTACCGATGTCTCGACGCGTATCCTTGAGATGCTCTACAATCGCGAGATTCGCGAGAAGCTCTCTGCCGCCTATCATGCAGGTGCCGAGGGTAGTCTCGATGTCGAAGCCGGCCGTGCATTCGTTACCATCAGCGGCGTTGGCAAGCTCAATCCTGAGAAGGCCGCCGTTGCTCTGCCCGAGTTCATGAAGGGAATGAAGGCCACTGTTGCCGCTCCTAACCAGGAAGACCTGAACAAGGCTAAGCAAATCATGCTGAAGCAGGCCGACGTTGATGCCAAGACCAACGCCTACTGGCGTCGCATCATCAACCGTTACAACCGCTATGGCCTCGACTTCCACACCGACTACAAGAAGGTTGTCGAGAGCATGAACGCCCAGAAGGTCAGCCAGTTCCTCCAGAACGTCCTTCTGAAGAGTGGCAACCACGTCGAAGTGACCATGATGCCGGAGTGATTGGCAATGCCTAAACAGTCGGCTTTGCCGAAATCGGAAATTGAAAATGGACAATTGAATTTTTAACTGTTGGGTGTAGGGGCAGAACCCGTGTCTGCTTGCTATAAAAACCATCACTCAGCAAACAAAATCGATAACGAGGTAGCAAGTCCGCAAGTAGTCTTGTTACCTCGTTCTTTTACTCTTTCTCAGCACATTACTATAGTCAAAAGACCTCTTTACTGCAGTAACGCAATCACGTTATTGCGGTGAAGGAATAACGATAGTATAGTTCAGTTTCCCAACCCCATTGCTATTACCCCTCTAAAGCATATGTTCACACCCTATAGAGCATTGGGATTATACCCTCCAAAGCATTGAGTTACACCCTCCAAAGCATTGAGTTACACCCTCCAAAGCATTGAGTTACACCCTCTGAAGCATTGAGTTACGTCCTCTAAAGCATTGAGTTACGTCCTCAAAAGCATTGCTTTCGTCCCCTAAAAGCATAGCTTTCCCATCGCCGTCACATGCTTTTCCCAGATTATTCCCATTTTTCTATTATTTTTCATTGCTTGGTTTCGAAGATTATTAGTATCTTTGCGCCATCAGAATGAAACAACGGAATGATGAAGCGTACAGTTGAAACGATTGTCCACAATGGGCGAGGCAGAAGGATGATGTTCATGCTTCTGGCGATGCTCCTTTGCTCTGCTGCAGCTTCGGCACAGGAGTTGCGGGACAGGAACTATAGACTGATAGGGCGTATCGAGCGGGATGGTACCGTGCGCAATGAACAGTATATGGTGTTAGGACGCTTCCGCCCGGACGGTACTATCGTGGACAGAACCTACATGATGGTGGGAAAGATCGGGACGGATGGCGTGGTGAGAGACCGCAACTACATGATGATAGGAAAGGTGGAGGCCGATGGCACGGTGAAAGACCGAAACTATATGTTCATAGGGAAGGTGAAAAGCGATGGGACAGTGCTTGACCGCAGCTATATGCAAATCGGGCGGGCCAAGGATGTACCAGCCAGATGGGCTGCCATTTTCTTTTTCTTCGGGTTGTTCCGATGAATGAATAGAGGCTAAAGGGTGGCCAACCAGCGGTTTTTCAGCAAATTATTTGGTAGATTACGGCAAAAACATTATCTTTGCCACGCAAACTAATGACTTATAAAACGACAAAAAAGATGAAAAGAACATTGATGACGATTGCCGCCTGCGTGGTGGCAGCTGTAAGTATGAACGGCCAGTTGCTCTACAAGATTTCGGGCAACGGACTGGAGAAGCCTTCCTATATCATTGGCACTCACCACTTGGCCAATGTAGGCTTCGTTGAGAAGATTGCCGGCGTGAAGCAGGCTCTTACCGATGTCGATCAGGTCTATGGCGAGCTGAAATGGGACGCCCTGACGAATACCGACTCGCTGAAGGTGCTGCAGGAAGCCATGATGTTGCCCGATGGCAAGACCTTGAAGCAGGTGCTGACGGCTGAGCAGTATAAGAAACTCGACAATTTCCTGAAGGCTAAGATGGGTGTTGGCCTGGCAAGCCCGCAGGTTGAGGCTCAGATGGGCAAGTTGTCGCCGATGGCTTTGGTGACACAGATCCAGGTGCTGATGTTCTTGATGAACCATATGGGTGAGTTCGATCCCTCCAGTACATTCGATCAGTACTTCCAGGCACAGGCTCAGAAGAACAATATGCCCTGTGGCGGTCTGGAAACGGTTGCATTCCAGTCGCAAGTGCTCTACAAGGGCCAGCCGTTGGAGCGCCAGGTTGAGCAGTTGATGTGCCTCATCGACAACGAGCAGTTCAACTCGCAGATGATGGAGGATATGACAAAAGCCTTCTATGCAGAAGATCTCGACGCCCTGAAGAAGGCTATGGACGCTAAACTCGGCACTTCTTGCGACTCAACGCCTGAGGAAGAGGCTGCACTCATCTACAATCGCAATGCCGATTGGCTGACGAAGATGCCTGCCATCATGAAGGCTGCTCCTACGTTCTTTGCCGTTGGCGCAGGCCATCTGCCTGGCGAAAAGGGCGTGCTGCAGCTGCTCAAGAACGCCGGCTACACGGTTGAAGGCGTGAAGTAGGAAAAATACCCACCACCAACCCCTCCCAAAGGGAAGAGCCCACCCCCAACCCCTCCCGAAGGGAGGGTAGCTTAAAAACTCTTTCTATTGAAAAGACTAATCAAGCTACCCTCCCTTCGGGAGGGGTTGGGGGTGGGTTCTAGATTGGGGGTGGGTTACTTATTATTTCTTGCAGAAGAAATCTTTCAGCTTCTGGAAGAAACCGCTCTTCTGAACGTCGTCGATGACCTTTCCGGCCACCTCTGCAGCGTCCTTAGCCAGGTCGGCAGCCTTGTCGCGAGCCACGTCCATGGCCTCGTCAATCTTTTCACGGGCTTGCTGAACGCTCTCGTTTTCGCTGAGTTGCTTGCCGAACTCCTCGAACTTCTCCTTAGCCACATCAACGGCCTCGCCCAGTTTCTCCTTGGCTTCCTTTACGCTCTCATTCTCGTTGAAAGCCTTGGCCAGTTCTTCAGCCTTGTCCTTGGCAGCATCGACAGCCACGCCAATCTTCTCCTTGGCTTCCTTCACGGTTTCGTTCTCATTCAGCTGGTTGATGAACTCCTCAGCCTTGTCCTTGGCAGCGTCAACAGCCTCGCCAATCTTTTCCTTGGCGGCATCAACGGCATCAGCCACGTCGTCTTTCACATCCTTTGCCTTCTCCTCGGCAGCTTCAGCGGCATCGGCAGCAGTTTCCTTGGCGTCGTCTACCACTTCTTCAACCTTCTCTTCGACGGCTTCTTTAGTCTCAGCGACGGTTTCCTTGGCTTCCTCAACGGCTTCGGCCACGTCCTCCTTCACTTCTTCAACTTTCTCCTCGGCAGCTTCAGTAGCTTCGGCAGCAGCTTCCTTCACGTCGTCGACCACTTCTTCAACCTTCTCTTCGACTGCTTCTTTAGCCTCAGCGACGGTTTCCTTGGCCTCCTCAACGGTTTCAGCCACTTCTTCCTTCACCTCTTCGACAGTTTCAGCCACTTTCTGTTCGGCGGCTTCTACTTTCTCCACAGCTTCTTGCTGCAGTTCTTCTGCTTTGTTCAATACTTCTTCAGGATTCATAGTTATGCTCTGCAAATGATGATATTGATGCCTACACCCTTTCAAGCGGTTCGGCTTTTTCTTTATTCGTTCTGACAGTTTAGTGTAATCTTGGTTCGCAAATGTAGTCAATTTTTTTCTAAGTGCCAAATAATCAATAGCGATTTTTTTGTTTTTCCGTTGATAACAGCCAAAAAACGCAGTCAAGAGTATAGAAAGCTGATTTTTTATTTGTATCTTTGTCGGACATAATCAATCAACCTAATGATATCATGGTCAATAGCATTCTTTGCAAGTTTTTCCGGAAAGCATGGCTGGTGGGTATGCTCATAGGCATGGCTACACCGGTATTGGCACAGGACGTGTCGGTGGTTCCGCGCCCGTTGAAAGTGGAACAACGTGCTGGTTATTATGTCATTACGCCGAAGACAGTCATCAGTTTCAACGGACTGCTGGTTGAACAAGCCGCTTACCTGAGTGACGTTTTGGCCCGCTCTACGGGCTATCAGCTCGCCGTGGAATCAGATGTAAAGAAACGTGGCATCCGCTTGATTGTCGACGAGCGGCGCGTGACACAAGATGAAGGCTATCAGCTGACGGTCGATAACAGTGGTGTGGAGATTGTAGGTCACGACGTTGGCGGCGTGTTCTATGGCATACAGACGCTGTTGCAGCTGTTGCCGGCTGCCGTCTATAGCCACGAGGTGCAGTTTGGAATGTCGTGGAAGGTTCCTTTCGTCAGCATCAGCGATGCTCCCAACCATCCTTGGCGCGGCATGATGCTTGATGTGGCCCGCTACTACTATCCCGTTGCGTTCGTCAAGAAGTTCATCGACATGATGGCAGTCTATAAGATGAACATGCTGCAGTTGCACCTTGTCGACGACTCGGGCTGGCGTCTGGAGATCAAGAAGTATCCACGCCTGACCGAAGTGGGTGCCTGGGCTGGCAAAGAGCCCCATAGGCTGGGTGGCTACTACACGCAGGACGAGATGCGCGAGCTCATCAGCTATGCCGCCGTGAGGAATGTCCAGATTGTCCCTGAGATAGAATTCCCTGCTCATTTGCTTTCAGCCATCGTAGCTTATCCCTGGCTCAGTTGTACAGGTGAGCAGCACGAGGTACAGACGCAGCACTTCATCAGTCAAGACCTGATTTGTGTGGGCAAAGAGACATCGATACAGTTCCTAAATGACGTCCTTGTCGAGACCGCTGGTCTTTTCCCGTCTCTATACATCAACATTGGAGGCGATGAGGCTGTCTACAAGCGTTGGGAGGAATGTCCGCGCTGCCAGGAGGTGATGCGGCGTGAACATCTGTCGAAGGCTTCCGAGTTGCAAGGCTATCTGACCAACGTCGTTTCGGACATGATGAAAGACCAGGGACGCACCATCGTGGGATGGGAAGAAATCGTCGATCGTGGTCAACTGAATAACCCCGTCGTTGCCGTGATGTGGCATCATGTGGAAGATACGCTGAAAGCCACTTCGAAAGGGCATCAGGCCATCGTGGCACCAGCCTCCCATTTCTACCTGGACTTCCCCGAAAGCAGTACGCCGGGCGAGATCAAGGCCGCTACATGGATGCCCCCCATCTCGCTGGAGAAGTGCTACAGCATCAGTGTGAACGACCATTCCCCGTCATCGCGCGTGTTGGGCGTACAGGGATGCTTGTGGAGCGATCAGTTCATCGTTGGTACGCTGTTGCAAGAGTTGCCTCAGCTCAACGAGAACCGTTCGGAACAGTATGTGGAATACCTGACCTTCCCTCGCATGATGGCTGTGGCAGAGGTGGGATGGACGAAGTCGGCCCTCCGCAATTATACCGACTTCTCGCGCCGTTCGGCCAGTCACTATGCCCGTCTGGATGCGATGGGGTGCAACTATCGTGTGCCCGAACCACGATTGGTGAATGCCACCGAACTGGGAAATGGCCGCTACAGCATCAGCGTGACCTCATCGGTCGATGGCGCAGAGGTGCGCTATACGACAGATGGCACCTATCCCAACGCACATTCACCCCTCTACACGGAGCCTGTAGTGGTCGATTCGCTGTCTGCTTTCCGAGCTATCACCGTCGTGGAGCCTACCCATTTCTCGCTGCCTCTTTGCCCTGAGCGGCAGTAGCGTCAACGGCAAAAAGCCAAGGGCGGTGGAATCATTACGACTCCACCGCCCTTTTTCCTGCTATGTGGCTGATGTGTTGTTTCCGTACGTTCAGTCTTCCTTGACTTCCCTTGCTTCGTCGAACTTCGCCTTCATGGTTGGGTTCTTGTAGGTAAGCTTACGGATGGTCAGTCCTTCAGCCTTGTCGTTGGCAAGCCGCAGGTTGTCTTCACTACCCACCAGTGCTTTCCTTACTTTCTGCAGGTGGTCAATCGTTTTGTCTATCTCGTCAATAGCCGTGTGGAACTTCTCGCTTGCAAGGCGGAAGTTTCGGCCAAACTTCTCCTTGAAATCCTCCAGCTGATTCTCAAAGTTAGTCACGTCGACTTCCTTGCTCTGTGCCAGTATGAGCTGCTTCTTGTATTCAAGGCTTTTCTTTGAGGTTTGCACAAGCAGGTTGATGAACGGCACAAAGAACTGCGGGCGGATGACATACATCTTTGGATACATGTGCGATTTGTTGACGATACCGTTGTTATAGAGGTCGTTATCAGCTTCCAACAAGCTGACTAGCACGGCAAACTCGCAGCCTTTCTTCTTGCGGTCCTCGTCGAGCTTCTTCAGGAAGTCGTCGTTCTTGTGCTTGGTCGTAGTGGTATCCATCTCGTTCTTCATTTCAAACATGATGGAAATGTACTCCGTTCCGTCTTCCGAGTCGCGGAAGATAAAGTCGCCCTTCGAGCCTTCTGCAGCGTCGTTGTCCTTCTCGAAATAGGCATTGGGCATCATCGGGCGTATGTACTGCTCGAATTCAATGCTGCAGTGCTGCTCCAGCGTCTCGCCAACCATCTTCGTCGACATGCGCGTCTTCAGGTCTTTGTAGTAGTCCACAAGTTCCTGTTTCCTGCGAAGTTCTTCTTCGTGACTCTTTAGCAGGGCTGCCTCGTGAATCTTTGCCTCACGCTTCTCCAGTTCAGCGTCTGAGCGCAACTGTGTGATTTCCCTCTCCTTGTTTTGCACCTCCTGCTGAGCCTTTGTGCGCTCTTCCATCACAGCCAACTGTAGTTTGGCAGCGTTTTGCTCAATCGTCGCGTTCAGCTGGGCGATGGTCTTGTCTTTCTCGGACAAAGCCAGGTTGAGTTCGCCTTGTTTTTGAGCCTCGATACGCTCCAATTGGCTTTTCAGTTTGGCAATCTCGGCATCCTTCTCTCCCTTGATTAGTTCCAGACGTGACGTCGCCTCTGTCTTCAGGCGTTTCATCTCAGCTTCCAAGGCACCCAGTTCCAACTGTTTGTTGTTCAGCTGCGTTTGATAGTTCTGCTCTGTCTTGGCCGTAGCCAACTCCTGCTCAGCCTTATGACGCTCGTTCAGTTCACCAAGACGACGCTCAACCTCAGCGTCGAACTCTGCATTTTTCACTTGGCTGACAATGCTTGCATAGTCAGCCTCGTCAACTTGGAACACCTGTCCGCAATGTGGGCACTTCAATTCTTTCATGTATAAGATTGTTTTAAGTTTGTTATTGCAAAATTACTAAAACTATTTGAAACTAAAAATGAATCCTTCAGGATTTTGTCTTGGTGGGGCCGTGGATGTCTGGGATAATCAATATTTTTCCGTCCATAATCATTTTGTTTTTTGAGATTTCTGATTCTGGTACGAATATAGGAAAAACGATTGAAGAAAGTGCCCGTTTTTATAGGTATAACTATTTTTTCGGGTGCCTAAGACGTGTAGATAAGATATCGAAACGCGATATCTTGGCCTATCCGATGATAAAATGTGGATGGCTTTCGTCGCCATAGTCTGCCGAGAACTCAAAGCCTTCGTACTCGAAATGGTGCAGATCTTCTGGTGTGGAAAGACGGTTTGTGATGATGAAACGAGTCATGGCTCCCCGGCAACTCTTGGCATAGACGGTGACGGTCTTCAACTTGCCGTTCTTCATGACAAGGAACTCAGGCTGAATGACGTTCACCTTGCGGCACACCCTCTTCCAATCGAACAGGTGTTGCATCTCCTCCGTTGCCAAATGGACAAGGATGCCATCGTCGGCTTTGACAGTATCAATAAGCAGGTCGGTCAGTAAGGGTTTCCAATGTTGGAACATCGTTTTTCCATCCAGCTCCACCTTGCCTTCCATACGATAGGGATGGATCAGATCGAGCGGGCGCAACAGTCCATAAAGGAACGATGTTATCCATAAATGACCTTGGGCGAAAAGGAAATCCTCTTCATCCAAGGTCTGTGCGTGCAGACATTTATACGCTTGTCCATAGTAAGCAAGGATGGCAGGCAGCCGTTCCTCTGCGGCAAAGAAGCTTTCGTATCTCAGTTTGTTCTCAATGGCCAGCTGATGGCTGCAATGGAACATGTCCATCAGTTCCTCAACAGACCGCTTACTCATTTGCAGGGCGTAGTGATTCGCCTCCTTTTGGAACTGAGGTACTGAGACAGTCGGTGGCTTCACCTCTGTCTTGCTGAGCATGATCTTGGCACAAGCAAGCAGTATCTGCATCGGATTGTCAGATTACTACGGCAGTACCGCTGGTGGCTACCATAAGCATTGAACCGTTGGAGCCGATGGTTTCGTAGTCGATGTCGATTCCGACGATGGCATTGGCTCCCAAAGCCCGTGCGCGGTCCATCATTTCCTGCAGCGAAGTGTCCTTTGCCTCGCGCAGAACTTTCTCATAGCTGCCTGAACGCCCGCCTACGATGTCGCGAATACCTGCAAACAGGTCCTTGAACATGTTGGCACCGATAATGGTTTCACCTGTCACCACACCCTTGTACTCGCGGATGGTGCGACCTTCAATTGATGGAGTTGTTGATAGTATCATAATTGTTATCGTTTGTTGGTTCTATAGGTTTGACGATAGAAACAAGCGAAAAGTTGCAGAACCATTCCAATTTTTGAAAAACTACAGGATAGGGTGTGAAACGCAGTCGTTTAGCCTCGTAAAGCACTCTGCTTATAGGGGTAAAGGGGGCCTTTTCGAGGCTTAAATCTGCCACTTTCTCAACTGTTTTCTGTTTGTGAAAGTTAGCAGGTTGGTTACTTCCATGCCTCAATTCTCGTGATTCTTCCGTTCATTCAGCCCTTCAGGATGTTTTCAGCCATGCGTCGTCCTGCCTCGAAAGCCTTCTGTAAGTCCTGTTCCCAATGTTCGTCACGGTATTGGCGCTTGGCTGCTTCGGAAAAACTTGCCAATTCAAAGCGGTCGTAGTTCTTTACCTGATAGGTGTTGTAGGCTATCAGGCGTTCAGGCTCACCAAGGGCCGTGCTGATGCAATACTCCATGGAGCCATAACCTTGGCTGTTGTTCCTCTCGCCCGTTCCGTTCATGGTCGCCTCCAATATCGCGGGCATACGTTTCGGGGATGCCATGCTGTAGTCGTAGTCCGCAAGCCAGGGAAAAGCCAAGCGCTCAAGGAACGTCCGCATCTGTCCTGTCACG
>JAEEGL010556242.1_pt1 | contig 16951 bp, 11 predicted proteins | sample 9134231 | NCBI WGS metagenome assembly JAEEGL01 (sample SAMN16246548, study PRJNA631951) | gut metagenome | biome: gut microbiome; feature: rumen; material: fiber-attached | host: Bos | place: Iran: Karaj | collected 2018-10
GACTTCAATCGGAATGTAGCCGTATTTCATGTCAGCGCCCATGCCACGGAAGTCGTCTTTCTGGCTTGCCACCATTGCTTCCAAAGCCTTCTCCGTGTCGAAGTCACGAATGCCGGCAAAGTAGGCATCGGCAATAACGGGGATGGCGTGGTTGCCAATCATGCAGTAGGTTTCGTTGGCGGCCAATTCCCAAACGGGCAAGATATGGTGCGGGTTGGTTTCGTATTTATTAATAAAGGTGTTGATGAAGTCTAAAGTGCGCTCGCGCTGCATGAGGCTGAACAAAGGGTGCAGGCTGCGGAAGGTGTCCCAAAGCGAAAAGACGGTATAAACCGGCCTCTCCGACTTGTAAACCTTCAAATCGTGGGCACGATAGCGGCCATCGGCATCGCTGAAGAGGTTGGGGGCAACCATGGCGTGATACAATGCAGAATAGAAAACCGTCTTGTTCGATTCGTTGGGGTCGCTCACAGCGTAACGTTTCAGTTCGGTGTTCCATTTGTCGAAGGCTTTCTGCTTCAAGGCATCAAAGTCGAAATCGTTGGCTGCCAATTCGTTGTTCAGGTTGTTTTTCGCGCCTTCCACATCGACGGCGGAAATGGCAATACGCATCACAATAGGCTCGTTTTCCTCCGTGTCAAAGTCGAACCAAGCCTTGATGAAGTCGCTTTCCACGCGCTTCTCTTCGGTCGGAACGCCCTTATTAATAAAGGTGTGGCTCTTGAAGGGTTTCGAGAACTCGGCGTAGAAATAAAGATGTTGTTCTCTTGCCCAATCTCTTGTGCGGCGGAAACCGCTGATGGCATTGTCGCCCTCCACTTGGAGCCACGAGTCGTAAACAAACTCATCGTTCACGCCTTCCACCATGTCCAAAAACAGGTGCGCGTTGTCGCTCTTGGGGAAGGTGCAGCGCATCATCCCGACACGGTCGCCAGTAGTGAGTTCCACTTTGGTGTTGTAATCATCGAGCAGCACGGCATAATAGCCCGCCTTGGCATCCTCGTTCTCATGTTTGAACGCTGAACGATAGCCTGAAGCGGTGTTTTCTTCATCACCTTTGTCGGTTTTCACTTCGCCGACGATGGGCATGAAGCGGAAGTCGCCATAGTCGGAGCAGCCCGTGCCGCTGAGGTGGGTGGTGCTGAAGCCGAGGATGGTGTGGTCGCTGGTGTGGTAGCCCGAGCAGCCGTCCCAGTCGTTCATGCGAGTGTCGGGGCTGAACTGCACCATGCCGAAGGGCACCGTCGCGCCCGGGAAGGTGTGGCCGTGGCCGCCCGTCCCGATGAACGGGTCAACATAATTGGCGGGGTCGGCTACATAGTCGGCCTTGGGTGTCGTCGAGCAAGCCGCCAAAGCCATTAAGAGTAAAGGTAGTAATAGTTTTTTCATATTGAATGAGATTTTTGACGCTGTAAAAGTAGGAATAATACTTTTTTGTTTCGCAATAGCGAAAAACTTTTTTTGCTGTGCTTTGTCTATTGCGCCGCTTCGCGTCATTGCGAGGAGGAACGACGAAGCAATCCAGACAAACAACTATAGTGCTTTGTCTATTGCGTCGCTTTGCGTCATTGCGAGGAGGAACGACGAAGCAATCCAGACATACAACTACAACAAATCGAACAAATCCTCCCAATTTGGATTCATTGCCTCAACCAAAGCCAACTTCGCAGCCCTTGAGCCTCCTTTTATCTGCTTCTCTCTTGCTATTGCCTCTTTGATGGAAACAAATTCCTCGAAATACCCCAATTTATCAACTGAATACTTTGCCGTAAAACTTTCAGGATGAATTTTGGTCTTGTGCTCATAGACACGACGTTTCAAAAATGATGTCACACCTGTATATAACGTGCCATTGCGTTGGTTAAAAAGAATGTAGACGTATCCTTTGCGATTTGTGTTCATGGGTTTTGTTTTGATTGCAAAAATATGGTTTTTCAGTTTATGAAAGCCAAAAAAGATGTTGTTCTGGATTGCTTCGTGCCTCGCAATGACGCAAAGCGTGTCCTACTTTGTGGATTGCTTCGTGCCTCGCAATGACGCAAAGCGCGTCCTTCTTTGTGGATTGCTTCGTGCCTCGCAATGACGCGAAGCGCGTGTGGAAGCGAAATGTTACTGGTGTAAGTTTTTTCTGGCACAAAAATTGCTGTTCCCCAAAAAATGTAAAAAAAAAGTCGTTTTGGGTGTTATTATTTCCAAAATGACTATATTTGCAGCCCAAATAGAAAGACTAAAACACAATTATCAATTACCTAATCAAAACAAAATCACCATGAAGAAAGTTTTATTCGTGTCGCTCGCAATGGCCGTCGCAATGACCGGCTTTGCACAAAGAGTAAACGTGAGCACCGCGATGAAGAATGCGAGTGCCACCGCCCAGAAACCCAGCGAACTCAGAATCGCTGACGGCTCACAAGCCCAAGGCATGCAATTCAACATGCCCCAGCACATGGTCCAAACCTCCAACCGCAACAGAGGTTACGAAGAAGAAATGACCATGTACACCAACTACGACCTTCAGTCGAACTCAGCCCTCGGCAACCGTATGGCCTCTTGGGCTGACGGCACTGTTGCCATCACTGCCACTTGGGACCCATCGGGCGTCTCCAGTTTCCCCGACCGTGGTACCGGTTACAACTTCTATGACGGCGGCTTCTCCGATTTCCCGGAAGTGCGTCAAGAACCCATGAAGTCTGGTTGGCCGAGCATCGCCGCTTGCGGTGAAGGCGAAGTCCTCGCTTCTCACGCCACTGGCGTCAACCTGTACTATCGTCCCACCAAGGGTCAAGGCGACTGGGAACTCATCTACAACTGGGGCAACGACTTCGGTGCTCCCACTTGGCCGAGAGTGGTCTGCAGCGGCCCCAACGATGAGTACATCCACGTTGTGATGTGCAAGCAAATCAGCATGCCCGATGGTTCCTTGGACAACCACATCTACTATGTCCGCGTCAAGCACGAAAACGGCAATTGGGACATTCCCGCTGAAATGAACGACTTCCCCGGCCTCGACAACGACCTCGATGGCGACTATCGCAACCAACTCAGTGCCGACGACTATGTGCTGGCCGCCAACGGCAACAATGTGGCCTGCATGTTCGCCTCCTACACCACCGACGTGTTCTACATGATTTCGCACGACAACGGTGCCACTTGGGAACGCCAGATTGTGGCTCCTTTGTGTGTAAAACAAAACGGCAATCCCGTCCATGCCATCGACTTTGACGACTATCCGGATGGCATGGCCGACACCCTGTTCACCAGCGACAACTCGCACAGCATCGCCATCGACAACAACGGCACTGTGCACTGCGCCTTCGGCCTGTTTGCCTGGCGTCCTTCCAGTGCCACCCAATACAACTATTGGAAGGTCTACAACCACGGCATCGTTTACTGGAATTCCAACTTCACCAACGAACAAGGCGGTCACGAAATTCCGCTGTTCGGCGACTGGAGTGGCGATGCTGCCTTGGTTGCTGAAGACCCCAACTGGCTGCTCAACGGCGGCGATGGTATCTGCAACTCACTGAATATCGAGCGTCTTTACAACATGATTATCGCCATGGGTTCCAATAACTTGAACTGGTTTGGCTATCAAGTCGATGAAAACGGCGACGGCGAGTGGAATACTGATTTTATTTTGGGCGTTGATGCTGCTTGGCATTACCGTTCTTATGGCGTTTCAACAATGCCTGGTGTTTCCGTTGACGAACAAGGCAATGTCGCCATCGTTTACAACACGCTTTCAGAAGTTAGACATAGTAACGGTACGGGAAGCGTAGACCATGCTTTAAGAAGCGCTTGGGTAACACTCAGAGACTACACCGGCACTTGGTTCGAAGACGTCTACAACCTGAGCTATGGCTTCGACCACGAACTGTCGGAGGTTTATCCTACCTTTGCCGCCACCAGAGCCTACAACGGCGAATTCTGGGTCGGTTATTCAGAGGACGACAAGCAAGGCCTCTACCTCGACATCGACGCCGACAACTACCCGAACAGCAACGGTGGTGACCTGACCGAAAACTACATCTGGGCTGTGAAGATTGTTCCTTCGCCCGAAGATCCCGGTCTGGAAACTTGGGCTGTTGAAGAGCACAACGCCATCAACCCGATGACCACCACCCGCGTGTATCCCAACCCCGCCACCGACGTGCTGAACCTCGAAGTGAACGCTTCGCAGTCGTCAGAAATGAGCGTCAGCGTGTTCAACCTGATGGGTCAGAAGGTGATGGAGCAGCAAGTGAACCTCAACACGGGCATCAACACCACGAACATCAGCACCAGCGACCTCAGCAGCGGCATCTACTTCGTCACTGTGAAGGCCAACGGTTTTGAAAACACGATGAAGTTCGTTGTGAAATAAGTCTTAGTTTGTCATTTTAATGGAAAGGAGGCTCCGGCCTCCTTTTTTTTTTGCAAAAACGCTTGCGTTTCCAAAAAAAACACTATCTTTGCCCCCAAATAATATTGCAACAAACAACAAACAACTAACTAATTATTAATTAAAATCTTTCAAAATGAAGAAGTTATTTACTTTAGCACTTGTTTTGTTGGTGGCCACAGCCGGCTACTCACAAGTGAGAATGTCGAAGAACGACGTAATGAAGAAATCTGCCATCCAGTATGTTACGAGGGGCATGGAAAGTTTCGAGAACGTGCAAAGCGAGCCTAACATGACCCGCAGCGACGGCGAACTCGACTACACCACCTACGACTGGCAATCGAATGCCGGTCCGCGTACTTGGACCATCCAATGGCCCGACAACAAGATCAACTTTGCCTACACCATGGCCACCGACGACGCTTTCAGCGATCGTGGTACGGGCATTGGCACCTACGACTACAACACCGATGAATGGACTCCGCTTTGGGGCCGCATCGAGAGCGAAAGAACCGGCTTCGGCTCCATCGCCCGCTACAAGGAAAACGGCATCGTCATTGCCGCCCACACTTCAACCGAGTGCTGCGTCTACATCCTTGAAGACAGAAATGGCCTCGCCGACGCCCAAGGCACACTTCCTCGCGCCTTGACCCTCTCCGCCGACAACGATCCCGCTTGGCCTGCCGTGATGACCTCGGGCGCCAACCGCGACATCATCCATGTGCTGGCTACCGGCTCGGGCGACAACAACGTTTATTACTACCGTTCCTCCGACGGCATGACCTGGGACAAGGAAAACGTCGTTCTGCCTTACTTCACCTCTGAATACGGCAGCGACTGGGGCAGCAATGTTGCGTACTGGATGGAAACCACTGATGACAACTGCCTCGCCTATGTGGTGAACAACGCTTGGAGCGACTGCATGGTGTGCTACAGCTACGACGATGGTGAAACCTGGGAGAGAAAAGTGTTCTGGCACCACCCCGGCATCAATGTCACCTATGATGACAGCAAATTGGCCTTCTGTTATCCTCGTTGGACTTCCTGCCATTGGGGCCTCAACGGCGAACTCTGCATGGCCTATGAATTCAACGGTTCAACTGGCGAGCCTGGCTCGGGCAGTTACTATCCTGGCGTTGGCGGTGTCGCTTTCTGGAGCGAAACCCTGCCTTACCACGGTGAGAGCCAGCCTTTGTATGGCGTTGACCCGACCAACCCGATGCCTCCTATGCCCGGCCAGCCTTTCATCATGGACTCCGCTTACCTGAACTCAGACATCCTCTCCTCTCTGTGGATTTATAGCGAGACCACCCACGAGATGTGGCCTGAATACTTCGGCTATGTGACACCCTTGGATGGCCAAGGCAATCCCGAGGATCCTTACACTGCCACGGAATTCAACATTGAAGATTTCCAACTGCACGGAAAATACAACTGCGGTATCAGTGCCATGCCTGTGCTTTGCCTGCTTCCTGGCTGCGACGGTTGGGACATGGTCGCCGTTTGGTCTGCCATGGATGAAAACAACCAAGATGGTCACGGCAACCACTACTTCAAACTCTTTGCCTCCTACTCGGGCGACGCTGGCCATACTTGGTCTCCCCAAGTGCAACTCACCAAGGGCTTCGACTTCCAGCAGTCAGAGTGCGTCTACACGCAAGCTGCTGTGGTGGGCACCACCCTTGTCGTTGCCTCTCAACAGGACTTTGAGACGGGTACCTTCGTCCAGAGCGATGACGACGACAGCAGTGACAACTGCTACTTCGGCCTCACCTTCGAACTGAACGACCTCTTCCCGGAGGCTGGTGTTGGCGTTGCTGAAGTGAGCCACAACACGCACATGACTGTCTATCCCAATCCTGCTGTTGATCAACTCAATGTCACCCTCAGCCAAAACGCTGACATCGAGATCTACAACGTCATGGGTCAGAAAGTGATGACCTTCGAAGGTCATGCTGGTGCCAACACCATCAGCCTGAACGGTTTGACCAGCGGCGTCTACGTCATTAGTGCTGGTAGCGATGTCCAGAAGTTCATCGTGAAGTAAGTTGCTTTACAGAGCAAATGAAAAAAGGAGGCTTGTTTTGAGCCTCCTTTTTTTATTGGGTTTTATTGGTTTTTTCGCCAATTGACAATATCCGCCGCCAGATACACCGCCTCTCGATAGGAATCAGGCTCGGCCTTGTTGGCGTTGGCCAATTCGAATGCGGGGCCGTGCATGGGGGCTGTACACACCACGGGCAAGCCCGCCCAATAATAGGCGCAGCCGCCCAAGGCCATCATCTTCAAGGGCAGCACGCCTTGGTCGTAATACATGGCCACTATTGCATCGTATTTCTTCCACAAGCCCTGCACAAACAATTGGTTGGTCGAGAAGGGACCGAAAGCGAAAATGCCTTTCTTTTGTGCGTCGTTGATGGCTTTCATCACTTTGTCGTCGTCTCCGACGGGCATGGAACCCGCGTGCGGATTCAAGCCAAGTACGGCAATCTTGGGCGCGTTGATGCCAAAATCGGTCTTCATGGCCTGCGAAAGCACGGCCAGTTTCCCGAGGATGAAACGGATGTCGATTTGCGCCAAGGCCTCATTGAGGGGCAAATCGTCAGTGACCAAGCCGACACGCATCTTGTCGCACACTATCACGCGCATAGTTTCCGCCTCCTTGTGGAAGGAAAACAGGAAATCGCGGTTGCTTCGCGCCACGATGCGGCTGTCGGGAGCCATCACCAAAGCTGCGATGGCTGAGTTTTCCAAGTCGTCGACGGCCTTTTTCATCGAAAGCACCGACATTTCAGCCGACACGTCAGAGGCTTGCCCGGGGTCGATTTTCACCTCGTTTTCCACGATGTTGATGATGTTGAGTTTCTTGTCACCTGCTTGACGCGCGTCGCGGGTCAGGGAATAGTTGGGACTGTCGAGGCCGAAATTCTTCTTGTAGTAGGAAAAGGCCTTGGATTGCCCATACAAGATTGGTGTCAGCGACTCGAACATTCGTGAATCGGAAAAGGTCTTCAGGATGACTTCATAGCCGATGCCGTTGATGTCGCCATGGCTAAGCCCGATGCGGGGGAGTTGGGATGGAGTAGATGTTTCTTGCATAGGCGTAATTTTATTGGACTGAATTTCAAAGCGAAATCAGCCTTCAAAATTAGTCAATAAAAACAACAAACCAAAAAAATTTCGCGTTTTTTACAAAAAAAGTGCTTTTTTGAAGCCTTTCAGTATGATTTCAGTGGCTCCAACCTGACTTTTCAGGTAGTCGCGGCAGGTGAGTGAGGCCTTGCTGAAAAACGCCTCATCGTCCATCAATCGGTTGAAAACCCTGTGCAAATCCTCTTCGTTCCGAACAGAAAATGCCCCTTGCATGGTCACCAAATCGACGGCCTCCTTGAAACTCTTGTATTTTGGCCCAAAAACCACAGGGCAACCGAAAGTGACCGGCTCCTGAATGTTGTGGATATTCACGCCGAAGCCTCCGCCGATGTAGACGAAACGGGCGTATTGGTAGAGTTGGTTGAGTATGCCTATTGTATTGACAATCAATATTTTTGATGTTTTTTCCGAATCAAGGTCAGTGTAGCAGACGCTCTCAGGAAACATGGCCTTGATTTTGGATACAAGCGAGGCCGAAACATCGTGCGGCGCAATGATGAGGCAATAGTCGTCGGGCAATTGGGACAGAAAACTGGCCAAAAGTTGCTCGTCGGGCGGCCAAGTGCTGCCCGCGATGATGCACTTCCGTCCCTTGATGAAACGCTCAATTTCCGGGAAGGGCTTGGCCTGTTGCGCAATGGCAGCAACTCGGTCGAAGCGAGTGTCGCCACATATTGTTACATTGTCAAATCCGCTGTTTTTCAGTAATTTGGATGTTGTTTCGTCTTGCACAAAAAAGTGACTGACGGTCTGCAACTGCTTGCGGAACCACGAGCCGTACCATTGGAAGAAATACGAGTCGGGCTTGAGGATGAGGGAGATGTAGAACAAAGGAATGTCGGCCTCTTTCAATGCCCTCATATAATTGAACCAGAACTCGTACTTGATGAAAAACGCCGCCACGAAATGATGCCGATGCACCCATTCTGTGGCATGGCGTGGAGTGTCGGAGGGGAGGTAAAGCACTTCGTCGGCCAGCGGGTAGTTTTTCCGAATCTCATAGCCCGAAGGCGAGAAAAACGACAGCAGAATCTTGAACTGGGGTTGGCTTTCCTTCAAGGCTTCAATGACAGGCCGGCCTTGTTCAAACTCGCCGAGCGAGGCCGCATGGAACCAAATCCATTGTTCGGCCTGCGTTTCGTCAGGCTCAACGACATTCTGCCTCTGAGCCAGACGAAACACCCGTCGGCCTTCCACCCATTGCTTGGCCTTGGCATGACCTAAGCACGCGGCTGCTTGCGCACCAAGTGAATAAAGGCGAATGGCTGTGGTGTAGAGCAATCGCACGGCTGTCAATTATAGTAGTATTCTTGCGGCTGGCGTTCATAGGTGGGGATGTTCCATGTGACGCGGATGCCGTAGTAGAGGTCATTGTAGCGCTTGTGCGGGTCGGTACGGCCCACGGGCTGGCCATCGAACACGCGGAAATCGTAGTCGCGGAGGTCGCGGGTGCGGGCGTAAGTCACCTCAAGTGAAATCGAGAGGTTGAGCAATCTCGTATCGCTAAGAAACAGATAGCCGGTCTCAAGATGCACCGCCGGACCGCCACGCTTTCGGTCGTAGCCGTATTGGTAGTCGCCATCCACCGGATAAGGCGGGTTGAGGCGTTCTTGCTGATAATCCACGCGGATGCGGTTGGTGAGATAGCCCAAACCGCCCTGCACGAAAAAGCCGCTATTGGGATTGGAGCCAAAAGGGAACAGTTTTCCGACCTCAGCCTGAAAATGTAAGCCACGCTGCTGAATCCAAAGCATGGCCACACTGCCCTCGCCGCCAAAGATTTCGCCATCGACTGTGGTGATGCCTTCGCCGAAAATGTCGATGCGGTCACCTTTGATTTTGTTGCCGAAAATGTAGTTGGCATTGGCCGTCAGGAGCCAGTTCGACTCGGTCTTGTACACAAAACTGCCGCCAATATTGTGGCTGATGCCGTACAAATCCTTGGTGTCCAAACCTGGGATATGGAAAGCGTAGGTGACTTGGAACATGGCCACGGGAATGGGGTCTTTCATGATGTCCTTCGGCATTTGGGCCTGCAAAGCCAAGCCCGCGAGAAGGAGCAAGGAAATAAAGATTCTGCGCATGTTTTTTCTTTTTCGATACAAACGGAATTAGCGTGTTTTTATTATGCTGCGGACAAAGATGTCGTCGCCTTTCAGGATGCGGACGGTATAGAGGCCGTTTTCGAGTCCCTCCAACTGGAAAGTGTCTTCATCGACCTCGATTTTTCTAACCAATTTTCCCTCAGCGGAATACACCTCAATCAGTGTCATGCCTGCGCATAGGATGGTCACCTTGTCGGAAGTCGGGTTAGGGAAGATGGTCACTTGATTGTCGCTCTCGCCAAGGCCAGTGAAATAGTTGGCGCACGCCTCGTTGGAATGGGCGGAAATACCCTTTTCGTACACCGCCTTCACCGTATAGCAGTGCTGCATATTGATGGCCATTTCGGTGTCGTTGTATTCCGTATCGGTGAGTCCCTCGGCAATCAGTTCGTAGTCGCGGAAGAGATTGTAGGAAAGTGCTCTGTCGATGCTATTCCAAGACGTGGCCATCTGGCCTTCGTGTATGTCAGTGATTCGGATCTCGGGAACCACGTTGATGACCTCGAAATCGAAGCGGGCGGTAAAGGCAACACAGTCGTCGCCATAGTCGGGCATCACTTCAATAAAGTGACTGCCTTCCAAGGCTGTGGTGTAGGAAGGTGTTTCAACCGTTTCGGGCAAAAGCCAATCGTTGTCGATCATCACTTTGTACGATTCGGCATCGCCGTTCCACGTAATGGTAACCAGGGCTCCATCAAAGGAATAGTCGAAGCCATCCACACCAGCACACACGTTTTGCGTCAGGCTGACCGGTTCGGAGTCGCAACCATAGTCGGAATGCGCCACCACGATGATTGAATTTGTTCCAACTTGGGCAGCAAATACGGCATCTGAAGAATAAACTGTTTGGGCGTCCCCGCCATTGCAAGTGACTTCATAATAGCTGTCGTGTGAGGCTCCATCCCAATTGAAATGCAACATACCGTCAGCATCCAATTTGACAAATCTCAAGTTTTCAACGGGCTTGCAAATGCAAATCTCGACATCGGCATCCAGCGTATAGCAACCGTCTACAACAGGACGAACCACTACCGAGGTCAGACCTTCCTCAACCTCGAAAATGTAATGCGTTTCCTCGACCGTTGCCACAACCTCACCTTGGACTTCCACCTCATAAACACCAACACCCTCCAAGGCATCCCAAAGCACAGTGGCGGTGAGGTCTTCCAACACATAATTCAAATTCTCCACCGCCCCGACCACACAAACCTGCACATGGGCATCCTTTTCGCAACCCTCAAAGACGGCTTTCACATTGATGTCGTGTTCGCCTTCGGCAATGTTGAAGGCATAAGTCAAATCGGTGGTCGAACCTATCAGTTCATTGTCCATATAAACTTGATATTCAATCAGTCCCGATGAATTTTCGGGAGTGTCCCAAGTGAGGGTAAGCAACAAATCGTCGTCCAAAGTGTAGTCCAAGTGTTGCACGCCAGAGCAAAGCGAAACCTCCACCTCAACACAAACATACTCGGTTTGGCAGTTTTCGGAATACACGGCATGGACGCAATAGTTGTAAACACCTTCCTCTACAACATCGTCAAGGGCGGTTGCAGGACTCATCACAAGCATGGTGGAGCCTCTATATACTTCATAAACCGCATTTTCGACATTTTCGGGAGCCTCCCAGGTCAAGTGGACGATGTTGCCTTCCGTTGTGTAGGTCAGGTTGCGGGCGGGGTCGCAAAACTCAGGGGCAGACCCTCCGCCAAAGCAGTTGATATGGAGCGTTTGGGTGCCGTTGAAGCCGCCCGCGTTTTGGAAGATGACCGAGCCGTCATCATAGGTGACCTCAAAACTACATTCGGAAGTCCATTGCCCGTTGTGCCAAGTGAGCGATATGTTGGAACCCGTGGCCAGTTCGCGCGTAAAGTTTGCCGAATAGCCCGATTGAACCGTCATTTGCTCTGATGGTGTGCCGTCGGAATAGGTCACTTCAAGGTAGTTGCCTTGCCACCCGTCGCCGTAGGAATCATGCAACGAAAAGATGACGTTGCAGGCATTCCTGATTGCAAACGCCAACTCGGTATGTCTGCCGTTGCAATCCACGAGATTGAGGGTGAAGGGAATCACGAAGTCTTCGGGAGCCGATGCGTCCAAAGTGACGTTGAAGTCGGCAAAGCCCATCAAGTTGGCTCCTATCGTGCTGAAACTTTGCTCAGGATTGCCCAAGGTGACCAATTCATAATCTGTCGACAAAGTACCAGTTATCATTTCGGCTAACTCGTTTCCTGCATTGTCGACAAAGAGGCGCAAGTCGGCGGTTTCGCCCGGATTGAGGAGGCCGTTGCCGTTGTTGTCATTCAGCACGGCGGTTGTGCCGTATTGCAAGAGGTAATCGAAGACCGGGACAACGATGCCGAAGGTTCCCGTTTGCTCGCCATTGAGGTAAACTTCCAAATTGAAACGGATTTCCTGCTTTGCCACCACATCATCGCTGACTGTGAAAGCGAAAGCATCATCCACCATCAAGGCTTCGTTGGGGGCGAAACTGGGGCAGGTGGCCGTGTTTTGCGTGATGGTAACGTTTTCATCTTCAGTTGTCAAGGCAATGGAAACATTGTTCATAGGCTCTTCGGTGGTATTCACCATCACGACACTCATCATAACCGACTCGTTAGGATTCAAGACGCCGTTATTGTTACCTTCAGGGTCGTGGATTTGATAAAAAGAATTGTATTGGACGACACCCAATTGGATGGCCTCGACCGCCGCCAGCACATTAATGCGGCCAAAGCCGTAGGTGTTGCTCTTGCCTTCTGCCAAAGGCATCGCCGTCTCTTCAAGGATTCGGCAGATGTCGGCAGGCATCAGATTGGGGTCTTTGCTCAGCATCAAAGCGATGCAACCTGCTGCGCAAGGCGTGGCCATCGAAGTGCCGCTCATGGTGGTATAGCCATTATTGCCTTGATAGTCCAACGACTTGATGTCTACACCCGGGGCGCACACATCAGGGCGGATGAGACCTATTCCGGGTTGGTAGGGATAGTCGCCAAACTCGGTGTTTGTCCATGTGACAGGGCCGCGCGAGGTGAAATAGGCTGCATTGTCGTTTCCATCAACCGCGCCGATGCAAATCGAGCAACTCATTTTTCCGGAATTCTCGCCTTGAACAGCATCCATGTAAGGCGGAGGGCAACTGCCTGGCACGCGCACATTGTTCGGGATGGGATATTGCCATTGGCTGCCGCCTTCGTTGCCCGCAGCAATGGCACCCGCAATGCCCGCATCCAGCGAGGTTTCGCAGGTGCGGCGCAGCAAAGTGCGCTCTGGAATGGTGGAATTGGCCACGCCGAGCGACATACTGAACACATCGCAACCATGTTCAACGGCCCACTCCATGCCAGCGGAAATCACTTCGGCCCCGCCATTGCCATTCGAATTGATGCACTTGACGCACATCAGCGTGGCGTTTGGGGCCATGCCCGTTTGCGAACCTGCCGTGCCATCGCCCAGTACCGTGCCGGCGCAGTGCGAGCCGTGGCCTTGGTCATCCATTGGGTTGTTGTCGTTGTTGTACACATCGTAGCCGTGGTTGGGGAACTCTTGGCCTCCGTCCCAAAGATGGTCGGCCACGTCCAAGTGGTTGTAGTTGACGCCCGTATCGACGACGGCCACCACAACGCCTTCGCCCGTGTAGCCCAACTCCCAGACTTGGTTGGCACCCACTTGTATGACATTTGAGGTGATTTCGCGCGAGGCAGGGGCAGTTCGTGGGGTTTCCTCTTCGGGAATCCAGCAACGCTCGATGGCATAGCCGATAACCTCGATGTCGTTGCGTCGGGCAAGGTCGCGAATGGCAGCCTTGTTGGCATGGAAAGTCAACGAGTTCGACATCCATAAAGTGCTGGGTGTGGTGACCATGCCGCTGCGCTCCATCTCGGCAAGTGCTTGTTTCAGGTCGTATTGCGAAGAGGCCGCAAACTCCTTCAACTCATTGACAACGAAGTCGCGGCGTTCCGCTCGGGTGGTGAAATAGTCGGCCTGACGGTTCAGCAAAGCCCTATCGTAGCGTGCTTTCATGATGACAATGACCTTCATTTGTTCGTCATTGCTGCGGCGTTCCATTTCTTCAGCCAACAGTGGGTCGATAGTGGATTGGGCCAAGACGAAAAGTGCGTTCAAGGCCAGCAAGATTGTGAGTAATGACTTCTTCATAGTGATAAAGTTTGATTTATTTGAAACTGCAAATGTAAGAATGTTTTCGGATTGTCGTATCTTTGCGGCTCATTTTTACGGCTATGTTGGAAAACAAATATAACGAATCCGTTTTACCAAACGGAATCAGGCTGATACACAAACAGAAACAAGGCGAAATTGCCCATTTGGTACTGATGGTGGAAACTGGCACCCGCGACGAGCAGGCGCAAGAGAATGGTCTTGCCCACTTCGTGGAGCACACCATATTCAAAGGCACGCAAAACCGCAAGGCTTACCACATTTTGAGTTGTCTTGACAATGTGGGCGGCGACCTTAACGCTTTCACTACCAAGGAGGAAACCTGCCTGCAAGCCACTTTCCTGAAGCAGCATTACAAGCGTACCCTCGACCTTTTCGCCGACATCGCTTTCCGCTCCATCTTTCCCGAAAACGAGTTGGCCAAGGAAAAGGAAGTCATTTTGGACGAAATCAATTCCTACCTCGATTCGCCTTCGGATGAGATTTACGACCTCTATGAGGAGATGGTCTTCAAGGGGCATCCGCTTTCACGCAACATCTTGGGAACCACGGAGTTGGTGAAAGGCTACAAACGTCAGGACATTCTTGACTTCATGGCGCACAACTACAGCACCGACCAAATGATTTTGGCTTCGGTTGGCAACATCAGTTTCAAGGAGTTTGAGCGGTTGGCAATGACCTTTTTCGGTAGTCAGCCTGCACACCTTATTAATAATAGACGCGAAGTCTTCAAGGACTACGTTCCCACGGAGCGCACCTTGACGCGAAACAACCACTTGAGCCACTGCATTATAGGAAACATTGCGCCCGAGTTTTGCAGCCCGCTACGAATGCCTATCGTGATGTTGAACAATGTGTTGGGCGGCCCGGCAATGAGTTCGCGCCTCGGGCTGAACATCCGCGAGAAATACGGCTTCGCTTACACTATCGAATCGCAATACACCGCCTATTCTGATGTAGGACTCATCAATGTCTATATGGCCGTCGACCCTGACTCGTTGGAAAAGGCCATTGGTTTGGTTCACAAGGAATTGGAGAAACTTTGTATCCAAAAATTGGGCACTTTGCAACTGCACCATGCCAAGCAGCAACTCATCGGTCAAGTCGCGCTGAGTTACGAAAGCGGCATGAACGAACTCCTGAGCGCGACCCGCTCCCTCATCATGGGCGAGCCGATTGAATACATGGACGACATCATCCGCAAGGTGGAAGCCGTCACCGCCGAAGACATCTTGGAAGTGGCTAATCGGGTGTTTGATTCGAATAGGCTGAGTAGAATTGTTTTTGAGGGGAAGTAGGAGGTATGAAGTAGGAGGTTATTTGGAGTTGTTTTCTTTTAGGGTTTTGGTTGAAGTTACGAGGAGTTTGATGATTTCTTCGCAATCTGCATAAATGCTATTGAACATTTCTTTAGAAATGTAATCTGTTTCAACAAGCAACTCTAACCAATACCCGGTTTCTTCAGCTTCTTTGAGTGCGATAAAAAGCTTTGCGTAAAAATCAGGCTTCGACTGTGCCCGTTTTGCTTCCCGCACATTAGCTCCGATGCTGGTGCCACTTCTCAAGACCTGCTTGGAAAGGACATACTCTTTTTTCTCCTCACATAGATATTGATACATCCTTATTATCCTCACAGCAAAATCCTTGCTCTTTTTCTGTAATACGGTTTCCTTCATCATTTTGTTTTAAGTGTTTTCGTTATAAAAATAAGTTCCTACCTCATACTTCCTACTTCCTACCTCACATTTAGTTCGTCTTAAATTGATACTTCACTTCCTTCAATTCCGCATTAGCCTTCGTGATTTTGTTCTTCAAGTTCTCCTTGTAATTCAATACTTTGGCGGCGATTTGCGCATCGCTGAGCGCGAGCATTTCGGCAGCGAGGATGGCAGCGTTCAAGGCGCCGTTCACGCCCACCGTAGCCACGGGAATTCCAGGAGGCATTTGGATGATGGACAGCATGGCGTCTAAGCCGTCAAGCATACCTTTCACTGGAACCCCGATGACGGGCAAAGTCGTGTTGGCGGCAATCACGCCTGGCAAAGCGGCGGCCATGCCAGCGGCGGCAATAATCACTTTGATGCCACGGCCTTGGGCTTCGCGGGCAAATTGTTCAACCTCGTGCGGTGTGCGGTGCGCGCTGAGGGCGTTCATCTCAAACGGGATTTCCATCTCATCGAAGAACTGCGCGGCTTTTTCAATAACGGGAAGGTCGGAAGTGCTTCCCATAATAATGCTTACTATTGGGGTCATAATTATCTGATTTTTTTCACAATACCGTCAAAACTTACAAAACCCTTTTGCTGCTTGGGAAAGTCGCCAACAGGCTTTTTCCCTGCGGCGAGGCGGTTGCCGAGCCGCATCCTTTCATAATAGAAGTTTTGCATTGTTTTGAGAGTTTTGTGATTAATTACTCCGCAAAAGTAGTTTTTTTCCCAATGCGGTTCACCCAATAAAAGCATTTTGTATATTTGTGTCGCCTTACCCACAAAGGCAAGCAAACACTAATCCTTTGAAAATGAAAACGGTAAAAGTTTTAGACAAGGAATTTGGGCTATATATCCCCCAAGAAAAAATCGAGGCTGAAATCCAAAATGTGGCCGACCAAATCAGCCGCGATATGGAAGGCATGAATCCGCTGTTTCTCGTGGTGCTCAACGGGGCTTTCATGTTTGCCTCCGAACTGTTCAAGCGAGTGACCATCCCTTGCGAAATCAGTTTCGTGAAACTATCGTCATACGCTGGCACCGAAACCACCAATGTCATCCGCGAACTCATTGGCTTGGACCATCCTTTGGACGGTCGCCATGTGGTCATCGTGGAAGACATCGTCGACACGGGTCACACCATGCGTTACACCATCAAGAAACTCCGCGACTTGAGAGCCGCCGACGTGCGCATCGCCACGCTGTTCTTCAAGCCCAACTCGTTCCAATACGACTATCCCATCGACTACAAAGGCATGGACATTGGCAACGACTTCATCGTGGGCTACGGCCTTGATTATGAACAATATGGAAGGAATTTACCTGATATTTATAAAATTATAGAATAATTATGCTGAACATCATTCTATTTGGCCCTCCAGGGGCTGGCAAGGGAACACAATCGCAATTCCTGCGCGAGAAATACA
>JAEEGL012763816.1_pt1 | contig 16951 bp, 19 predicted proteins | sample 9134231 | NCBI WGS metagenome assembly JAEEGL01 (sample SAMN16246548, study PRJNA631951) | gut metagenome | biome: gut microbiome; feature: rumen; material: fiber-attached | host: Bos | place: Iran: Karaj | collected 2018-10
ACAGCCCGTGGACAACGTGTTCGCGTTCGCGTACCTGCTGGAGGACGCGCCGGACAGGATACACCTCGCCACCGGCGCGACGCTGGGGGCGGCGAAACTCAACGTCGGCGACTGCAACGGTCTGGGGCTGGAGGGGATCTTCGGCTCACGGGCAAAATGGGGCAGGTACCGCGGGAACGAGTGCATGAAGGTCTCGACCCGCACCGGGGAGAAGATCGTCATTTTCTCCGGCGGCAAGAACGCGGACTCGTTCAAGAGGATCCGCGGCAACTCCTACGGAATGTGGATCGCCACGGAGATAAACCTCCATCACGATTCGATGATAAAGGAGGCGTTCAACCGCCAGCTTGCGGCTAAGCGGAGACGTGTATTCTGGGATCTTAACCCGTCCTCCCCCGGCGCGCCGATATACAAGAATTACATCGACCTCTACGGCGAGAAGCAGAGGGCGGGGGAGCTGCCGGCGGGATTTTTCAACTACAGTCACTTCACCATATTCGACAACGCGGCGCTGCCGCGGAGCAGGATCGATGAGATCGCCGCCCAGTACGACCCGGGATCCGTCTGGTACAGACGGGACATCCTGGGGGAGCGGTGCGCGGCGGAGGGGCTGGTGTACCCGCTGTTCCACAAGCTCCGGGACAGGATAGTCGTCGGCCGGGACGGGGTGGACCCCTCGACGGTCGCGTTCATCAACGTGGGGGTGGACTTCGGCGGCAACAGGTCGAAGACGGCGTTTGTCGCGGCGGCGTTCTGCCGGGACGGCTCCGTCGCGATCGTGGCGGATCACGCCATCGACGGCGTCAAGGGGGAGATCGACTCGGAGAGAGTGAACCTCGAGATGATCTCATTTCTGGGCGAACTGGAGCGCCTCTTCCCCGGAGCGGAGATAAGATACGTTTTCTGCGACAGCGAGGCGCAGTACCTGATAAACGGCCTTCGCAGGCGGCTCAGACGCGAGGGGTCGACCGCCCGGGTGGAGGACTGCGCGAAACGGCGGATCAAGGACAGGATAGATTTTGTAAATTCGCTTATGGCGGCGGGCAGATTCAGAGTGACGGAGACCTGTTCTCTCGTGATCCGGGGGATCGGGGAGGCCATGTGGGATCCCGATTCCGTATCTGACGTGCGGCTGGACGATTTTACGTCCGATATCGACATCCTTGACGCTATGGAATACGCCATAGAGAGATATATGAAAAAACTTTGACGCGGCGGATCGCGTCGGACGGAGGAAAAAATGACAAACGGGGACCTGATATTCGATTATCTGAAACGGCGCCGCGGGATCGCGGCGGATCCGGAGTTTTACGCCCGGGTGGACGAGTGGGCGGCCTGGTGGAGGGGATTTTACAGACCTTTCCACGAGTTCTCGGAAAACGGAGCGGGGGGCGTGCCCATACGTCGCGAGCTGTTCCGGCTGAACATGGCGAAAAAGATCTGTGAGGACTGGGCGACGCTTCTCCTGACGGAGAGGACGTACGTCACGCCGTCGGACCGGCGCGCCGCGGAGTGGCTCTGCGGCGAGGACGGCTCTCACGGCTTCATGGGAAGGACCCGGTTCATGGAGAGGGCGAGCCGCATGGCCGAAAAGGCGTTTGCTCTCGGCACCGGCGCGGTGATCCTGCGCCTGAACGGAGTCCGTTCAGGCGCGGGGCGGCTTCTCGGCGACGGCGACACGAAGGTGTCCGTCGATTTCGTCGACGCGTCCCACATCGTGCCCGTCTCACAGCAAAACGGTACGATCACCGAGGCGGCGTTCGTGTCCGAGGTGCTGCGCGGCGGCGAGAAACTCGTCTATATCGAGATACACCGGCTGGGACGGTCGGGATATACGATCTCGAACGAGCTTTTAAGGGTGCGCGACGGAGAACTCGTCCCCGCGGACGGCGACGGGCTTATCGGGGAGTTCTCCACCGGATCCGACGTGCCGCTGTTCTCCGTCCTCACGCCGAACATATCGAACAGCGTGAACGAGGAGTGCGGCATGGGCATGTCCGTCTTCGGCGACGCGGTGGACTGCCTCAAGGGAGTGGATCTGGCGTACAACAACTTCTGCCGCGATATCAAGCTCGGGGGCAAGAAGGTGTTCCTCAACCAGTCTCTGATCATGAGAGACGACCGCGGCGTGGTATATACGCCGGACGACGTGGCTCAGCAGCTTTTCGTTACTCTGGGCGACGGCGACATCGCCGACGATCTTATGATAACGGAACACAACCCGGATCTGAGGACGCAGGAGAACGCCGACGCGGTACAGCATCAGCTTGACTATCTGTCCTTCAGGTGCGGTTTCGGAACGAAGCACTACCTCTTTTCGGAAACCCTCGGCAGGACGAAGCTCACCGCCACCCAGTACATGGGAGAAAAGCAGGATCTGATGCAGAATACGGCGAAGCACCGGATAAACGCGGAGTCGTTCCTTCTGGGCGCGACGAGAGCGGCGCTGTGGGCGGCGAAAAACGTTCTCGGAGAGGATCTCGACGACAGGTGCGACGTGACGGTGAATTTCGACGACAGTTACTTCATCGACACGGAGACCGAGCGTGCGAGAGACAGAGACGAGGTCGCGGCGGGCCTTCTTGCGCCGTATGAGTACAGAATGAGATGGAAGGGCGAAAACGAGGAGACGGCGAGGGAAAAATGCGCCGCCATTGCGAACGGTAAAGACGGGGAGTGATCTCCGGTCGATGGGCGTGACGCTGTTATCGGTGAGATGGGAAGGGCGGGCATCGTGCGTCGTTATATCACCGGTTGCGTCGCGGGCGATACCCGCGATCAACATAAATCTGCGAAAGGAAGTTTTCTTATGAATTTGTTCAGGCATTTGTTTTCCGCGGGACAGCAGTCCGCGGACAACGCGTCCCGGGACGCGGGCGAAGCGGCTGTCGCCGCCGCGCCGGAGAATACGGCGGCGGCCGGGCAGGGAGGAGAGCTGGTGCGCGGTATGCTCATCGGCGAGCTCGCCCGCCAGGGCGCGCTCAACCCCGCGCTGGCGGCTATGGTCGTGGACGTCAGCGGACTGGAGAGCGCGGAGGACACCGCCTCGGAACTTGCGGCGCGGGTGGACGCGCTCAGAAGGTCCGATTCGTATCTGTTCATCGGCCGGGGCGACGGCATGGCCACCGGACTGTCCCACGGCGCGGGCGAGACGGACGCGGACAGCATGAGCGACTATGACTACTACAGCCGTATTCGTATGAAGGATTCCGCGCAGAGCTGACGGGGTGGGACCCGTCATCAAATATAATCTGATCGGCGCGCCGGTGGTTTGGCGGGCCGAGGAAAGGAAACCGAATGGCAAACTCATTTATTTCTGTCAAACAGATCGCGAGAGAGACTCTGCCCCGCCTGATCGACAATCTTGTGTTCCCGAACCTGATCTACAGGGACACGAGCGACGGCGCGACGGCAAAGCAGGGCGACACCGTGAGCATCCGCCGCCCCGTGAGACTTCAGGCGAACAACTTCTCCGCGGCAAACGGAGTCACGGCCCAGGGGATCGTGGAGGAATCCGTCGACGTGAAGCTGGAGAATATCGCCACGGTGGACGCGGAGGTCTCGTCTCTTGAGAGCGCGCTGAACTTCGATTCTGTGACGAGACTCTTCATCGAGCCCGCCGCGGCGGCTCTCGCCGAGAAGATCAACGACGACGGCCTCGCCCTCTACAAGGATATCCCTTACGTGGGCGGAACGGCGGGGAGCACCCCCGACGCGCTGGCGGACTTTGCAGAGGCGGCGTTCATGATGGATACCAACAGAGTACCCACCAACGACAGACGCGGCGTATGGGATCCCGCGGCGACCGCCGCGTTCAAGCAGATCCCCGCCATCGTCAACGCGGAGAAGTGCGGCAGCACCAAGGCGCTGAGATCCGGCGCCATCGGCCGCGTTTTCGGCATCGACAACTACATGACCCAGGCGGTGCGCACCCATACCTCCGGAGATCTCTCCGCGGGAGAGGGGACTCTCAAGGTCAAGACCGCGGTGACGAATTCCGACACCGTTTCGATCAACGGCACGGCAACGGCGTCCGGATCAGTTGTCAAAGGCGACGTTCTGAAGATCGGGAACAAGACCCACGTTGTCACCGCCGGCGCCACGGCGTCCGCAGGCACCATATCGGTGAAGGTGTATCCCAACGTCACCGCGTCCCAGAACGAGAGTGTGACTCTGGTGGGCAGCCACACCGCGAATCTGGTGTTCCACCCCAGCGCGTTCGCTTTCGTGACGAGACCGCTCTCTCAGCCCGCGGGCGTGGAGAGCTACGTAACCTCCTACAACGGCATTTCCCTGAGAGTCGTTCGCGGATACGACATGAAGTACAAGAAGGAGATGCTCTCCATGGACGTGCTTTATTCGTTCGCGACGCTTTATCCGGAACTTGCCTGCCGTTATCTCGGCTGATAGGGCAGTCGCGGAGGTGGTCGCGTGAAGAGAGTGACTTACGATTACTACAAGAGCGTATTCGGAGGAGCGGTCTCCGAGGAGGAGTTCGCCTCTCACGTCAGAGCCGCGCGCGACGCGATCTGTGACGTGGTGAACCGCTCAGTCCGCTCCGTCAACGCGTCCCCCGAGGACGGCACCGACGGCGAGATCGCAAGAGCGATCTGTCTTGAGATCGATTACCTGGCGAAGATGAAGAAAAGCGCCTCTCCCGACGGGAGGGGCGCCGTGAGGGAGTCTCTGGGGGACTATTCCGTCACCTACGGGTCGGCGGGAGGCGTAATGAGGACGTTCGGCGTTCCCGTATCTCCGGAGGCGGTGCTGTGTTTGAGGCGAGCCGGCCTTTTCTCGAGGTGGGTGTGATGGAACTGCGCGATACTGCGACTCTTTTCCACCGGACCGGATACGAGGACAACGTCTCACAGTGGGACGTCTTTCTTCTCCGGGGAGTAAAGATATGCCGGGAACGCCGCGTCGGCGTGAACGACCGCGCCGTGATGTACGTTTTTCCGGGGAGAACGTCCGTAACGCCCGACGTTTTTCCGTCGTCTCTTCCGGAGATCACTCCGGGAGACATGATCCTGGCGGGAGACCGTCGGGACGACGATCCCGCCACGCTCGGCGAGGCCATGCGGGTCACCGCATCGGAGGTTTTCTCCGACGGAAGCGACGGTATGCGCCACGTGAAGGTCACTCTGAGATAGGAGGACGTCTTGAAGATCGGAATAAAAGCGGATCTGTCCGCCGTGCGGAAGATCGTCGGGAATTTTCCCGATGCGCGCCGCGCTCTCTGCGAGGCGGTGCTGAGATCGGCGGAACCGTACGTGCCGTACGATACGGGTTATCTGATGAGCACGGGCGGCCCGTCTCCCGATTCATCCGGCGTGATCTACGGCGCGCCCTACGCGAGACGTATGTATTACCACGACGGTTCGTTCTCGAAGCGGGTACATCGACTCGCCGGGCCGCGCTGGGTCGAGAGGGCGAAAGACGCCTCATCCGGGGAATGGGAGAGGATCATCCTCGGGGAGCTTACGAAGTGACCCCTCGGGCTGAGAAAGGAAGTTTATTATGACAAGCGACGAATGTCTGCTCAGAGAGGTGTGCAGTCTGCTGAACCGGTTTGAAGGACGCGAGAGGGACTTTCTGCCCGAAACAACAGAGGAGATGGCGGACGCCGCTTCCGTCGCTCTCGCTGCCGGCAGACGGTGCGTGAGAGAATACGTCGACGGATCGCGTCTTATGGAAGTGCCGTTCCGCGTCCGTGTAAGGACGGCGGGCGGATCGCCCGTCGGGGGACTCAGAGCGGTCTCGCTTCTTGACGCTCTTGCGGACTGGCTGGAGAAGAACGGAACGGACGAGGCGGGCGAGAACTCGGACATACGCTCGGTGCGCCGGACGGACGGACCGGTGAAGGCGGCTGAATTCGAGAGCGGAGACATGGAATTCGTGTCGGATTTCGCGGTCCGTATGAGGCAGGTCTGATCCGGCGCGGGAAAGGAAAAATATGAGCAGAGTAGTAAAGAGGGCGGACAGACGTCATTTTATGAACGTCGGTACCGCCGCGTCCCCGGTATGGGGACAGATCGGAGAAGGGTTCACCGCTTTCAGAGAGGTGAAGAACCCGGTCACGTATTCAAGAAGGTACATTCATGAGACCTCGTCCCGCACGGACGTCACGGGATATTCACCCGAGGTGGAGTACGCACTCGACGTGTACTCGGACGATCCCGTCATCTGCGTCATACGCGCCGTCACCGACGGCGAGCTCACAGGAGACGCGGCTCGGGTGGAGATCATGACCGCGGACCTGTTCGACACCGACGGGAACGGCACTTGCGCCGCGTCAAAGCGGGATTTTGCCGTAGTTCCCGACAAGTGCGGCGAGGGCACGGACGCCCTGATCTATACCGGGACTCTCCGGGCTCTCGGAGACCCCGTGCCCGGAAGATACGACCCCGAAAACGGGGTATTCGCCGGGTGATCCGGTAAAGGAACGGAGGGATCGTTTTGGCAGACATCTGGAGGTACGGCGGCCGCGAGTTCGAGCTTGATTTTTTCGACGTAGACGACCTCGACCGTCTGCTGACGGCAGTCAGGGATCTGAAAGAAGGTCTTGAGATCGCGGGAGACGAAAAAAAGGCGGCGGAACTTCTTGTTTCCCGGTTTTTCAGCGACGTTCTCGGCGAGAGTCCGGCAAAATTGATATTATCAGGAACGGAGGCCGACCGGGCGGACGTAATGATGAACGCCTGCGCTTGTTTCACGGAATTTGTAACGGAACGGTGCCGGGCTGCGGAAGAGAATATCGGAAAATGGGAGCAGAAGTATCTCCTGCCTGTTCCGGAGGTGTCTGAGAGATGAACCCCCTTTATTGCGGATCTATGCCGGAGCGTGTGACGGTATTCGGCCGCTCCGTGGCTGTCGGATGGTCTCACACGGAAGTTCTGAGACTGTTTTCGATGGCGGGAGATCCCGAAATACCGTCCTCGATCAAGGGATCCCTTGCGGCAAGGATGTTTTTTCGTGAGGACGTTTTCCGTCTGGCGGCGGAGACAGGCGCGGAAGATCCGGGAAAGGAGATCGCTGATGCGATGGTCTCCTTTCTCTCCGGAGGCGGAAACGGATCTTCCGCCCCTCCTCACGGGGCGCCGGTTTTTGACTTCGATTACGACGCGGAGCTGATATACGGCGCGTTTTTTGAGACTTACGGTATCGATCTTTCGGCGCGGAAACTCCACTGGTGGAAGTTTCGCGCGCTGTTCAGGTCGCTCTCCGCGGAAACGGAGTTTATGCGGGTCCTGTCGATTCGCTCAAGCGACCTGTCTTCGATCCCGGAAGGAGAGGAAAGGGCGCGTTTGAGACGTCTCAGAGCGAGATTTGCTCTCCCGGTCAGAGGGACGGCGGACGAACGGGCCAGAATGTTCGGAAGTTCGGTCAAATTTTGACGGAACGCCGGAAAAAGAAAAAGATAGGAGAACGGAATGGCAGACGGTTCTGTGATAATCACGACGGAACTTGATACGTCGCAGTTTATATCGGCTCTCGCCGTGACCGAGCGGGCGCTGTCGTCTTTTACGGCGAGGATCGCCGGGATCGCGGCGGCGGGAGGCGAGAAAATGAAGGATTCCATGGTCTCGGCGGCGGCTGACGCCGCTTCCGCCGTTGCGGGATTCGATTGGAAAAGGACCGGTCGCGCGGTGACCGCAGGGATCGCAGAGGGGATAAAAGAAAGCGCTTCGCTGATAAGCGACGCTCTGCGGAGCACGGTGACCGTTTCGGTCAGCGCGCCGGCACCGACCGGAAACGATCCGTCCGGAGGGACGGTCTATACACAGAATATTTACTTTGAAAACACCGAAGCCAGCCCTCATCAGACGGCAAAGAAGATAAGACGTCAGAGCGAAAATCTGATCATGCCGTACTGAGGGGCAGGCGGGATGAGCCGGAGGGCATTATATGGATTATAAGATCAGGATCAGAGGTAATAGAGCAGCTCTGACGCTGTCGCCACGGTCCGTCTGCAAGGTGCTTGCGGGCGGAATGACGGGATTTGATGCGCCCGAGAGAGAAGTCACTCTCGAAAGAGCGGCCGCCTGCGACGGCGGGTATCCCGTGACACGCAGGACGGGAAGCCGGGACGTCTCGGTCACTTTTGAGATTTCCGACGCAGGGATGACGGGCCTGTACCGCGACCTCATCATGAAGCTGACCGACCCGGGAGAGGACGTCGAGATCGAGACTTTTATGTGGGAACGATGGAGAAGGATTTCCGTTATCCCGGACGGGACGCCCGAGTTCATTTTTTCCGGACACGGAGATCCGATGAGGGTGAGAATGGACTTTATCGCCTGCAGTCCGTTCTTCAGGGACGTGACTGCCGTCACTGCGACGCCTGCGTCCCCTGTTCCGCTTCTGTCCTTTCCGCTCAGCGTTATGCCGGGAGCGGGGACCGTGACCGGAATATGTCCCGGAGGACGGGTGATAAAGGTGAACAATCCCGGAGACGTCGAATGCGGATTCCGGATGACTCTCTTCGGCACGGGCGGTCCGGTGACGGACCCGATGATAACTTGCCGTGACTTTCACATCAGACCGCGCGGTACCGTGACGGAAGGAGAAGAAATCTCGGTCGTCACGGAACCGGGGAAAAAGGTAATAAAGGACGGCCGGGGACGGAACATGGAGTTCTATACGGACAGTACGTTTTTCGGACTCCTTCCGGGAGAAAACGTCATCTCCGTTTCGGCGACCGCGGGGGCGGAAAATATTTCTGCCGCTCTGGAATTCACGCCGCTCTATTTCGGAGCGTGAAAGGAGGCGCCGATGGAATTATTCTTTCTCGGAGCTGACTACGTTCCGGTGACCGGACCGGCTGATACGGCCACGTCTTTCGTGTGGTCAAGGAGGTTTAACGAATGCGGTGCGTTCAGCATCCGAATGCCTCCGGGGGAGGCGGAAAAGTATTCCGGAGCCTCCTTTGTATACAACCCCGGTCCCGACGAATACGGCAGGATCGAGGGCGTGTCCCGCAGAACGGACGGTTCGTCCGTCATATCGGGACGTCTGCTGGAGTCGCTTTTCTGCGACAGGATCGTAACGGAGTGCCTCCCTATGAGCGGAAATCTCGAAACGGTGATCCGGACCGTGGCGGCAAACAACGCCATTTCCGACAGGCAGATCGCTTATCTGACTCTCGGGGCGCCGTCCGGGATTACCGGGACCGTTGAGGCGGAGAAGACGACGGAAAACCTGTCGGACTGGATGTACGGTATATTGAAGCCCTTCGGGATGTCATACAGACTCAGGTACGATCCGTCCGTCAGGCAAGTGGTGTTCTCGATCGTCCGCGGCGCGGACCGCGGCCCGGAAAGCGGAAGCCCGGTCCTTTTCACCGCAGACGGAGGCAATCTCGTCTCATTGGAAACGGATTATACGGAGGCGGAGATGAAAAACGTCGCGTTCGTGGAGGGGAAGGACGGGTACGTGACAACGGCAGTACGCGAAGGCGTTGACAGGGACGCGCCCGTGACTCACCGGGAGATGTACGTTACCGCGCACGACGTGGATCCGGAGGACTACGGCAACTACGCCGATTACGTCGGGGAACTGAGAAACAGGGGCAACACGGTCCTTCGTGACTACAGAGAAGCGCTTTGCGTCCGCGCGGAGGCGGTATCCGGTTATCCGGAATACCGGAAGGACTACGACTTGGGCGACGTTGTGGCTCTCGACACAGGCGGTACGGCGGGTATCCGGGGGATCCGGGTCACGGCCGCCGACGAGATCTGGGAGAACGGCACGCTGAGAGTGGAGATCACTCTCGGAGAGCGGTTGACGGACGTCAGGCGCTTTATCCTGCGTGAACTTAGCAAAAGAAGCGGCGTCAGATGACGACTCGGGTGAAACGGAAAGGAAAAAAGAATTATGGCAATAATATCAAACGTCAACATTGACGGAGGCCCTTTTGATTCCACCGCCGTTATCGGTATCGTGAACGGATTTCCGAGAGGCGACAAGGCGATCGATTCGGCCTCGCTGGCTGAGATGTTCAGCTCGATCATGACCGACGGCGTCTGTCCCGGAGACGGAACGCCGTTCAGGGTGACCCCCGGTTCCGGGCTTACGGTTACGCTGGCGCCGGGGAAGGCTTGGGCGAGGGGGAGAATGTGCCGGATGGCTTCTCCTCTCACTCTGGATCTTTACGCGGGACACGAATACAAGGTGTTCCTGCGGCTCGATATCCATAACGGCGTATGGTCCGTGATGGTATACGAAGACGACGCCGGTTATCTTCCCATAAGGACTCAGACCGTCTTCGACCTGATCGTCGCGGAGGTGACGGTGCCGTCCGGAGCGACGGAGATCACCGCACAGATGATCACCGACCGCCGTCCGAGCAGCGAGCTCTGCGGATACGCCGGAGCTCGCGTCGCCGAATGAGGTGACGGGATGAGAAACAGGATCCTCGGGGCCGCGGCTGCGGCGGGAGGCGCGTTGTCGTATCTCTTCGGCGGATGGGACGCGTCTTTGAATACGCTGCTCATCTTTATGGGAATAGACTATCTGACCGGGATCGCGGCGGCGGGTATCTTTCACGCGTCCGACAAAACGGAGAGCGGAGCTCTTTCCAGCAAGGCGGGGTTTAAAGGCATTTGCAGAAAATGTGCCGTGCTCCTTCTCGTGCTGGTGGGGGCGCGCCTTGACGTCACGTTAGGAACGGCATTTGTCAAAGACGGCGTCTGCGCCGCTTTTATCCTGAACGAGACGCTTTCCGTGACGGAAAACGTCGGCGCAATGGGAGTGCCGGTACCCCCGCCCGTACGTCGCGCGGTGGAACTGCTGAGATCGAAGGGAGAGGGACCAGGTGAAAATAAATAAACACCTCACGGAGATCAACCGGTGGCGCGGCAGATTCGGAGAGAAAGTCCGGTTTATCGTGATACACTACACGGCCGGAGACGGAGATACCGCCCGGGGAAACGCTTTGTACTTCGCGTCGGAGTACCGCGCCGCCTCCGCCCACTTTTTCGTGGACAGGGACTCGGTATGGCAGTCGGTGGAACTTGATGATTCCGCGTGGCACTGCGGCGACGCGACATCTCGCAACGGATGCGGCAATCTGAACTCCGTCGGGGTGGAGCTTTGTTCGAAAAAGGACTCCCGTGGCGAATATTATATACCGGATGAGACTGCGGCGCTGGGGGCGGAGCTGGTGAGATATCTTCTGACTTTGTACCCCGGAGCGACGGTCTGCCGCCACTACGACGTGACGGGGAAGGTGTGTCCCCGGCCGTGGGTGCTTGACGAATCGCTTTGGAAAAAGTTTTTGAGATCTGTCGCGGAGGGTGAAATGACGGACGAAGAAAAAAAGAGACTTCTGGCTCTCGAAAAGAAGACGGCCGAGCTGGAAAAGAAAACCGCCGGGCTGGAAAAATCCGGAGCCGAACTTCTGAGCAAAACCGGAGCCGTCGAAAAGAAGACCGGCGCGCTCTGGGACGAAGTCGGAGTGAAGTGGGCGTATATCGACGGCAATATGCCGGATTGGATGAAGCCCACCGTGAAGAAACTGGTCAGAAAGGGGTATCTGCGCGGAGGGAGCAAAAAATCTCTCGGGATATCGTACCAGTTTGCGCGGGTGCTCGTGATACTGGACAGAGCCGGCGCGTTTGATAAATAAGCGCACGGACGAAAAATGGCCCGGCCGACCGCTTTTAAGCGGCGGAACGGGTCTTTTTCTTTTTTTGGGAAAGATTTCTCTTTTTGCGAAGAATTAGTTTGCAGATCAGATCGGCGGGAAGGACCGAGAGAGAAATTATCGCGGCGTACGACAGATCTCTTCTGCTGACCGGCACGGTGCGGAACACGGGACCGCCGAAATAGATCATCGTGAGCTGGACGGTCGCCACCGCGGCCATGATGACGATGAACGGCTTGTTTTTCGTCAATCCGGAGAGAAGATTGATCCGCTCCGTTCTGGCGCAGAACGAATTGACGATCCCCGCGAAAACGAACAGGGCGAAAAACACCGTGAGGAAATACGTTTCGCCTTCGCCGCCGAAAAAGCGCCTCGCCCGGGGAGATACGAGAAAAGCCGTCACCGCCGCCAGCGTGCAGAGACCGCAGAACAGGATCTTCATGACCATACCTCTGGTGAGAATCGGCTCGGACCGGTCCACCGGGGGGCGTTTCATCATACTGCGGAGCGGAGCTTCGCCGGCGAACGCCAGAGAACCGAGGGTGTCCATTATCACGTTGATCCACAGCATCTGCGTGATCGTAATGGGTGTTTCCACGCCGAAAAGGGGACCGAGTACCGACACTCCCACGGCGCAGAGATTCATGATAAGCTGGAAAGTGATGAATTTCCGTATGCTGTCGAATATCGTCCGCCCGTACAGCACGGCGCGCGTCACGGAGACGAAATCGTCGTTTTCGATAACTACGTCGCCGGCTTCCTTCGCCACTTCGGTTCCGCTTCCCATGGCGAACCCCACGTCGGCGGATTTCAGCGCCGGGGCGTCGTTGACGCCGTCGCCGGTCATTCCGACCACGTGACCCGCCTCCTTCGCCACGCGGACGAGACGGTTTTTGTCGGACGGCGTGACCCTGGCGATCACCGCGATCCGGGGCAGTACCCGGGTGAGCTCGCCGTCTGTCAGCTTGCGGAGCACTTCGGAGGAGATAACGAGCTTTGCGCCGTTGTCTGGCACGTTGCCCTCCCTGATATCCGAGGCGGACGGAGCGAGGTACCGTCTTCCCAGGAGGCCCGCCTCTTTTGCCACGGCGGCGGCGGTTTCCTCTCCGTCGCCTGTTATCATGATCACCTCGATTCCGGCGGTGCGGCAGTCCGCCGCGGCTTCTCTCACCGACGCTCTCAGCTGGTCCCGGATTATGAAGAGACACGTGAATGTGAGGCCCCGGTCCGGCAGTCCGTTTTTCAGCCCCTCGAAAGATTCCGCGGGAGCGGACGCCTGCGCCAGCACCCGTGCGGAACCCGATGCGGCGGACCGCGACGTATCGGCGAGGTAAAGCGCCGTTTTACGATCCATAGTCACCGTTCCGCCTGACGAGTCGGTCACGGCGGTACACCGCGGGAGGATAAGCTCCGGCGCGCCCCGGATGAGGACCTCGGCCCCGTCGCGATCACGGGCCAGCGCCGCGGCGTATTTTTTCGTCGAGTCAAAGGGGATCCGTCCTTCCCGCGTTCCGGGGACCCGGGCTCCGCCGACGAAAGCTGAGATCGCCCGGTCCGTGGCGTTCCCCGTCCCGTCGCCACGGCAGAGCGAGGCTGCTGAGACGATCTTTTTCCTCACGGAGGGCGTTTTTCTGAGGTCTCCGAACGTCCGTGAGGCGCAGTCGCAGGTCACCACACGCTCCACCTCCATCTCACCGGTGGTGAGAGTGCCGGTCTTATCCGTCATGAGAACGCTGACGCAGCCCGCAGTTTCGATACCCACGAGCCGCTTGACGAGAACGCCGTTTTTCATCATTTTTTTCATGTTGGCGGAGAGGACCACCGTGATCATCATCGGGAGTCCCTCCGGCACCGCCACGACCACGATGGACACGGCGACGGTCAGCGCGTGCAGGAGCTCTGTTATGACCGTCCGCGGTTCGGACAGACGCGAGATGATCTCTGCCCGGTCGAACCCCGCGTCGATGACGAAATAGTTGAGCAGATACGCCGCCGCTACCACCGCCGCGGCAGCGTAGCCGACACGGCTGATGGACACCGCAAGGCGGTGGAGCCGATCTTTGAGAGGACTCGGTTCCTCCGTGTCCTGAAGTTCCGCGGCGATCCTGCCGTATTCCGTGGAGTCTCCCACGGCGGTGACGAGAAGGGAACACTCCCCGGAGCATACGCCCGTGCCGCGGCAGATGAAGAAGCTGTCGGAGTGAGAGAACGAGTCAAATCCCGCGCGAGGGATGAGTTCGGCTCTCTTCTTTTCGATCCTGCGGGATTCACCCGACAGCGCCGACTCGTCGCACTGAACGGCGCCCGAGACCACTACTCCGTCGCAGGGGACGATATCTCCCGCCGACAGGCGGATCACGTCGTATTTCACGATCTCTTCCGGAGGGAGCTGAACCGGCGAGCCGTCCCGGAGGACGGAGAACCGTGCGACAGACGCCTCGGCGGAAAGCTTCTCGAAGGCGGAGGAGCTGCCGTATTCCGACACCGTCGACACCAGAGCCGCTACGAACACGGTGACGCCTATGCCGCCGATCTCCACCCAGTTCACCCGACCGAAGGTGAGGATAAGGTTGATCCCCATGGCGAAAAGGAGTATCCGGATGATAGGATCAGACAGATTCGTGAAGAATTCCCGGACCGGACCTTTTTTCTTTTTTCGGGTAAGGGTGTTAGGTCCGTACAGCTTCCGTGACAGCGCTGCGTCGGCGGACGAAAGACCGGCCTCCGGATCGATCCTGACCCGCTGCGCCGCCTCTTTTTCCTCCCCGCGCCCCGCGCGCCGCCGTCCGATAACGTAGCTTCCGTTCATTTTCCGCCCTTCCGCCTCCGTTCGATACAGTTACTGTAAAACTATATTCCCCGGACCGGCGCGGTAGAACAGCCATACCGCGTCCCTCTCTCATCGCGCAACGCGCGATATATCGCATCGTTCCGCCGGAACGATATATCGAATCCCTGTAAGGGGATATATCGTATTTGCCTCAAGGCAAATATATCGCTCCGCCCGAAGGGCGGAAAGAAGACGGCTCCCTGCGCCAACTCATACACATTTGGCTCAATTCATGCGCTGCTCCGCCGCGGGGCGATATACCGCTGTCGCGGTGCGATATGTCCCTGCGGAACGCGATATGTCTCGCTTTGCTCGACGCGATATGCGCCGCTTCGCGGCGCGTGAGCGGGAAACAAAAACCCCGTGCCGGGGATCCGGCACGGGGATGAGTTGCGTTATTATTTACCGCTGTGGAACGATGAGTCCGTACGCGCCGTCGCGTCTCTTGTAGACCGCGCAGGTCTCCTCGGACTGAGCGTCGAAGAACAGATAGAAGGAATGGCCCAGCAGGTTCATCTGAAGGATCGCCTCGTCCACGGTCATGGGCTTCAGCGGGAAGGATTTCGTTCTCACGTCGAAGAGAAGCTCCTCCTCCGGGGGAGCGGCGGGTTCTTCGGGGGCGGGGAATGAAATGGACGAACGCATCTTCTTCTCCAGCCTGGTCTTGTTCTTTCTGATCTGTCTTTCGATTGAACTCATGCAGCCGTCGAGAGCGTTCTGAAATGTATCGCTTGACTCCTCGGCGCGGAACAGCGTCCCGTTCACGGAGATCGTGATCTCCATCCGTCTCTCGTCGCCCTCGCTCTTGCAGGTTACTGAGGCATCGGCACCGTCAGGGAAAAATCTGTCAAATTTCGCAAGTTTTTTCTCGATGAGGGCCTTTGTGTCCTCACGCACGTTCAAGTGCCTGCCGATAACGGAGATGTTCATGGGTCAACCACCTTTTCTCAGAATTTCGGGAACACCGGTTCCCGTTACAGTTATATTGTATCATACTTTTGTAAAAATGTATATACTTTTTGTTGAAAATTATTAAGAATGATGATTTTCGACAGTCAAATCCCTTGTGACGGACTGATTTCGGACGGTGAGTTGAAATCCGGCGTTTTTTTTGATACAATATAAAAGATGACGCAAAAGAAAGGAGAGGGACCGTGAGACCATACGACAAACCCTGGAAAAAAGTGACTGTAACGCTGCTGTGCATGCTGGCGGGCAACGCATTGCTCGCTTTTCTTGTGACGGCGTTCGTGCTCCCTCACGGGATAGTAATGGGGGGCACTACCGGTATAGGTATCGTGCTGACGAATCTGTTCCGCATCGACGTGTCCTACGTCATCCTGGGGATAAACTTCATTTTATTGATTATCGGACGGATCGTGCTGGGACGGCAGTTCGCGCTGACCACCGTGGCGTCCACCTTCATATACCCGGCGTTCATCTGGGTGTTCGAGAGGATCCCGGGGATCTATACTCTGACGGACAATTCGCTGATGGCGGCGATCTTCGCGGGGCTTCTGATGGGCGTCGCCATGGGACTGGTCATGCGGGTCGGGTCCTCCACAGGCGGCATGGATATAGTGAATCTGATATTCCATCACAAATTCCACTTTTCCCTTGCGCTTATGGTCTACCTCGGCGATATAATCGTCGTGGGCGGTCAGGCGATCTTCGTGAAGCCTGAAAAGACGCTTTACGGTATTCTTGTGATCATCCTCGAGTCTATAGTGCTGGACCGGATGATGGTGATCGGCAAGCCGCAGACACAGCTTTTCGTGGTCTCCGACAAGTATGAGGAGATCCGGGCGCGTCTGCTGGACAAGATGAACGTGGGCGTGACGCTGATGTTCATCGAGACCGGGATGATGGGCGCGGAGAGCAAGGGCGTCATGTGCGTGATCCCCCAGCGGAAGCTGTACGACGCCACCGAACTGGTGCGCTCCGTGGATCCCGTGGCGTTCATCACCGTGACGCAGATCAAGGAGGTCCGCGGCCGCGGCTTCACCGAAGAGCGGGTCTACCTCGGCGACCGGAAGGACGAGAAAGCGAAACGCCGCGCCGCAAAAGAAGAGAAAAAACGCCTCAGAGCCGAAAAAAAGGCCGCAAGGAAGAAATAATGTATTATCCGGGGGGACTTTTTGAAAAAAGACCCCCCGGACCCCTTCAAAAACTCTTATAAAAGCCGCGGAAGTATTTCCGCGGCTGACCTTTTTTTGATAAATAATCCTCCGTCTACATCATCGCGGGAAGTAGGTGCAGAGCGTTTGAGCAGAAAACGTGGGCACAAATAAAGCCTTCCCCCCGGAGGGGAAGGTGGGTCCGAAGGACCCGGATGAGGGGGAATCTGCCGCTGCGCCGCCGGGGGCGGGATGTTTTCGGAGAGCGTTTAAAAAAACGGGTCGTGCAAAAAAAGGCTAACCCTCCGGCGGGAAGGCTATTTCTCATCCAACCTGCGGTTGGAAAGCATTTTCCCGCAA
>JAEEGL012834154.1_pt1 | contig 16951 bp, 24 predicted proteins | sample 9134231 | NCBI WGS metagenome assembly JAEEGL01 (sample SAMN16246548, study PRJNA631951) | gut metagenome | biome: gut microbiome; feature: rumen; material: fiber-attached | host: Bos | place: Iran: Karaj | collected 2018-10
AGTAATGCTCAACAAACAAGGTAGCCCAATGGTTAGAACATTCTATTACAACTACATAAACGTTGACGGAATAGATTTCCCCACACAGATAGTATCTGTAACAGACCAAAACGGCGAAATATACTCTAAAACCACCTACAACAACGTTGTTGTAGACAACATCACCACACAAATACAAGGTACAACACACATAACATCAGTGACTCAAAAATGCGAAGAGTATAGCGAAACAAGTTTCAATCCTTTGTTCGCATTTTATCGCCGCATAATTTCGCCTCAAGACATACAGAAATGCAGTTTTTACCCGTCGTGTTCGCATTATAGTCAGATGACTTTCAGCCACAACGGATTTTTCTATGGCTTTGCCGACACATTTGACCGACTGCTTAGATGTAGCGGAATCAGCAAGCCGGGCTATCTTCAAGGCAAAAACGGATTATTAATCGACTACCCTTTGAAACGAAAAGAATGAAACACGGAGTCATATTATTATTATGCCTTGCGGCGTTAACCAGCACAGCTCAAAACCTCTACGACACTGTGCATACCAAAATTTTTGCAGAATACCTTTACAATACTCAGCAATACGAATTTGCCGCCGAAGAATACAGCCGTCTTGCCGATAGCACTTATAGTATTAGTTTAGATTACGCATTCAAAACTGTAGAATGTTATTCTATTATCTATCAATACAAAAATGCGGAAAATACTTTTGCCAAGTACATTCTTCCTCAATGCAAAAATCGTCCTGAACTATATTTCAACTATGTAAAACTGCTAATACAATCAGAAGATTACGCCAAAGCATACTCATATTGCGACTCGTTGCAAACACCCTATACAATCAAAGGCACAAACATCAAAACCTGCCTTGCAATTATCAACAAAACCACCGTCAATAGTGATAATCCGCAGCTAACGCCTGAAGTTAAATCATTCTGTCAAAATAAATTAGACCAAAAATCGATGGCAGTGGCGGTATCAATGTCGGCAATAGTTCCCGGCACGGGTAGAATATATTGTGGATACGTTCGCGAAGGTATAATGGCATTTCTTCGCAGCGGTTTCGACTTGGCTCACGTGGCTTACGGATTTCACAAATATGGATACAAAGACCCATATCCACTTTTTTTTGCATCATTGTCGGCTTGCTTCTATGTGGGCAACATCTTCGGCACAGTAAAATCGGTAAAAAAACGAAACAACAGCATAAAGAAAAAACGCGATGAACAAATTATTGACTATATGCACGATAATCTTTTTTAGCGGCACTCTTTTCGGGCAAAACCCCTTTAAAGAACTGCAACGTGCTATTCTGTTCGACACATTGCACACCAATACTCAAAACTACATTGAGGCGGCACGGTTATCTTCAAGCGAAGAAAACCTACGACTTGCCGAGATGTTTATCAATCAGGCTTATCTCTACGCCAATACACAAATTGAGCGTAGCCAAATACTTATTGTAAAAGCTGATATCTATATTTCATTAAACAAATACTTTAATGCATTAGCCACACTTTTGCAAATCGACACCACCGCCCAACAAAGCATAAGAGTAGAGGTAAACCGTCGGTTAGATATCTGCAACCACAATCTTGAAAATCAAAACCAAAAATCAAAACCATCGCCTGCAATGGCAGGTGTGGCAAGCGCCATAGTGCCGGGTTTGGGTCAATATATGACCAAAAGTGTAATTGACGGAGTGTCGTCGGAGGTTATTTTAGGGTCGTTGGCAATGCTTGGCGTATATTTAGCAAAAAATTATGGCAATTGGACTGCAATTTTATGCGTTTTGCCGTGGTTTCAACGTTATTATCTTGGCGGAATCAAAAACGCATCCGACTGCGCCAAAAAGCACAGCCGCTCTAAAAAATAAAGGCATTATATTTGTTTTGTAAATAATATGTTTAATTCAGAAAATAACGAATAAAATGAAAAGACTAATCTTATCATTCGCAATAACGCTCGCAGCCGTTTTTACCTCATATGCGCAAGACTATAACGACCAATGGCTTGCAAAACAGAGAGTGTACACATCTGTAGAAGAGGCACTTTCAAATGCCGACAAAGCCGAAGTACTCGACCTTAGCAATCAAGGAATGTCGTCGCTTCCTGCCGACATTGCCCTACTTAAAGGTCTCAAAGCCATATACATACAAGGCAATACACTTACAGCAATACCTCCGGAATTGTTGCAACTCACCGAATTGCGATTCATTTTTGCCGACCAAAACGCCATTGCTAAAATTCCCGGCGAAATTGCTGGTCTCAAAAAATTAAAACGTATATCATTGGCAAACAACAGAATAAGCGAAATTGCACCGTTGACCAATTGTGCTCAGCTCGAATCTGCCACTTTGTCAAACAATCTAATCTACACCATTCCGGCTACGATTTCTAATATGAAGTTGCTCAAAGAATTAGACCTATCATTCAACAAGATAACAGCATTTCAAGGTGCACTCACCAACCTCAAAGATCTTGAGGTGCTAATGCTCGCAGGCAACTTGATACCTACATTGCCCACCACAGTAGCCAATTTTAAGTCGCTCAAAGTGTTGTACTTAGACAACAACAAAATACGCGATATGACGCAGATTTGCAACATCACAACACTCACAAGATTATCGCTATCAGGATGCGGATTGATGTCGATTCCGGCAAGAATTTCGCAATTGTATAATTTACAGCGTCTTATTCTTAGCCACAATAGTCTCACATCTGTGCCCACCGACATTACCAAACTCACAAGCCTTGTATTCTTGGATTTGAGCAACAATCGACTCACACGTCTGCCCAACGAAGTGGTGAAATTTGAAAGTCTTTAAGACCTCAACCTCTGCAACAATCTGTTTGCACAATTTCCCGAACTTCTACAAAATCTTCCTGCCCTCAAAGCCATCGGCGTAAGCGGCAACAGAACACAAATGGTGCCTCCTATGCTGGGCTACGAACGCGACCTCTATTAAAAAACTAAAAAAAATTCAATATCGACGTAAAAAATCATTCGTTTTTGCAAAAAATGTCTTATATTTGAACTATAATTTTTTTGCAAAAGCCTTTAAGGGCACGTATACTATAGAAAAATGTTTGAAGACCCTGACATACAGACACTTATTAGAACTTTCCGCGACTACGCCGGATACGATTTTAACAACTATTCCGAAAAATCGTTTCTCAGACGTATTGAGAAGGTTATGATGGACTATAAATTAGACATTCGCAAACTTATAGCCAAGGTTAAAGACGACCGTTTGTTCTTAGAACAGGTGGTTAGAGACATTACTGTAAATACCACCGAACTATTTCGCGACCCTCAGGTGTGGCACGCTATCAAATACCGCATTCTGCCGCGTCTTGCAAGCAAACGCGAAATCAACATTTGGCACGCCGGATGCTCCACAGGTCAAGAAGTGTACTCGATGATAATACTGCTCAACGAGATGAATATGCTGCACCGCTGCAACATATACGCCACCGACCTCAACACCGACGTTATCAAAACAGCTCAAGCAGGCGTGTATAGTTACCGATCAGTGTCAGAATACTTAGACAACTTCAACAAGGTGCTTTGCGAAAACCCATACAACTTCGACGAACACCTTGTGGTTACATACGAGAAATATTTCGACATCAACAAAGTAAAAGACACCTTTAAAATAAAGCGTGAATTTCTCGACAAGGCAATTTTCAAAAAGCACGACCTCGTAACCGACCCGAATCCATTCAACGTGTCGTACGACATTATTTTATGTCGCAACGTGTTGATTTACTTCAACAACACATTGCAAAACAAACTATTTATCGACTTTTGGAATTACCTTGATACATACGGTTCGCTCGTTCTCGGAATACACGAGAGCATTATAGGCCCCACGAGCGTGAAATACGATAAAAAAGGCCTAATTTACAACAAAAAAGTGTTTTAGGCTATGGACGAATTTCTTAACATATCACACGAGGATTTTAGAAAAATCATCTCCACAGTGCGAACGCTCCGCGATGTAGACTTCACGTACTACGCGCCGGATATTCTTATGCACCGTATGACCCGTTCGATGTATATGCACGGAGTACAAACTCCCGACCGCCTTATCAACAAACTTATGGCCGACAACTATTTTGCCGACCTGTTTGTATCGGAGATTTTCGTTCCCACTACCGAAATGTTTCGCGATTACTCGATGTGGAAGTTTATGGAAGACAACATTGTAGAAAAGCTCAAAAACGAAACTCTCTGCAAAATATGGCTTCCACAGATATGCGGCGACGACGAATTATATTCACTACTGATAATATTGCACCGCAAACGCATACTCAACCGCTGCACGGTATACGCCACATCGCCTATTCCTAAGCTTCTCAACGATGCCAAAAGCGGATTCATCGACCAGAAAAAGATAGAAATCAGTTCGGCAAACTTCAAGAAAATTGACCCGGACGCCGATCTGAACCATTATCTCACCAAAGAAGATAAATACGACTATTTTTCACCGCAACTGCTCGACAATGTAATATTCATCAAGAGCGATATCATCAGCAGCAATCCGCCCGACAACGGATTCAACCTTGTGCTGTTTCGCGACCGTATGCTGTATATGAACGTTCAAACCAAAAAAATGGTGGTAGACAACCTTGCCAAAACTATCGTTACCGGAGGCTTCTTCATCATTGGCATACGCGAAAATCTCAACGGATGCGACTACCGAGGAACATTTATTCCGGTGTCGAAAAACGAAAACATTTTTGTAAAAGTTCAAAAGTAGAAGGTTATGGGAAACATTGTTATAGGAGGATCGGCAGGAAGTTTTCAAACGGTAACAGCGTTGCTGTCAAGCATACCGCGCAACTACCCACACACCATATTTCTATGTCTGCACCGACTCAAAAACGTCAGAGGCGGATTTGTGGAAGCTCTGTCGCTCAAATCAAACATTCCGATTTGTGAACCGTTCGACAAAGACCCTGTAATGCGCGGAATTGCATATTTGGCACCTGCCAACTACCATATGTACGTGGATGCCAACAACCAATTTTCGCTTTCTACCGAAGAACCCGTAAACCATTCGAGACCGTCGATTGATGTTACTTTCTTCTCGATAGCCAAAACATTCAAAACCGATTCGGTAGGTATACTACTGTCGGGAGCCAACAAAGACGGCGCACTCGGACTTAAGGCTATCAAAGATGCCGGAGGAACGGTTATTGTGCAATCGCCCGACGAATGTCAGGTAAAAACTATGACCACAGCCGCCATCAAAACCACTGAAGTAGACCACATTATGGTTACAAACGAAATAATTGACTTTTTGAAAAACCTTAAATGACGATCATACCATGAAAAAATTCGACAAGGCACAGAAAAATATTGCAACCGCGCTCACAATTTGGATTATTGTGTGCTTGGCGGTAATTACAGCCGCCTTGATACCACAACTTCAAGAGCATCAAAAATATATAATCATCGGTTTCGCGGTTGTTTCGGCTCTTTGGGCAGCTATCACATCTGCTTACGCCAAGAAAATGTTTCATCAGGCAAGCGTTACCGAATCGCAACTCGACTTTCTTTCGATAAAAGGCACCACCGATAGACTCAACTCCGACGACATCGACAAAGCTCGCAGCGATGCCGACGACAACAATGAGGAAATCAAACAGGAGAAAGCACGCCAAGAAAAACAGCAGAAAGCAAAACGAGAAGCCGAAGAAAACAAACATCTTGAACAAGTGGCAGACCAAATCTCCGCCGACTTGGAACAAACTTCCGACCTCAACGAGTATTTCGACAAACTGCTCAGCAACTTTGCCAAGGTATTCGACATTGTGCAAGGTGTGGCTTACGCGCTCAATCCAAAAATTGGAAAGTACGAAATCAAAAGCACTTACGCATACTACACGCCCGACACCGACCGCACTTTCGAAATCGGCGAAGGTATCAACGGACAAGTGGCAAAAGACAAGAAAACTCTCGAACTCGACAACATTCCCGAAAACTACATTCAAGTGGTGGTTTCAGGTCTTGGTCAGGGTTCACCCAAACACCTTATATTTATACCGCTCGTTTCAGGCAAACAGACCGTAGCCCTCGTAGAATTGGCAACATTTGAGAAAAAGAACTTCAATATGAAGCTTCTCTCCGAAAAAATCAATAAGCGTGTGGCTCAATACATTTCTGACAACATCACCCCGGCAGCCTAATGAAACGCGCAGTAATAATTGTGGCAGGCGGCAAGGGTCTGCGCATGGGTATGAGCACGCCAAAACAGTTTCTCGAACTCGACGGAATACCAATTCTATGCCGCACCGTGCACCAGTTTCGCAGTTTCGACCCCGAAATAGAGGTGATATTGGTATTGCCCGAAGCATTTGTAGAGTTTTGGAAAAAACTTTCTCAGCCATTTCTCCGTCCCGATTCTTACCGATATGTTTACGGCGGAGCAGAAAGGTTTCATTCTGTTAAAAACGCTGTTGACACACTTGCACCCGACGTTGACATAGTAGGAGTTCACGATGGAGTACGTCCTTTAGTATCTGTAGCTTGTATAGCCCAATGCTACACACAAGCAGCACTCAAAGGCAACGCCGTGCCGTGTATCAACCCACCGGAATCAATACGCACAGTAACAGCCGACGGCACAAGCAAAATTGTAGACCGCAACACTGTTAAACTAATACAAACACCGCAAGTGTTTCACGCCGAAGTTTTGCGAAAAGCCTACATGCAGCCATACACACCAATGTTTACCGACGATGCTTCGGTGGTGGAGCAATATGGAGAAACCATCAACCTTATCGAAGGCGAAAAAAGCAACATCAAAATCACCACCTTCGACGACATCAACTACGCTCAATTTATGGTATCGCGAAGCAAAAACACCAAGTAATATTTAAATCTATACGTAAGCTATGTTTCTTGAACCCAAATGCCACGCCGGAAGCATCGAAGTAATATCAGGCTCTATGTTTTCGGGCAAAACAGAAGAACTCATCCGCCGTCTGCGCCGTGCTCAGATAGCAGGACTTAAAACAGCTATATTCAAACCATCCACCGACACTCGCTATAGTGTCACCGCCGTAGTGTCGCACGATAAACATTCAATACAATCTACCGTGGTGGCAAAAAGTATTGACATACTGGCACTTGCCAACGATGCACAGGTGATTGGCATTGATGAAGCTCAATTTTTCGACAACGAACTTACCAGTGTATGCCGCACACTCGCTTTCAGAGGTGCCAGAGTAATAGCCGCCGGATTAGATATGGACTACCTCGGACGACCCTTCGGACCTATGGGCTCAATGATGTGCATTGCCGACGACGTTACCAAGGTTCACGCCATATGCACCCGTTGCGGATCGTTGGCTCAATTCTCACACCGTCTGTCCGACGACAACACATTAGTAAGTCTCGGCGAAAAAAATACTTACGAACCCCTCTGCCGCGAATGTTACAGCAAATTATCCAATGTAAAAGAGTTGCTTAATGAATCTTGCGGCTGTAATTAGATATATTTACCTACTGCCGGTGCGATTTTACCGTGCATGCATTTCGCCGTGGCTTCCCGACGCATGTCGTCACACGCCCACTTGCTCGGTATACGCTTTGCAAGCCGTTGAATATCACGGCATCATACGCGGAACATTGCTCGCCGTTTGGCGAATATTACGCTGCAACCCTTGGGGAACGCACGGATACGACCCTGTGCCACCGCCAAACTTTTATAAAATTCGTCGAGCACTTCGACGCGCAAAACAGAAACAAACACATTAATAATCACACATATGCCTAACAACCAGACACAACAACATACAGATCCGTTCTCATTAGGACAAGTATTGGTTTTTGACAAGCCGCTTCGTTGGACATCGTTCGACCTTGTCAACAAAGTTCGCTATATGCTCAAAACGCATCTTGGAATCAAAAAAATCAAAGTGGGACACGCCGGCACTCTCGATCCCCTTGCATCAGGTCTGCTTATAGTTTGCACCGGCAAAAAAACCAAAGAGATCACCACATTTCAAGACCACGACAAAGAGTACATAGCCACAGTGCAACTTGGTGCCACCACTCCGAGTTTCGACCTTGAAACCGAACCCGAAAACTTCAAAGACGTATCGGAAATCACCCGTGAGCAAGTAGAAGAATATCTCAAAACATTCATTGGCAATCAGATACAGTATCCTCCAGTGTACAGTGCGAAAAAAATCGATGGCAAACCTGCCTACATTTCAGCTCACAAAGGCAAAGGTGACGAGGTAAAAATGCGTCCTCACCCCATTGAAATATACTCAATCGAAATCACCGAATGGAACGATGAAACCAAACAATTTAAAGCATCAGTAGCTTGTAGCAAAGGTACTTATATACGCTCGCTTGCCAACGATATTGGCGAACGACTCGGCGTAGGTGCCCATCTTGCAGGATTAAGACGCACTAAAATAGGCTCCATCTCGTTAGAAAATGCAATAAAATTGGAAGATTTCGAAAAAAATTTGGATAAATATCAACAATAATTTATAATTTTGCAACGTTGCAATTTGTATACAAAATTTTGTAAATAGTTAACTGACAAATGAAATTATCAAAGTTTAAGTACGATCTTCCCGACAAGCAGGTGGCTATGTTCCCAACCGAAAACAGGGACGAAGCACGGCTTATGGTTATCAACCGCAAAACCAAGTCCATAGAACACAAAATATTCAAAGACATTGTGGAGTATTTCAACGACGGCGACGTTATGGTGCTTAACAACACCAAAGTGTTTCCGGCAAGGCTTTATGGCAACAAAGAGAAGACCGGAGCTAAAATCGAAGTATTCTTACTCCGTGAACTCAACCGCGAACAACGTCTGTGGGACGTACTTGTAGACCCTGCCCGCAAAATACGCATTGGCAACAAACTCTACTTCGGTGAAGACGACAGCTTAGTGGCCGAAGTAATCGACAATACAACATCGCGCGGTCGCACACTCAGATTTCTTTTCGACGGTCAGTACGAAGATTTCAAAAAGATACTTTTCAGCATGGGCGAAACTCCTCTGCCCACCAAATATATCAATCGTGCCGTAACACCCGAAGACGCCGAAAACTATCAAACCATCTACGCCAAATACGAAGGCGCTGTGGCAGCTCCGGCGGCTGGCCTCCATTTTAGCAAAAACCTTTTGAAACGTTTGGAGATTGTAGGCGTTAATTTTGCTGAAGTAACAGCTCACGTAGGATTGGGCAATTTCCGCAATGTGGATGTTGAAGACCTCACCAAACACAAGATGGACAGCGAACAGATTTTTATTGAGCAAGAGTGCGTTGATATTGTTAACAAAGGCAAAGAGGAACACAAAAACGTATGCGCTGTAGGCATTTCAACAGCCCGCACATTAGAAAGTTCGGTATCTACCAGCGGATTTTTGAAACCGTTTGAGGGATGGACCAATAAGTTTATCTTCCCTCCCTACGAATTCAGCGTACCTTCAAGCCTGATTACCAATTTTCACCATCCATACAGCACTATGTTGATGACCACCGCAGCATTCGCAGGTTTCGACTTTTTGATGAGTTCATATCAAGTAGCTCTTAAAGAAGGATACCGTTTTGGACCCTACGGTGATGCTATGTTGATTTTGTAATCAACAGAAAATAAAAACATAAAAAAACGGATTGTTCTTAACGCGAAACGCAGATAAAGAACAATCCGTTTTTGTGTTTGAATAGGTTGTGAGTTTGATTAAGTGCTTACAAAAAATAGTTTTGTTAGATTTCACTGTAAAAATCATCGGCGTCGTCCATAGCAAGTGTAGCTATCATTTCTACTAAAGAAGTTGTGTCGGCAGACTCCATCAGATCGGCGTCAAAATTTGCGGGAGTGTAGAATGTATTGTTCATGGTAGTGATAATTTAAAGTTAAATTTTAAGTTTTCTGCATCGGGGCTTTGTTTTCAAATCCTCATTCATATAACACTCCAACTCCTTCGCACCCTAATACAAAAAGTGAAATATTTAATTTTTTTTTGACATTTTTTTTCGTTTCTTTAATAGGGGGAATTGATGGTTTGTGTAATAATTTCTACCTTTACGGCGGTTTTCATTTCGGCAAAAAATTTGCAACTAATTTTAAAAAAAATGTTTGAACTATGAAAATAATAACTATGTTGTTGATAGCGCTGTTTGCAGCCACAGGCATACAAGCGCAGACCGAAATTACGCCGGCTCAAGTGATATTCAACTGTGGCGGCAACAAGATAACGCTCAAAGAAGCCAAAACCGAAGGCGCAAAACTTTCGCCCGACTTGGATTTGGAAGTGGTATTCAGTTTGTCGGAACTACAAAAACTCAACACCGAAAATATCAATTTCGAATTTCGTTGGTACTATTACATGAGCACCAAGAAAACCCTTATGGGCACCACAACAGTGACAGCAAACACCTCTGAGGCAGAAAACAACCTTGTATACGTTAAGTGCGAAAAGAAAAACGCACGTCAGGGTTGGTGGGAAGTGCAGATCAAATGCAAAACCAACGACACTCAAATTGAGTTTGCCGGCACCAAGGAATTTTCCATCCTTCTCAAATAAGAGTTTTTTTATTTAATTTTGCACCCGAAATTTTAAATAGTCTACATGGAAATATTCAAAGAAATCGATTCGCTAAAACAGAGGCTTCAAAAGCTTCGTTCGCAGTCAAAGACCGTAGGATTTGTTCCCACAATGGGAGCACTGCACCAAGGACACATGTCGCTTGTGGAGCAGGCCAACAAAGACAACGACATCACAGTGGTAAGCATTTTTGTGAATCCCACCCAATTTAACAACAAGGAGGATCTCGAAAAATATCCACGCGATCCCGACGCCGACTTTGCGCTGTTGGAAAAAAACTCGTGCGACATTGTATTCGCTCCCTCGGTTGAGGAAATGTATCCCGAACCCGACACACGCGTATTTTCGCTCGGCAAGGTGGCTGAAGTGATGGAAGGCAAATACCGTCCGGGACATTTCAACGGCGTATGCCAAGTGGTAAGCAAACTACTTGCAATTGTAGAGCCCGACCGCGCATACTTCGGACAAAAAGACTATCAGCAAATTGCAGTAGTTAAAGCTATGGTACGCAAGTATATGCCCGATTTTGAAGGCGAGATTGTTTCGTGTCCGATCAAACGCGAAGCCGACGGACTTGCTCTCAGCAGCCGCAACGTGCACCTTTCGCCCGAACAGCGTCAAAGCGCTCTTCTTATCTCAAAAACACTTTTCGAGGCTAAGAAAATGAGCGACAACGGAGCATCGCAAAAACAAATCAGAGAATTCATCAAGCAAAACATAGCCACCGACGCTAACCTCTGCCTTGAATATGTAGAGATTGCCGACCGCGACACTTTGCTTCCCATTCCCGGCGACAAACCCAAAAACGCAGTTATCTGCATCACCGTATACGACGGCAAGACACGCCTTATCGACAATATCCTTTTGTAAATCAAATGAATATCGAAGTATTAAAGTCGAAAATACACCGTGTAACCGTTACACAGGCAAACTTAGATTATATTGGCAGCATCACCATCGACGGCGCGTTGATGGATGCTGCTAATATTATTGAAAACGAAAAAGTTCAGGTAGTAAACATCAACAACGGCGAACGTTTAGAAACCTACGTGATACGAGGCGAATACGGTAGCGGATGTATATGTCTCAACGGACCGGCAGCAAGAAAAGTGCTACCCGGCGACATCGTTATTATTATATCTTACGCTTCAATGGATTTTGAAGAGGCAAAAAAATTCAAACCCACAGTGGTGTTTCCCGACACCGCCACCAACAAATTAGTTAAGTAATTGAACACAGCCGATTTGTCATCATACTCCAAACGTGGCTATAAACCCGGTCGCAACGTTGTAATACGAGCATTGTGGTATGTTGTCAACTACACGCTGTTTGTTTCTCCGTTTTTTCCGTTCAACGGTATTAAACGATTGATATTAAGAATATTCGGAGCCAAGATAGGCAAAGGAGTGGTAATCAAACCGCGTGTAAACATCAAATATCCGTGGTTGCTTGCTATCGGCAACAATTCATGGATTGGCGAAGGGGCTTGGATCGACAATCTTGCACTGGTGACAATAGGAAACAACTGCTGCATATCGCAAGACGTGCTCATCGAAACAGGTAATCACAACTACAAAAGCCCCGACTTTCACTTGATAACAGCGCCGGTAACCATCGAAGACGGCGTATGGATATGTGCCAAAGCTACAATCACCGCCGGCACTACATGTCACAGTCATTCAGTACTTTCTGCTGGTAGCATTGCCCCTGTCGAAATGCAACCCTATGGCATATACAAAGGCAATCCGGCTGTAAAAATAAGGGAGAGAGTAATCAATGCTTAAAATTTCGGTAATTACGCTATGCAAAAACAATGAAACTACCATAGCAGACGCTATGCAATCGTTTCAGATGCAAGATTATCCCAACAAGGAGCACATCGTAATCGACGGAGCAAGCACCGACAACACCTTATATATAATAAAACAATTCGATCCCGACATTCTTAAATCAGAGCCAGACCAAGGAATGTATTTTGCCGCCAACAAGGGCATTGCATTAGCCACCGGCGACATAATAGCATTTTTGCATGCCGATGACCTTTTTGCCTCACCCAACGTGCTGAGCCGTATGGCAGAAACCATAGAACAAAACAATGCAGATGCAGCATACGCCGACCTTGTATATGTAAGCAAAGACAATGTTGACAAAGTGATACGTAATTGGCAATCAGGGAGTTTTTCGCCCAAACGGTTAAAATTCGGATGGATGCCTCCTCACCCCACATTTTTTGCCAGCAAACAAGTTTACCAAACATACGGAGTGTTTGACACTTCGTACCGTATTGCCGCCGACTACGACCTCATGATGCGATTTTTGTCCAAACCCAATTTCAAAGTATCGTATTGTCCCATCACCACAGTAAAAATGCGCACAGGAGGCATAAGCAACCGTTCTGCCAAAAACATTTTAAACAAAATGCTCGAAGATTTACGTGCCGCACGCAGCAACAAAATCGGCGGACTATTCACATTGATATTCAAAAACTTACGAAAAGTAGGGCAATTTTTTGGCAAATAATATCAATCATTTAACACAATTTATGATTCATTGCCAATTATAATAGTTACATTTGCAAAATTTAAAACAATCTTGTATGAAAAAATTTCTTTTACCTACATTAGTAGCTGCATTGATGATGAGTGCTTGTTCCGACAAATTTGATAGCAGTTCTGACGAAGCAAATAGATATTTCATCTACTCTAATACTATTCCATATTACTTTTACGACAGCACCGGAAATGCGATGGTACAATTCGACAATCAAGCCACCTATCCGATCTCGTATGTAGAATTTGTTCCTGAAGTAACTGTAACTTCTTCAAAATCCAACAACCGCTTTTTGAGCAACTACGACGGAATTGGCAAAGACACTACTGGCAAAGTTTTCTGGTATAGCTACAACAAAGGCTGCTACGACAGCATACATTTCAGATATTTTGTCAACCATCCTGTTCCGTATCAGAAAGATACAATCGATGTTGAATACAAGTACGACACTATAGACGTATACAACATATTGGTTTACGTTGCCAAACTCACCTACAATGGCGTAGTTATCCGCGCAAACGAATACGACTCTACCAAATTGATTACATCAGAACGCGTTGACGTATTCAAGTACAAAAACAAAACTGAGGTAAAACCCGTCTACAAAGAAAAATCTACAAAATAGTAATACACAGCAAACCAACTATAAAGCAATAAATTGCGAAGTAGATAAGTTTGCATTTTTTTATTAGGCTCACCATCCATTTGCAGGCGATACATCCGCTAACAAATGCTGCCACAAATCCTACAATTAATGCAAGCATAGGTATTTGTGCTGTGGCGTCATGTTCGGCTAAGTATTCGGCAGAGGGTGCAACAATGTGTTTAAAATCTAACAATGCCTCGCCCAAAATAGGAGGAATTACCATTAGGAACGAGAATTGAGCTACATTTTCGCGTTTGTTGCCAAGTAAAAGACCTGTGGCAATGGTGCTACCAGAGCGTGAAAGTCCCGGCAAAACGGCTATTGATTGTGCTATACCAATTATAAATGCGTGTAGCGGAGATATTTCGCGTTTTTCGGTTTCAGGATTGGTTTTAAAAAAGAATGTAAGAGCAAGTAAAATAGATGTAACTATCAAACATACACCTACAACCGTGATACTTGCTGCAAAAATCTCTTCTACTTTATCTTTAAAACAAAGGCCTACAATTCCAATCGGAATCATAGATATAACTATCAGTATTACATAACGTTGAGCATCGTTTAATCTACGCCAAAGTGAAAGATTGGTATCGGGATTTAGTTTTTTGAAGAAACCAATTATCAATGCTAGAATCTCTTTGCGGAAAATTGTAATAGTGGCAAGCACAGTAGCCACATGAACTACAATATCAAATGTTAATCCGCCATCTTCGCTTACGCCCAAAAGATGTTGTCCAATCTCTAAATGTCCGCTACTACTAACGGGGAGAAATTCTGTAAGTCCTTGAACTAAACCTAATATTAATGCTTCTAATGTATCCATTTGTTTTTTGAGTATAAAAAAGACCGGCTTTGTGAACCGGTCTTAATAAATATAAATAGTATTTTACTTAAAGTTCTTGACGATACTTTCGGCAATTTGTTCCATCTCCTCTTTCGGGAGTGTCATCTTGTGCTCAAAGTTGAGGTCGTTAACCTCGTTGAGCGGAATCAAGTGAATGTGCGAATGAGGCACTTCTAAGCCCACAACGGCAATGCCCACTTTAATACAAGGCACAGCTGCCTTAATAGCGGCTGCAACTCGCTTAGCAAAAGCCATATAGCGACCGAGTTTGTCGTCGTTGATATCAAAAATATAACTAATTTCCTCTTTGGGCACTACGAGAGTGTGACCCTTCTGCACGGGATTGATATCCAAGAATGCGAAAAATTCATCGTTTTCAGCAATCTTGTAGCAAGGAATCTCGCCATTTATGATACGTGTAAATATTGTTGCCATAATTAATTAAGAATTACGATTTACAAATTATGCATTAAGCATTAAATACTAATGTCAAGAATTTTGAACTCAGTTTCGCCGGCGGGAATTTTAATTTTGACAGTTTCGCCAACTTTTTTGCCCAAAAGACCTTTGGCAATAGGAGTCTCAATCGAAATCTTGCCTTCTTTGAGGTTAGCTTCGGTTTCAGCCACGAGAGTGTATGTCATTTTGGCCTTATTTTTTACATTCTGAATAGTAACCTTGCTTAAAATCTGCACGGTGTCGCTCTGAATCTGCGACTTGTCGAGCACGCGCGAGTTTTTGATAGTCTCCTGAAGTTTGGAGATTTTGAGTTCGAGCAGACCCTGTGCCTCTTTAGCAGCATCATACTCAGCATTTTCCGAGAGGTCGCCTTTTTCGCGAGCCTCGGCAATCTGTCTCGATATGTTGGGGCGTTCCACAGCAATCAGGTGGTCGAGTTCGTCGTTAAGTTTCTTGAGCCCCTCTTCTGTAAGATATGTTATTTTGCTCATTTTAAAATGTTGATTTGTTCAAAAAAAAATAAAACAAAAGAGAAACCGTAATTGTTGTATTACGGTTTCTCCAAGTACACCGCAAAGTTAAGTCTTTATTTCGGATAAAAAAAATTATTTTTAAATTTCTTTTTAAAAAGCTGATTATCAGCCTAACGAATCCGGTTCAGCGAAATCATCGTCGGATGCTGGAGGCAATGGTTCTTCGTCTATAGGAGCATTGTCGTCGCCGAAACCTCCGGGAGCATCTTCAGCAAAAGTTTCCGATTCTGGTACTTGTTCCGGTTCTGATTCCGGCTCCGGTTTCGGTAATGGCGGAGGTGCCATTTCAACTGTTTTGGGTGCCGATGGAGCTGGATGGAAATCGTTTTGAACCTGAGGAGGTTGTTGATCGCCGTTGTTTTGAAGTATACGTGTGAAATTATCATTAGCCTCTTGCACAATAGCCTCAACATTCTCACGGAATTTCTTTTCGGCAAGTGTGTGACCATTGTTGTCTTTGGTATCACCCGGGATATTGTAGTCGCCACAGCGACCTTGATAAAGTGCGTATTCTGATTTGAGTTTTTCACTTGCAACTCGGTATCTAACCCAAAAATCAAGGTTTTGAAATAATTTGTCGTTTGACGAAATATAAGCAGTAATAGCCGAAATTACAGCCACCAACAGACTAAAACCGTTGACAAGCCATTCGGGCGAACTTTCAAAATGGAAAATACTGCAAATAACATTGCCCACAAACACAGAAAGAACCGAAATCACCGACACAGATACGCTAAAGAGCATAATCTTTTTCTGGTTGCTGTGATATCGATCTTTACATTCAGCCGATTTGTCGCTAAAGAATTTCTGCTGACTAAAATATCTGTTGGTGAGGAAATCATCTTCTGAAACAAATGATTTTAATTTCTTGGTTTTCGACACTTTGATGTCGGCGCTATGCTGAAGATGATATTCTCGTTCTTTTCTTGCACGGCGGCGGCTAAACAGCCATCTGAGCCAACCTGTAAACTTGGTGCATGGCAAATTTTGGCAAAACGCCACAAAACGGTCGATAACCTCAATCTGATCATCGGCATATCCTGCCGACTCCATTACGGTAACGTTGTTGCCGTTTTCGTTGTAGAGTTTTCGGAAACTCTCTACCTGCTCGCGGTCTTCTTTTGAGAACAGGTCGGTATAGCGCATATAGCAGTGCAAGGCATACTTGCGGCCAAGACCTGCGTTTTTAACTATGCTGTCGAATCTTGTAAAAATATTTTGCTTTGCCATATATTTTGATAATGTGTTGTATTCAGATTAAAAGTTACTTAGCAGCGTTGGCACCCGAAACAATTTCGATAATTTCGTTGGTGATAGATGCCTG
>JAEEGL014072231.1_pt1 | contig 16951 bp, 11 predicted proteins | sample 9134231 | NCBI WGS metagenome assembly JAEEGL01 (sample SAMN16246548, study PRJNA631951) | gut metagenome | biome: gut microbiome; feature: rumen; material: fiber-attached | host: Bos | place: Iran: Karaj | collected 2018-10
GAGACCGTTAAGGGTCAGTCCGCTGTTACCGTAACGGGTTATGTTACGACTTCTGCGGGACAGAAATGGTACAGAGTCACCTATTCTTCCAATTCCAAGGAGGTAACGGGTTTCATCCGCTCCGATTATGTTAAATTAAACGGAGAGCTGGTGGACAAGTCCGCAGAGCCCGAACCCGAACCCTTGCCCGAACCCGAGCCGGAGCCTGAACCCGAGCCCGAACCCGAACCTGTTTACAAAGATTACGAAGCAGTATATTCAGCCGAAGAGGATGCCTGGTATTTAAACAACTATGTTGAAGGTACCCACTTAAAGGTCCAGGATCTTTACGATGCCAAGGCTAACCTTGAGAAAGTCCAGAAGGACAGCAAGGCAGCGCTGAAAAAGAAAAACACCGTTATCGTGATACTTATCATCATCATCGTTCTTTTACTCGGAGCAGGCGCTTATGCCTTCCTTCGCTTCAGAAGCTGGTACTTCGGCTATGACGATGATACGGAAGAAAGCGTTACAAAGCGTGCTTCTTCCGGAACTTCCGGAGATTCAAGAGTTTATTCCGGCACCAGACCCACTTCCCAGGCTCAGGGAACAAAGCCCCAGAGTCAGAGACCCGTGAGCAGCGGAGTTAAGACACAGACCGTTGGCGCCACCACGACACAGGCAGGAACTACCGTTAATCCCGCAGCGGGAGCAAATTCCATGATCCCCGAAGGAAGCGTTCGCCTTCCCGACGGACGTATCCAGCTTCCCGACGGCACCATCAAAAGAGCAGTTGTTGGAGTTAAGCTTCCCGACGGCAGCATCAAGCTTCCCGACGGACGTATCCGCAAGCCTGACGGGACCATCATCAAACCCGCATCGGAGGATACCGACACCATACTTGCCCGTACCGGAACCTCCAGTCATTCCGTAAGGGAAGTAAAGAGTTCTAACAGCTTAAACGATGATGACGATATGGAATTCGGATTCCTTAAGTTTGACGGAAACAAATAGATTTATGCTTTCTTGACTTTAATGAGGGCTTGTTATACACTGTGTATAACAAGCCCTTTTCTGCGCAGACCCTACGAGGTAACAGCATGATAATCGAAATAGATTTTAACAGCGACGAAGCCATTTACAGGCAGCTTCGCAATCAGATCATATTAAGGATCGCCACCAATGTGTTCAAGGACGGGGATTCCCTTCCCAGTGTCAGGAGTCTTGCGGACACCCTGGGAGTGAACATGCACACCGTCAACAAGGCCTATGCGGTATTAAAACAGGAAGGCTACATCAAGCTGGACCGCAGGCACGGAGCCGTCATAGCAGTGGACTATGACAGGCGTGAAGCCATCAACGAAGTACGGGACGATCTTCTGGTCACACTGGCCAAGGCAAGCTGTAAGGGCCTGTCCAGGGATGACATCCACAACCTTATCGACGAAATATACAATAACTACGGGGGTAATTAATAATGCGACTTCCATTTACCGAAAGCGCAAGAGAAGCGCTTGATCTTGCCGGCAGGATCTCAAAGAGCTTAAATCACTACTACATAGGTTCCGAGCATATCCTGGTGGCACTTATTAAAGAACCCAACGGCCTGGCGGGTGAGATACTTCGCCATAACCAGATCACCGAAGAGGGTGTTTACGAGCTGATACATGACCTTATCGTCAATGCAAGGGGCACCATGCTAAGAGAGCGGGCCGGACTTACGCCCAAGACCGAGCGGCTCCTTGACGATGCAAGCATGTATGCCGAGAAATACGGATCTTCCACCGTGGGAACGGAGCATATTCTCCTTGCCATCCTCAAAGACGGAGCAAATTCCGCCTGTCAGATCCTTCTTGCCATGCGCAAGAGCCTTGAAGAGATGGCGGCCCAGCTCCTTACCGCCATGGGAGTGGAACAGTCTGCTATTAAAGATGAGATCCGTAAGAGCGCCAAGAAGAACAAACCCGGGATCCTGGAATCCCATTCCAAGGACATTACCAAACTTGCCGCAGACGGGAAACTGGACCCTGTCATCGGCAGGAACGATGAGATAAACCGTATCATGCAGATACTGTCCCGCAGGACCAAGAACAATCCCTGTCTTGTGGGTGAACCCGGCGTTGGTAAGACCGCCATTGTGGAGGGTCTGGCCCTTCGTATAGTTGCAGGCGATGTGCCCGAGACCATTAAAGACAAGAAAATATTGAGTCTGGATCTTTCCAGCATGGTGGCAGGAACCAAGTACCGCGGCGAGTTTGAAGAGCGTATGAAGCGCCTCCTTGAGGAAACTGCAGGAAACAAGGATCTCATTCTTTTTGTAGATGAGCTCCATACCCTTATCGGTGCCGGCGGTTCCGAGGGCTCCATGGATGCCGCAAATATCTTAAAGCCCGCCCTTTCCAGGGGTGAGATACAGATAATCGGTGCCACCACCATGGCTGAGTACCGTAAATATGTGGAGAAGGATGCCGCTTTGGAGCGCAGGTTCCAGCCCGTGGATGTGGCAGAACCCGATGAAGAGGAATCCATCCGTATCTTAAACGGTATCGCCGTGAAATTTGAGGAGCATCACAGGGTAAAATACACTCCCGAAGCTTTGGAGGCCGCTGTGCGTCTTTCTTCAAGATACATTAACGACCGGCACCTTCCCGACAAGGCCATTGACCTTATCGACGAGGCAGGAGCATTAGTGCGCCTTAACAGCCTCAAACATTCCGACAAGACGGAGCCCCTTAAAGAGGAGATCAAGAAGATCGACCTTATGGTGGCCCGCAGCGTGAAGATAGAAGCCTATACCCAGGCCATCGAGCTTCGCAACAAACAGAAGGAACTCATCAAGAAACTTAACCGCCTTGAAGCCAAGGACCGTGATTTCAGGGAGAAAAACATCTGCACGGTGGATGAGAACCACATTGCTGATGTGGTGGCCGTATGGACCAAGGTTCCCGTCAAGAAACTTACGGAAAAAGAAAGCGACAGGCTCCTTAAACTCGAATCCATCCTTCACAAGCGTGTCATAGGTCAGGAGGATGCGGTTGTTAAGATCTCAAAGGCCATGCGCAGACAGAGGGTTGGACTTCAGGATCCCAACCGTCCCATCGGTTCCTTCCTGTTCCTGGGCCCCACAGGTGTGGGTAAGACGGAACTTTCCAAAGCGTTGGCGGAAGCCATGTTCGGCTCCGAAAATGCCCTTATAAGAGTCGATATGTCCGAGTATATGGAGAGCCATTCAGTCTCCAAGATGATAGGTTCACCTCCCGGATATGTGGGCTTCGATGATGGCGGACAGCTTTCGGAGAAGGTACGCAGAAATCCTTATTCTGTTGTGCTTTTTGATGAGATCGAGAAGGCTCACCCCGATGTGTTCAATATCCTTCTTCAGGTGCTGGATGACGGTCATATAACCGATTCCAAGGGCCGCAAGGTGAACTTTAAGAACACCATCATCATCATGACCAGTAATGCCGGAGCTTCAAGGATCGTGGATCCCAAGAACCTTGGATTCTCCGCCAAGACCGATGAGAAGAAAGACTACGATTCCATGCGCGGTCAGGTAATGGACGAGGTCAAGAGGATCTTTAAGCCCGAGTTTATCAACCGTATCGACGATATCGTGGTATTCAGATCCTTAAACAAAAAGGACATGGGAGAGATCTGCACTCTTATTTCCGATGTGCTTGTTAAGAGATGCAAGGAGCAGATGGACATTAGTCTTACCATCGCCCCTTCTTTAAAGAAATATATCGTGGACAAATACACCGATGTCAAGATGGGCGCCCGTCCCATCAAGCGTGCGGTTCAGTCCGAGATAGAAGACAAGCTTTCCGAGGAGATCCTCAGGAAGAACATCATCCCCGGCGACAAAGTCACAGCCCGCAGGGTCAAGGACGAAACAGTCTTTGAGTGCAGAAACAGGGCTGACAAGGCAGAAAAAGGAAAGAAAAAATAATGAAGAACATGGTTTATTTCTGCCAGAACTGCGGCTATGAATCCTCCAAATGGATGGGTCAGTGCCCAGGGTGCAGGGAATGGAATACCTTCGCCGAAGAACCGGTGGCAAAGAAGAGCACCAAGTCTTCCGTAGCCGGATTCCCCGGCAGGACCGGTCACGCCAAAGCCACATTGTTAAAGGATGTGGATTCAGCCACAGAGGAGCGCATATCCTCGGGGATCCCCGAGTTTGACAGAGTCCTTGGGGGCGGCATCGTCAAGGGAGCCCTTATGCTCATCGGCGGTGACCCCGGTATTGGTAAATCCACCCTTCTTTTGCAGGTTACCAATAATCTTGCAAAATCGGGGAAGAAGGTCCTGTATGTATCGGGCGAGGAATCCCTTCGCCAGATCAAGATGCGTAGTGAGAGACTGGGCAGTGATTTCACCGATGTATCGGTGCTTTGTGAAACAAATCTTTCCGACATTACGGAATGTATTGCCGCCGAGAAACCGGAGATCGTTATCATCGACTCCATACAGACCATGTACAGGGAGGATATTTCCTCAGCTCCCGGCAGCGTGAGCCAGGTAAGGGAAGCAACCTCCATACTCATGCAGACCGCCAAACAGCAGGAGATATCCATCTTTATTGTGGGTCATGTGACCAAGGAAGGCGCTGTGGCAGGTCCCAGAGTTTTAGAGCACATGGTTGATACGGTGCTTTATTTCGAGGGCGACAGACATGCCTCCTACAGGATCTTACGCGGCGTAAAGAACAGATTCGGCTCCACCGATGAGATCGGTGTTTTCGAGATGCGGAGCGAAGGCCTCAAGGAGGTTCCCAACCCGTCGGAATTCATGTTAAACGGCAGAGCGGAGAACTCCAGCGGTTCCGTCATTTCCTGCTCCATGGAAGGAACCCGTCCCGTGATGCTTGAGATCCAGGCTCTTGTCTGCAACAGTAACTTCGGTATTCCCCGCAGACAGACCACGGGCATGGACTTTAACAGAGTCAATCTCTTAATGGCTGTGGTAGAAAAGCGCGGAGGCCTCCAGATTGGCAATCAGGATGCTTACGTGAACATAGCGGGCGGCATCAAGGTATCTGAGCCTGCACTTGATCTTGCGGCTGTTATGGCCCTTATTTCAAGCTTCAGAAACAAGGCCGTGGATCCAAAGACAGTAATATTCGGTGAGGTAGGCTTGAGCGGTGAGATCCGTGCCGTGAATCAGGCAGAGCAGAGAGTATTGGAAGCCAAAAAGCTTGGCTTTAAGACGGTGATCCTTCCCAAGGCTAACCTCAATGACAACTTAAAGAAGATAACCGGTATCGAGCTGGTGGGTGTTTCCGACATCCGCGAGGCCATGCAGATACCGATGGGATAATCGTCCTTGAGAGAAACGAGAGGACACAGCCCCCGCCGCTGCGAAGCAGCATCTAATGCGGGGGTATCCTATTTTGAGCATAAAAAATGCGGGGGTATCCTTTTGTGAGCATAAAAATAGCAGGGGCAGTAGGAATCGAACCCACATCGATGGTTTTGGAGACCACTGTTCTACCTTTGAACTATGCCCCTGTACTCGGTTTCAAACCGACAAGAAGGATTATATCACAGAGACTTTTGGCAGGCAAGAAGTTTTTTCTTTTATTTCTATACAACGCAAAAACCTCAGGCATAACCTGAGGCTTTTGGTGTGTAAAAAGGGGAATTTTCTCGGAATATTTGGCTTTCGCCAAATCCATTATCAATATACCTTTTTATAGAGAGACGCTCTATAAGGATATTGACCGTGGATAACACTAAATCACTCAAAGCGTACCTTCGATAAAGGCACGGTTCACAGTGACCTCTGCAGGGACTTCCTGACCGCTGCTCTTGATCTTTGTAATGACATTGTCGATATGATGGAGCTTCTGCTGTGTCTTGACCTCGTAGTGCTCGATAAATTCCTTGAAGAGAGGGTTCTTGGAAACCTGTTCTCTCAAAGAAGCGGGGAAAGGACAGTAGGTGCACATTATCCCACGGGCGATCTTGTTAAGTCTGGGAGAACCGGTACCCTCGAAGAGTACCCATACGATATAGTCTCGCACGAACATTTCCTTGTAGGAGTTCTTTGCTTTGACAAGGCTGTTCTTAATCTTTTCCTTGGCCTCGGCGGACAGCTCGTTGTTCTTACGATAGAACTGAACGTAGTCGCAGTATTCGCTGGTAAGTGAAGGGTCTGAAAGGTCGTTCCATCTGGCACCCTGTATTCTCTTGCACATTTCCCAGCGGTATTCGCCCACAAGCCTTGTAAAGGTGGTATTTAAGTCTTCCATGTGGAAGGCGGAGATCATAAATCTTGCAGGGGTCGTACGCTTGCGGCCTTCGATCTCCTGCCACATGACACCGCGGGTTCCCACATTGGGGAAGAGTATCACATCAGGAGTGATGCGCACGTTGATAAGTTCCTTGGGAATGCCGCATTTCTCGTTGACATATACGGTCTCTCTGTAAAAAGCACCGTAGTCCGTTTTTTCAAGTTTTGCTATGGTCTCGGTGATGCTGTTAACATCCACTATGCAGGACTGCAGGGGCTTAATGACGTTGTGTTCGCTGAACACGGGGCAGAAGATACTGAGTCTTGCATAAGTGACCTTATTGACAAGCGGGAACATGTTGTTAAGCTCGAAGAGTATTCTCTGGGTAGGATCGGCGGCCATGCTGGTCTCTGCGGCGGCATCGATCTCGCCCTTGATCTTCTGTTCGTGCAGGTATGAAAGGAAATCCGTGTCAAATTCGTTACGGCTGGGATCCTTTTCTTTGCGGTAAATGGCAAGGAGCCATTCGTAGGCGGTGTACACGCCCTTTTCGGAATCGCCTCTGAAATCTTCGGCAATGCTGTAAAGGTAGTTTGCATTTTCGGGTCCCGCCAGTTCTTCATCCACATAGCCGAAGTTGAAGAACATCTTGACGATGGTAGGGATACTGTAGCTTCTGATGCTGACCTGAAAGGCTTCGCAGTAGATCTGATAGAAGAGCTTTGTGATCTCGTTACGGAGTTTTCTTGCGGCATCATCCGTGGATGCTTTGTCCGACAGGCGCTTGTATTTTGAGATAAGGTTTCTGAATTCATCGGAAACGGCGCTGTCGACACCGGAGAACTCAAGAATGGTATCCAGTGAATTGGCAAGGTCCGCGTTGCTTCCGGTTTCGGCGGAAGCCGCAACCGTTGCCTTAACACTGGCCTTGGTGGTAACTTCGTTGAGACGCTCGTTGATAAGGGCATCATTAACCACATGCTTGTCCCTTACATAGGCGGCGATCTCATTGAGGATATTAAGAGTCTTGGCCGAATCCTCGCTGTCATGGTTTAAGCGGGCATAGAGAGAAAGAAACAGGTCGAAAAGATCCAGTCTGCTTTCCTGGATAAAGGTGGCGATATTTTCACGTATGTAATCGGACATGTTCTCGCATACGGAAAAAGCAGAGTGGATGTCAATGCTGGCCTGGTTTAAAAATCCGTTAATGTATCCGGGCTTTGCGGAAAGGGCAGTCTTTAATTCGGGGGAGAAATCCTTCATGGATACATAGTAGGGAAGTATCCAGGAGTTAACATCGTCCTCCAGGGTAAGTTCAGCCAGAGTGTCAAACTGGGGAAGGGATCTGGCGCTTATGCTGTTGTGGGCGCAAAGATCCACATAGTCGCTGTAAAGCCTGGTGATCTCCTTGTATATCCCGTCACAGGCCTCTTTGGACTTGGCATATATGGCCATGATGGAGAATACCTGATTGATCATGGAGGTATACATCATCCTTGCCGTGTCGGGATTTGATTTGATAATGGCCGGTATGGAGTTTTTGGACTTAATGGGAAAAGAAACAAAGGAAGACTTTTCGAGGGTGGTATAAGTAAAGAAATGGGAATCGAAGGCTACATCGCACAGCCCCACCACGTCGCCCTTCTTAAGAATGATCTCGCCGCCGGGAAACTGAGCGCGAACGCTGCCTGCGACGATAATGTGGATTGCATCAAGGGCCTGGCCCTCGGAGCATATTATCTTATCTCCGGAAACTTCTGTAGCTGCCATGTAATCCTCCCAATATATTGTTGTGCAAAAATATAACACGATGGTACTCTATATTCTATCATATCCGCAAAAATCTTCAAGAATATAAAGGGTTTTGTGGTTGTCTTTTCTGTAAAGTATGATAAAATATGAGACATCGGAATGTGTAGAAGCAGATTAAGGAACGGTCATGAAAGAAGTTAAACTTGGCGAATACAGAGAAGATGTAGAAAAGCTCCTTAAATATTTGCCCTGGCTCGAACAGAAGGCAGGCAACAATGTTTCCCGGATCTATGATGAGGACGGGCTCTCCGGCTCCACCATAAGTTTCCCGGTTTACGACTCCACCCTTATGAACTTTATCAACGAGGCAACTGCTTCCGGTCTTATGGACGATAACTATCACTATGCTTATTCCCGCAACTCTATTCACAATGTTGAGGATGAGAAGGCTGCGATCGAGCGCGCCACAGTTGCGGACAGTGAAGTCCTTACCGGAATCTTGAGCAGATATGTGCTCGGAGGCCGCACCAAGGGTACACTTTGGTCGGAGGGTGTTTCCGAAGGAATCTTTCTTCTTATTCTGAAGAAGATGAAAAAGCTCCTTGAAATATGGGATGCTCCGTTAGCATAAAGGGACAGGGGAGATTTAATGAGCGACAAAGCAGCCAAGAAACGGCAATTTATTCTTGATACGGCTAAGACTGTTTTTGCTGAAAAAGGTTTTAAAAGCGTCACCATGAAAGATATCGTGGAGGCATGCGAGATCAGTCGCGGCGGTCTGTATATCTATTTTGACAGTACCGAAGCTATTTTTTCGGAAATTCTCAGAGATGAAGCAGCCAAACAATCATGGAATTTGGCAGGCGGGTCTGCAGGTGACAGGCTGGCTTTCTTTTTGAACGAGCAAAAGAAAAGCATCCTTTCTTCCGATAAGGGTCTGTCAGTGGCTCTTTATGAGTATATGTTCTATAAGCACGAGGGAAATCTTTCCTGTGACGATATCAATGATGCGTTTAAGGCGGGCGTGGCCGCAGTTGAGGCCATAGTTAAAGAAGGTGTGGATTCCGGTGAGTTTTATGCCGATGACATCCACAGTGCCGCTTTAAATATAGTTTATCTGCTGGAGGGGCTCAGACTGGCGGCAGGTACCGTTGGAGTGTCCGAAAGGGACATTGACGGTCAGCTGGTTTATATTTTGGGCGGCCTCATAGCTGAAGAGTAAAGTTCAGAGGCCAAACGGCCTCTGTTTTCTTATGCACATTTTATTATAAAGGAGTTTCAAATGAGTTTAGTTCGACGCATTTACGTTGAAAAGAAAGAGCCCTATGGGGTGAAAGCCAAAGAATTAAAGGAGGAGATCGCGGGATTTTTGAACATCGCGGGTGTTTCCGGCGTCAGAGTACTGATCAGATACGACGTTGAGAATATATCCGACGAGGTTTTTGACAAGGCGGTCCACACCATCTTTTCCGAGCCTCCCGTTGATGATGTTTATCTCGAGGATTTTAACAGGAATGCCGGTGACAGGGTTTTCGGAGTCGAGTTCCTTCCCGGACAGTTTGACCAGAGAGCGGATTCTGCGGTTCAGTGCATCAGATTCCTCAAGGAGGATGAAAACCCCGTTATAAAGACTGCGGTCACCTATGTGATCTCCGGTAACATTACCGATGCCGAATTCGACCGTATCAAGGCTCACTGCATCAATCCCGTTGATTCCAGAGAGACCGGCCTTCTTAAACCCGAGACTCTTATCACCGTATTTGATGAGCCTGCCGATGTTAAGATCTTTGACGGCTTTAAGGATATGGCCGAGGATGAACTTAAGGAGCTTTACAAGTCCCTTGGCCTTGCCATGACCTTTAAGGACTTCCTTCACATACAGAATTACTTTAAGAACGAAGAAAACAGAGATCCTTCCATGACCGAGATAAGGGTTCTTGATACTTACTGGTCGGATCACTGCAGACATACCACTTTCTCCACGGAGCTTAAGAACATTACCTTCGAAGACGGCTATTTCAGGACTCCCATTGAGACCTCTTATCAGAGCTATCTTGATACCAGAGCCGAGATCTTTAAGGACAGACCGGATAAGTTCGTATGTCTCATGGATCTTGCGCTTATGGCTATGCGTAAGTTAAGAGCCGACGGCAAGCTTACGGACATGGAAGAATCCGATGAGATCAATGCCTGCTCCATCGTGGTTCCCGTGGAAGTAAACGGAAATACCGAGGAGTGGCTTGTATCCTTTAAGAATGAAACTCACAACCATCCTACCGAAATAGAGCCCTTCGGTGGTGCCGCTACCTGTCTCGGCGGCGCCATCAGAGATCCGCTTTCGGGAAGATCCTATGTATAGCAGGCAATGCGCGTGACCGGTGGTGCGGATCACACGGTACCCGTGACCGAAACCCTTAAGGGCAAGCTTCCCCAGAAGAAGCTTGTTAAGGGCGCAGCTTCCGGATATTCTTCCTACGGTAACCAGATCGGACTTGCCACAGGTTATGTCAAAGAGATCTATCATCCCGATTATGTGGCCAAAAGAATGGAGATCGGTGCCGTAATGGGTGCAGCACCCAGAAGCAACGTTATCCGTGAGACCTCGGATCCCGGCGATATAATCATTCTTCTTGGCGGAAGAACGGGTCGTGACGGCTGCGGCGGTGCCACCGGTTCCTCCAAGGTTCATACGGAAAGCTCCATTGAGACCTGCGGAGCTGAAGTTCAAAAGGGTAATGCGCCTACAGAGCGTAAGATACAGCGTCTTTTCAGACGAAGCGAAGTGACCAGGCTTATCAGAAAGTGTAACGACTTCGGTGCCGGCGGTGTGTCCGTTGCCATCGGAGAACTGGCAGATGGCCTGAGAGTTAATCTTGACCTTGTGCCCAAGAAATACGAAGGCCTTGACGGAACCGAACTTGCCATTTCCGAATCCCAGGAAAGAATGGCTGTTGTGGTAGCTCCTTCCGATGCCGACAAATTCCTTGAATATGCAGCCGAAGAAAACCTTGAAGCTGTCAAGGTGGCTGTTGTTACCGAGGAAAAGAGACTGGTCCTTACCTGGAGAGGCAAGGAGATCGTTAACTTAAGCAGAGCCTTCCTTGATACCAACGGTGCTCATCAGGAGACCAACGTGGTTGTCAACATGCCCAAGGAAGAAGACAACTTCTTTGCAAAGATCGCCATCCCCGCAGTAGGTGAAGCTGTGGAAGCGGATGATGCGGCCGGCGCTTTAAAGACCACCCTTTCCAATCTTAACGAGTGCTCTCAGAAGGGCCTTGTGGAGATGTTTGACTCCTCCATCGGTGCGGGCAGCGTTCTTATGCCTTACGGCGGTGTCAAGCAGCTTACCGAGACACAGACAATGGTTGCAAAGCTTCCGGTGCTTGAGGGCACAAGCGATACAGTGACCATGATGAGCTACGGCTTCGATCCTTTCCTTTCTTCCTGGTCACCCTACCATGGTGCGGTATATGCGGTGCTTTCTTCCATGTCAAAGATCGTTGCTTCCGGCGGCGATCCCGAGAAGATCCACTTTACCTTCCAGGAATACTTCAGACGTATGACCGAAGATCCCGCAAGATGGAGCCAGCCCTTTGCTGCACTTCTCGGCGCTTACGACGCACAGATCGGCTTCGGTCTTGCTTCCATAGGCGGCAAGGACTCCATGTCCGGAACTTTCAACAATATTGACGTGCCTCCCACATTGGTTTCTTTTGCCGTGGATGTGGCTAAGGAAAAGAATATCGTAACTCCCGAGTTAAAGAGTGCGGGAGATATACTTTACTACCTTCCCATTGACAGGGATGAGTACGAGATGCCTCTTTACGAGAGCGTTATGGACATGTTTAAGCATGTTTACAAGATGGCGTCCACCGGCTGGATCAAAGCGGCATATTCCGCAGATTCAAACGGTGTTGCCGTAGCTACCGCAAAGATGGCCTTCGGTAACGGCCTCGGAGTTAAGTTCGACGAAGAACTTGAGACCGAAGCGCTTTTCGAGAATGCTCTGGGCGGTATCATCATAGAGGTACCCGCAGGCACGGCTCTCGATCCCGAACTTGATTTTGTCAGACTGGGTAAGGTTACCGACGATGGTAACTTCACCTTTAAGAACGGAGTACTTGGCGGAGCGGTGGCTCTTAAGGCCTGGGAAGCTCCTCTTGAGAAGGTATTCCCCACCAAAGCAGTTAAGGATACCACACCTCTCAAGGATGAGCTTTACAAGGGCGGAGAGATCTACGTATGCAAGAATAAAGTGGCACGCCCCAGAGTATTTATCCCCGTATTCCCCGGTACAAACTGCGAATACGACAGCGCCAAAGCCTTTGAAAGGGCAGGTGCGGACCCTGTAGTAAGAGTATTCAAGAACTTAAATGCCGACGATATCAGAGAATCCGTTGACGAGTTCTCAAAGCAGATCGCGGAAGCACAGATCATCATGTTCCCCGGCGGATTTTCCGCAGGTGATGAACCCGACGGAAGCGCCAAGTTCTTTGCCACTGCCTTCAGAAACGCAAAGATCAAGGAAGAAGTCACAAAGCTTTTAAGCGAGCGCGACGGTCTTGCACTTGGTATCTGTAACGGTTTCCAGGCTCTTATCAAGCTTGGACTTGTACCCGGCGGTGAGATATCCGACCAGACTTCGGATTCACCCACACTTACCTTTAACACCATCAACCGTCACATATCCAAGATGGCTTATATCAAGGTTGTATCCGATAAGTCTCCCTGGCTTAAGAATGCGGAGCTTGGCAAGGTTTACGTTAACCCTGCATCCCATGGCGAAGGCAGATTCGTTGCAAACAAAGAGTGGCTCGAAAAGCTCTTTAAGAACGGACAGGTTGCCACCAGATACTGCGATCCCGAGGGTAACATCTCCATGGACGAGGAATTCAACATCAACGGTTCCTATGAAGCCATAGAGGGAATCACTTCCTTTGACGGCAGATGCTACGGTAAGATGGCGCATTCGGAGCGTCGCGGCAGAAGCGTGGCCATAAACATTTACGGCGAACAGGATCTTAAACTGTTTGAATCCGGTGTGGAATATTTCAGATAATGAATTCAAAGAATTATGCAAAACTCATGGATGAGGAGCTTGGCAAGGCCGAAACCGGGGAAAAGACCCTTGTGCTTCATGCCTGCTGTGCTCCCTGTTCCAGTCATTGTCTTACGGTTTTGCAGGACAAGATAAAGATCAAAGTTTATTACTACAATCCAAATATTACGGACAGGACCGAGTTTGACAAGCGTTCCGCAGAGCTTGAGCGTCTGGTGGAGATATTATCCGCCGAGTATCCCGGAGCTTCCATCGAATTTGTGGGAAGCGATCATGATCCGGAAAGCTTTTTAGAGATCGCCAAAGGCCTTGAAAATGAACCCGAAGGCGGCAAGAGGTGCGAAAAATGCTTTGAGCTTCGGCTGAGAGCGGCGGCAAAGCTTGCAAAGAGAGAAGGAGCGGATTATTTTACCACCACTCTTACCATCAGCCCCCTCAAGGATGCAAAGCTCATCAATGAGATCGGTGAGCGTATCGCCGCCGAAGAGGGGATTGCCTTTCTTCCTTCGGATTTCAAAAAGAAAGAGGGCTACAAACATTCGGTGGAATTGTCCCATAAATACGGACTGTACAGACAGGATTACTGCGGTTGTGCTTTTTCCAAGGCAGAATCCCTGAAAAGAAAGGAAATACATGAAGAAAATACTTGAATTGATCTCCGAAGAGGTCATGAAGGCCTTTAAGGATGCAGGATACGACGAGGCTGCGGGCAAGGTAAATGTTTCAAACCGTCCCGACCTTTGCGAATATCAGTGCAACGGTGCAATGGCGCTTGCAAAGCAGCTTAAGTGTGCACCCATTCAGATCGCAACTGCTGTTGTGGAGAAACTTTCAGGCAGCAGTACTTTTTCCAAAGCCGAGGCTGTAATGCCCGGTTTTATCAACTTAAATGTCAGCGGTGAGTTTCTTTCGGATTATGTTGCAAAGATGTCGGAAAGCGACAAATTCGGTCTTGAAGCTCCCGATAAGCCTTTAAAGATCGTTATAGACTACGGCGGACCCAACGTTGCCAAGGCTCTTCACGTGGGACATCTTCGTTCCGCCATCATAGGTGAGAGCGTAAAAAGAATCTGTCTTTACATGGGTCATGACACCATCGGTGATATCCATATGGGAGACTGGGGTCTGCCCATGGGTCTTGTTATGACGGAGTTAAAAGAAAGACAGCCTGATCTTCCCTATTTTGACGAATCCTACACGGGTGAATATCCTTCGGAAGCTCCCTTTACGGTTTCTGAACTTGAGGAGATCTATCCCACGGCTTCAGGAAAGAGCAAACAGGACGAAGCCTACAAGGCAGCTGCTATGGAAGCCACCTTTAAGCTCCAGAACGGTGTGAGAGGGTACCGTGCTCTTTGGAACAAGATCATCGAGGTTTCGGTTACGGACCTTAAAAAGAACTATGACAATCTTAATGTACATTTCGATCTTTGGAACGGTGAAAGCTCCGTTCACGATCTTATTCCCGGAATGGTACAGAAGATGAAAGACGACGGCTTTGCTTATTTAAGCGAAGGCGCTTTGGTGGTTGATGTCAAAGAAGAGACAGACACCAAGGAAGTTCCTCCCTGCATGCTCCTTAAATCCGACGGAGCCGCAAAGTACGACACTACCGACCTAGCCACCATTCTCGACAGAATGGATAAATATAACCCCGATAAGATCATCTATCTTACGGACAAGAGACAGGAACTTTACTTTACACAGATCTTCCGTTGCGCAAGAAAGACCGGTCTTGTAAAGCCGGAGACCGAACTTGTGCATATCGGCTTCGGCACCATGAACGGCAAGGACGGAAAGCCCTTCAAGACCCGTGACGGCGGCGTTATGAGGCTTGAATTCCTGGTTCGTGATGTATTTGAGGAAATGCTCAAAAAGATCAAAGACAATAAGGATATCGGTGAAGCGGAAGCTGAGAGTACCGCAAAGATCGTTGGTCTTTCCGCTCTTAAATACGGCGATCTTTCCAATCAGCCCTCCAAGGACTATATCTTTGACATGGACAAGTTTACTTCCTTCGAAGGAAACACCGGTCCTTACGTGCTTTATACCATAGTCAGGATCAAGTCCATCCTTGATAAATTTGCGGCTCAGGGCGGAAACATAACTTCCTGCCGCATCGCTGCACCCGTTAATGAGTCTGAGAAGAACCTGATGAAGGCACTGTCTTTCTTTTCCCAGACTGTTGAATCGGCCTTTAACGAGCTTGCTCCCAACAGGATCTGTGCATTTATCTACGATCTTTCCAATGCGCTCAATTCCTTCTACCATGAGACCAAGATCTTAACGGAGACCGATGAAGCAAAGAAAGCAGGCTTTATCGCTCTTATCGATCTCACCAAGCGTGTGCTGGAGACTTCCATCGATCTTCTTGGATTCTCGGCACCTGAGAGGATGTAATGAGAGTAGGTCACGGATACGACGTTCACCGCTTTGCGGAGGACAGAAAACTTATAATAGGCGGCGTGGATATCCCTTATGAGAAGGGGCTTCTCGGTCATTCCGATGCGGATGTCCTGACTCATGCCGTAATGGATGCGCTCCTTGGGGCAGCGGCTCTTGGGGATATCGGGCTTCACTTCCCCGATAGCGATCCCGCCTACAAGGGAGCGGACAGTATTGAACTTCTCACACGTGTGGGAGATCTGCTGGAAGAAAAGCTTTACTATGTTGAGAACATAGATGCCACCATAATTGCCCAGGCTCCCAAGATGCGCCCCCATATCGACGAAATGAGGGCAAACATAGCCCACGCTCTTAAGATCGACGTTGACAGGGTCAATGTAAAAGCAACCACGGAAGAGGGCCTCGGGTTCACCGGAGCCAAAGAAGGCATAGCAGCTCATGCGGTTTGCCTCATCGATTCTCTCATGAGTCGTTCCGTTTCAATGCCGGGGGACTGCGGCGGATGTGCCGGCTGCCCGGGAAGACAGGAATAACGGTTCCGACTTCCATTAAAGGTTAAGGACAAAGCAGCCGAAAGGCGCATAAATACGGTAAAAATCGCCAACAGAAAAAAATATAATTTTATGCTTGATTTTCCTTCGCTCTTCTAGTATAATCTCTTCTGTTAGCGATAAAACCTCGGGGTGTGGCTCAGGTGGTAGAGCGCCACGTTAGGGACGTGGAGGCCGCAAGTTCAAGTCTTGTCACTCCGACGAAAAAAGAGACTCCATTTCAAATGGAGTCTCTTTTTTTGTCGAAATCAAAATCCGAAATCGCGGCTTAATAGTCCCGCGTGCCTTACATTTGGGGAGCGTTTTCGAGCGGCAACGCGAGAGCGACCCGAGGAGGCCGCAAGATTTGCACTTGTCACTCAAAAACGTGCTATAATATTTTCGATACAAGTGATTCTTTGAGAAGTCAATCAAAAGTATAATTGGGGGAATAAACATGAAAATTCTGGTTTTGAACGGCAGCCCGAAAAAGAAGAGTGATACATTCAGACTTACGGATGCTTTTTTAAAGGGGTTGAACAAGGATAACGAGCATGAAGTTAATATTGTAAATGTGATAGATAAAAATATATCGCCCTGCAGAGGCTGTTTTGGTTGCTGGAGCAGATCCGAGGGCCACTGTGTGATCGATGACGATCAGAACGGTATACTTGATCTTTACAGAAGCGCTGATGTGATAATCTGGAGCTTCCCGCTTTACTGTTACGGTATGCCTTCACATTTAAAGGCGGTGCTTGACCGGACCATACCGTTAGTGAAGATGAAAATGGTTCTTTTGCCGGACGGCACGGTATGCCACGAGCCGCTGGTGGATTTTTCGAGGATACATACTCTGGTCATCTGCGGCTGCGGATTTCCGAATTGGGACGGAAACTTTGACAGCATGAAACTCATGTGCAAAACGGCTTTCAGAGATCCCGAAATAGTATGCGTTCCGGAGACTCCTTTACTCAATGTCCCTGCGGC